>Ga0208461_1003810_pt1 | contig 10979 bp, 8 predicted proteins | sample AD_JPNTR4_MetaG_FD_184448 | JGI IMG/M metagenome (GOLD analysis project Ga0208461, IMG submission 184448) | Active sludge microbial communities of municipal wastewater-treating anaerobic digesters from Japan - AD_JPNTR4_MetaG (SPAdes) (version 2) | ecosystem: Engineered > Bioreactor > Anaerobic >... | reverse complement strand
AGCAACTGTTTTACGTTGAATATTCATGTGCTGAATGTACTCATCAGGGTAGTGTGAACGAGAGTAGCCACGCAAAGAACGCTCCTCGTATGATGTGTACCCGCCAAAGCAAGTCTTAGTACCTGCCTGTGGTGCTACGTGTGTGTTCCAATCGAACAGAGAACCATCTTGTGACTGAAACTGAACCACAAAGTTTCCGGGAACTCCCGTAGGGTTGCTCATAGCACGTGCTTGGAAATAAGGAGCGTAGAAGGTAACGACATTTCCCTCATAAAGATAGTCGTCATTCATCTGTAAGGCAAAAGAGCCATCGCTTGCCGTAGTTCCCACCTGTGCAATAATCTCCGAAGCCATCTGAATACGTCCCATCTTGCGGAAACGATAAGCATTTGCCCCGATAGACTTTGTTTCATCAACAATTTTAATTTTCGGTTTCATGGAAGGCACTTGTCTTCCATCGGTAATCGAACTTGTGATAAGGGTAGTTAAACTTCTCCCTTCTGTCATTTCGATAATTTCACGACAAACTTCTTTAGTCATATAGTTTGCCGACAGGCTGCTTGATGTAGTACATGTTCCATCAAAGCCCCCTCTTGATATTTGTATTTGAGCCATAATAAATTTTACATTTTAAAGGTTTACAATAATTAATTACATTGTTCACCCTTGCCACGTACACGTCAACTTCCTCTGACTATCTTCACAGGTTCGCCACCTCGCAGTAGCCCTTCCCATTCAGAGAAATCATCGTTGTTGTTGCCACTTACCCTACCCCCTTTATTGCCAGAAGTATCACTTAGATTGTGAAGTTTTTCTTTGAGTTTGCTTTTTGTTTCTCTTTCAACCTCTTTCTTTATATTCACAATCGAGCCTTCAACAAACCGCTTACCAAATTCGGCATGAAGAATTGCTTTTGCGGTGAAATCAAAATCGTTGGCAAATCTCTCACGATAAAACCCACTATTCCATCTTTCAACCAGCTTCTTTTTAGCGTCACCGCTAATTTTTACTCCATTATATTCAGTCACCCCTTCAAGGATGTCGGAAACTTTTTTCATATCAGCAGCATCTTTCTCCTGTATAGCCTTCTTATGAGCTATGCTCATATTGGCTTTGTCGGTGATATATTGCTGTTTTGCTTGTTCTTTATTTGCGTTCAACGTAGAGCGCAACTGTGCCGCCTCAAAGCGTACACGCCCATCTTCTTCGGCATACGCCACCATTTCTTCGACAATATCTTTGCTGATACCTTGCGAAAGCAACGACTGACGATACAGTTCTGAATCGTCAAGGTTGATAAACCTATCCCATTTCGCCCCTATGTTTGCAATCTCGTCTATTGTAGCCCCTCCATCTTGGTCGAAAGCGTTTATGAGTATCTGTTGGTCGGGGGTAAGCCCTTCCATCACAGAACGTCTGCCCTCGTCCCAAGCCTCAGACTTGTCTTTGTTTCTTAGCTCACTAAGACCTCTCTTAAAAGATGTGATGTCGTCATTTTCTAACTCAATACCCAAGTCAAGGTCTTTGGTTGCGTTTTTCCATGAAAACGTCTTTACTTCTTCCTCTTTTTGTACAGGGGCTGGAGTATCTACATCGTCTATATTTAACTCCTCTGCGCTTTCGGCTTCACCTTCGTCTTTAGAAGATTCTTTCTGAGCATCATCACTTGTGCTGTCGCCTTCGGCATCAGATTCATTGTCTTTTACTTGCTGCTTATCGCCTTCATTATTTTCGGGGGTATCAGCATTTTCGGGAGCATCAACTTCAATTGATGTATCCTCTTGTTCTTTTTTTTCTAATTCGTCCATTTGTTCAAAAATATTAAATTATGCTTGTTGCCCTTCCTGCATCTGCATTTGAGCCATGTTGTTTTGTTCGTTCAAGATAAACTGCTCTCTTGCCTTCTGCGCATCTTCGCCACGCTGTAACTGAGAGCCGAGAATGAGTAAGTCCGCATCATTACGGGCTTTCATATCGCCAAGTTCTTTCTGCATCGCCAACGCTTGCTGTACCTTCTGACTTTCCATTTCAGAGGCGGACTGCTGGCTTTGCATCTGTAAATCTTTTAATTTATCACTATTTTTCTGTAATATAAGACGTGCCTCCGCTAATGAATCCGCCATCTCTGCCGCCATCGCTGCATCAGCATCGAGCGTTCTTGCGTTGATAGACTGAGGGATATACATTCTCATTATCTGCCTTAACACCTCTTCTTTACGTGAATCGCCTATTGAAAAAGCATAATCATCATCAGATATATCGTTGTCAGCAAAATAAGCAGAGTAGTCTATACCTACAATGTTCTCTCCAATATCTCTATGGAGTATGCCGTAGCATATCTTAGACCTCGAAAGGTATTTATTAAGTACGTTCTCAACGTAGCGGTCAAAGAAATAATCAAAAGGTGCTGTCACCGAGCGTGAAGCTATAAGATTTTGGTTGGAGTTAGTAACCGTACTTGATGCAGGGATAAGACCGCTTCTCTCGGAGTTTGACCCTATAAGCCTGTCAACGGTCTGCTCAATATCCAATGCCATCTGCAACAACATAGGCATAGACCTTGAAAAGCCCAAGTCTTTTACATCTATACCCGTCCTGTCGGCATTAGGGCTGCGGTACAGTCCACCATCAGAGCCACTTGAATAGTCAATGATACCGTCATTAATCATCTTAATGATAACCTCGTCAACGGTGGTAGTCTTGTTTCCTGTCTTGGGGAGCATCAGCCTGTCATAAGTCAACTGCATCCCTTTGAACTTAAACAACTCCCTGTTAATCATCATGCGAACAACGTTGTACTGCACTTTGAGGTCTTCCATGCTTTGATAGATAGACACCCTTTCGCCATCTACGCTGCCAAACAGCAATATAGAATAATCATACTCTGTCTGAAAAGGGTTTTCTAAAGAGCCTGTGATGTTTTTACACTTCTCGAAGCCGCAATAAATGTCATTGCCTACACGTGCAATCTTATACTTTACCTCTTTCTCTTTAATATCAATCTTCCACCCTTCTTTATTTATGCCCCTGTTTACCTTTGCCTTGTTTTGGTTGTAATAACTTTCCGACAATTCAGAGGATATATATTCTCCGTTTTTATTCTTAGAGGTTTTTGAGATAAACCACTTATCATAAGCCTTGTATTCAACAAAGAAAACGTCTATAAGCAAGTTTTTCTTTTTGTCAAGTACAAAATTATCGGTATTAGAATTAAGCACATAAGTATTTTCACGCATAGCCCCTTCTATCGCCTTTAGCTCTTTTATCTTGTCGCTCGGGAAGTCAGGAATCTCATTTACTATCTCCGATATATACATTCGCCTGTACTCACCCATATAAGGGCTGCGTAAACAATAAGGGTCATTTTCCGTTTCTTCAAATAAAGCATTTCTTATGTCTATGCTTCTGTATTTAACGAAGCCATCGGTATCAATAAACACTTTGCCAAAGCACTCACTACCTAATATTGAATCTAATCGGTTGTAATAAAGCTGGTCTTTAAGCCCCTTCTTCTTAATAAAGTCATTGATAATCCTTTGCATGATTATCTCTTTAGCAAGCCTCACCTCATCTTTCATCACGCCATTTTCGTCAACATCAACAGGGGGCATCCCTCTCCATGTATCTGAAATACTGTTCTCTCTAAGTTTCTGTAAAGGTGCTTGCATAGCACGGTAAGCGGTGTTAAAGTCAACAATATCCTTCTTTTCTTTTATGCTTATAGAGTTTACTGCATATACCGTACCGTTAATAGGTCGTTCAATAAACTCCCCTATAAGCCTGTCGGTCTTTGACTTGGTAAGCCTATAATCCACATAACGAACCTTAGACTTGCTTGTCCCCTTAATATTCTCAATGGCATCTCTTTCTTCTTTATTGGACTTTCCGAGATAAGACTTTTTCAGTTTATTGATTTTCTTTATACGTGTTGAGTCGTTCCTGAAATTAGCAATAGCATATTCAATAACAGCTATTGCATGTTTCATCGTTTGAGGCTCATGTACATTAGGAAATTCGCTATCCATATCTACAACAGTAGAAATTTAAAAATTACTGCAAATATAATGTTAATGGGTCTGTTATAACAATACCATTTTTTGTTATAACCGACTTATTGTTAACAACTTTATTAGCAATGATTAATCTATTACTTCCATCGCCATCAGGTGTTGTGGCGAATACCTCAACAGGGTAAGGGTCGTAAGCAGACAGGTCTTCTTCACTCTGTGGAAGTTTAGCCATATCATAGTGCCGTATGAGTGCAAGCCCGAGTGCATCAGCGCAGTCGTTGTCGCTATCTCTTGCCTTAACGTCAAAGTCCATAAGCTCTCTTGTTAACAAGTCGAACTTAATATTCATGTGATAATCCTCCACATACGACTGCATATAGCTTATCATCGTATTCCTTGCTCTTGGCACAAGGTTACATCCGAACTCATGCACCTGCTCTGAGTGTTCTGTTTCAAGACTCTGCGGTCTGATGGCGAGGTACTGCCTTCCGCCCATACGCTTGAAATAATCTATGATGCCTGGCTTTGCCACGTCAACCATAAAGTTCCCACTGCGCCCATCGGATTTAAGGTCGTACAATACACATAATTTAAGACAGTTCTCCCAAAAGATTTCCTTCCTTGAAGGGCGTTGTCTTATAATGGCGTGTGGCGACATTCTGTGTTCGGCAGGGAGGGCAAAGGAATCCCTTGCCAGCACCACCATACCGCCAAGTGACTTTGATGTTACAGACTTGTCTATATCATAGCTGTCACCCCCTGCTACATAAAGGTCTCTAACCCCACGCTTAGGGAAAACAGATATATAGATAGACTCTCTTATCTCGGCTTCTGTTTCTGCAACCCTGACCTTAGACATATCTATTTCAAGGGGTATCAGAGGCTCTCCACTGTCTTTTCTCTTCCAATCTATAATATATGGCTTGTAAAAGTCGGACTTATTGATAATGTTAACATTATGCTGAACAGACAGTTTCTCGGGGTTAAAAGGGTTTCCTGAAAACTTTAGAAACGCCTCGTTGTCATTAAGGGGGTTGTCCCTAAGCTCGTCAAAGAGTTTCTGTGGGTCGTTGGATTTGCGCAAGTCCTCCCTTACTTGCAGCCTTGTGTCAATAGCGCACTTTACATCTTCAACGCCAAGCAACTGCTCTCTTGAAAGCCCCTTGTACCTTTCATCATTAATGATATTTGGAATATTCTCCTCAATAATGCCTTTCGTATTACGGCTGCCGACAAACATTCCTATCACCATTCTATCTGCGTGCATACGAAACCTTACAAGTTTATACTTATCTGCTTCCGCCCACATTGCCTGAAAGTCCTTTGCCGAAGCCGACACATCGCCCCCTGTGCCAAAGACAAGAGGTAGCCCCACCATCTCGTTACCAACCATAAAACAAGGCTTGGTGGCGTTGTACCCTTTCTCTAACACATCATTTTCTCCCGACTCTTCAAAAGCCACGAGGTTAAACAAGTTCCCCACAAGCACACGAGGGTTGGTGTTCATGGTCTTGCTGATGACGGTATTTCCGCTGCCACTCCTGATAAACCCTGCATCGGTACGCTCATCATAACCCATCTCATATAACTCTGATGAGTTGGAGGAGGTGTGCAGATAGAGTTCGGGGCGCACATCGGAATTGTGCTGCTTTACTTTTGAAAACAACAGTTCTGAATAGGTGTCCCTGCCTGAAACTATCCCTGCCTTATACCCATAGCGGCTAAAGCGCAGCCCATGACCTATAATACCCTTTAGTTTTTCAGAAACCCCTGCCCTTCTTTTTTTCAACAAGATGATACCATGCTTTTCCTTCAACGCCTCTTCTACAAGACAGAAAAACTCATAGTCTATATCCACAAACTCAGGGTGGTGATTTCCACGAAGGATAGTAGATATATAACAGAAGTTGAGATAGTAATAATACATTCCCGGAATGCGCAACCCCCCTGTTTCATATCCATTAATACAATAGTTAAACTGCTCATCCCAATACATCCTATGGGCTTCGGACTTCATTACATTGCTGTCAATACGTCCATCGAACTCTTTAGGTACGCCAAACCTCGCTATGGGGTTAGGGAGAAAGCCTTTTTTCTTAATAATAGGAATGTATTCTGACGATGTTTCCATTACATGTCTATTGGCTGCACTCTATTCAACTCTTCGGTTTTACGTTTATGATACTCTTCCATCCTTCGCTGAAACATCTCTACGGTGCTAAGACTCCCTTGTCCTTTGATTTCAACAACATCCAAAGACTTATCTATCTCTGATTGCAGGTCACGCTGTCGTTTAAGGAGCATTTCTATTGCCTTGTCGAGTTCTACAATATCCTTTGGCACATTGCTTTTTATGAGTATCTTATTAAGAGAGGCTATCTTGTTATTGTAATTCCTTATTGTTTCCCTTTTAGGGTCATATTGCAGTGCACAATACTCTTCTATTGCAGCCTCCATTCCTTTTATGGCAAGAGGGTCTTTAGTTCCTTTAAGGTAGGTGGAGGCAGCCATTCTTATCCGTTCATCTTCGGGGTGTTGGTGGAAGGGGCTGTTATAGTCGTATGCCGCCATGATAAACATCTGCTGCTCGGCAGACATTTTTTTCAGTTTGTTGGTGAGTTTCAACGCCTGTGGATAAATGAAAACCCCTTTCTTTTGACTAAAAGCAAAAAGCATAATATCCTTAATTAATCTTTTGCAAAAGTATTTATTTTTGTGAAAGCCTCCCTCACAGATAACATAGCATCAACCTCTGCTTTCATGTATGGTACAGGGATAAGAAACCACTGTTCAGGCTTTGAGAGAGGGATAAAGATAAGGGATAGTTTTCCAATCTTATAACCCCATGTTATCTCTATCATTCTTGCATACAGAGAAAGTTGCAACACGTACATAAGATAGTTACATTCCTGCAAATGGTCTATGGGAGGTTTAAAGTAATCGCCATAGCTATTCTCGTATTGTATTCCTTTCTCTTTATTGGTTTTATAGTCGTATATATCTATACACTTTTTGTTCTTTTCAGAAAAAAAACACGCCTTGTCAATTGTTCCTGCGAGGAGGTGTTTTTCGGAGAACACAGGTTGTTCATTAAAGGACTTTTTATAATCGGTAAAAAGTTTGTGGATGTCATAAACTGCGGACTTAAAGAATCGGTCTTTTTCGTCCACCACGCCATACTCTGAGTATCGTTGCAGTATATTATGAAGCCTTGTCCCTTCTGCTGCGGAGTTGTTTTTTTTGTTTTCCCATTCTTTTTTCAGCAGTTCTTGAGATACCCCTTTTTTCTTTGCAGATAAAGAAAGTAGTTTGTTCCAGTCTTTCTGTGTCGTGAAACTATTCAGAAATTTTGATACTGAAAGATACTCTACACCTGCAACATCAAAATACTGATGGGTATCTTCTTTTAGTTTAACATTAAGTTTACTTTCAAACATCGTAACTTAGGAAGGGGTTGAACCTTCTCTTTAAGGGGATTGTTTTTTTCTCCCCTCATGTGCGCCAATACACCACTAAGCTATATAGCATACAATGTCAACGCAGGCGTATCAGTTGTATGCCATTTGGTAAGTTCGTGCCTCTGGCAAGAGAGCAACAGCGCAAAAGTACATATTTTTCTTTTCAAACAATAGTCACAACTGATTATTCACATCAGGCGTTTCGGGTCTTTGATTGACGGTAAATATCATTTTATTTTTCAAGAAATTCTCCAGAATCATAACGCCAGTGCCGCCATCTTTATTTTTAAGTATAGCCATTTCGCTGATATTGACATATTCCCCATAGGCGAAGTCTTTATAATCGTGGTCATTTTCGTGTTCATAGTAGTAAGAAGGGCGGTAAAGTGACAGTACCACATCGGCATCTTGTTCTATCTGTCCTGAATGTCTAAGGTCTGACAGCAGGGGTCTTTTGTCGCTTCTTTTCTCCACCTCTCTTGAAAGCTGCGCCAATGCAATAACGGGGGCGTTGGTTTCTTTGGCGATACGTTTTAGTCCGATAGATATACTTGCAATATTCTGTTCTATGCTGCTGTTCTTATTTGCTACCACATGGACTATTTGCAGATAATCTATAACTATCATCATTTCTTTTCCGGGAGATTTTCTTTTATGTTCAAGAGTCACCATTCTAATATAGTCTATTGTAGGGGCGGCATTGTCGTCAATATATATACTTAAAGACTTTAGTTTTTCTGCCGCCTGATGCAGTTTGTCTTTTTCTTCCTCGAACATACTATTTTCAGCGATAACATTACTGCTGATACCTGACAGTTGAATCAGCAGTCTTTTTATGATATTCTCTTTACTTGTTTCGATACTAAACATCAAGACGTCAACTCCTGAAAGGGCTGCTTCCACCATAAACTGCAAAGCCCTTGCTGTCTTACCCATAGAAGGTCGGGCGGCAAGGATGATAAGGTTTGAGGGGATAAAGCCGCCTGTTTCTTTATTCAGGACATCATTACCTGTATTTATTCCACGAAAGCCTTTTTTCTGATTAAGTATGGAATGTACGACATCGTTTATGGTATCTTCCATTTTATGTTTAGAAAAGACACCGATAATATGTTCGTTGATATTACTTAAAAACTTGCCTACCTCACCAAAGACCTCAAAAGAGTCATTTGTTATATCCTGCGCTTTTGCCGAAAGTTCAAGTCCAAACCTATACATAGCCCTTTTTATATACAGTTCTTTAAGAAACATAACGTGCGTTTCAATATTGGCAGAAGTAGCCACACGATTAGTAAGTGAAGAAACGTAATACGCCCCACCCACATCAGCAAGCGTGCCTGACTTCTTTAACTTATTGACAACAGACAAAAGGTCAATAGGGGTGTTGGTGTCATATAATTCCCTTATAGCCAAAAAGATACTCCTGTTGGCGTTATCACTAAAATACGACTTCTTTAATGAAGGGATGATGGTTACGTGCAAAGAGTCAGATATAAGCATCTGCCCCAACACAGCCTTCTCAATCTCTGTGTCACAAGGGAGTTCTGATGATTTAATAATGTGAGTACTCATAGTTTAAGTGTTACTTTAATTGTTATAGTTTATTTTAGTGATTTACAATACATTAACCCTTCCTTATAGTGAAAGTTCCATTTTCATTTTTAGTCATTTTAGGTTTGGAAGATACGTTAGGGGAGTTGTTGTTAAACTTATCCTCTAACTTAGCACCGTTAACATATTGGTATCCAAGTTTTTTCGCCCATTCATGGTTATAGAGAATCCAATTTCTGTCAATACAGAGCAGGAGGGCATCGTTAATTTTTACACCGCTTCGTTTAACTTCGTTCAACAGCAGGGATAGTGCTGTTTTGGTGAATACGCCCTTTTTAGCACGTCTTACGGCAAGGTAGTCTTCGGCAACCTGTGCATCCACGCCATTATCAACCAGACTTTGCTTGAACTGAACCGCCCCAAAAACGCCACCATTCGATTTCTTAGCCGCCATTTGAGCCACATTTTTCCCTTTTGATATACTTACCCCACTTCGATACTCCACGCTGCCTTTAGTACCTGAATAAGCCTTAAAACCATATTTCCCTATGGAATTATTATCTAAATCAAACGTAACCTCCTGATTATCAATATCGCTTTCGCCCTCTGTTTCCTTATCTTGTTGATTATCAGGCGGAACAGCAATTTTGGCGGGCGGAACGTCATTTGTGGTATCCACAGGGAGCTTCGCTCTTGAAGGGGAAAGGGGATTTAGGGGAAAAGAGTTAGGGGAGTTAGGGTCATGGGTAGTGTGGAGAGATTCCTGTCCGGTACTATGTATAGCCATAGTACCATTGTTTAACAAAGTACTTTGTTTAGAATCATGAATTTTTTGATTTTTGAGTGGTGGCGTTTCTTTTTCTTTTTTTTGATAATTTTCTTTTGTAATTTCTTTTTCTTTTTCTTTTTCTTTTTCTTTGGTACTTTCTTTTTCTTTTTCTTTTTCTGTTTCTTTATCCTTTTCTTTTATTACTTTTTTTTCTTTTTCTTTGTTGCTCATTATTGTACAATAATGCCCATTACTGTACAATAATGGGGTATTACTGTACAATAATGGGGTATTATTGTACAATAATGGCGATTGTTGTACAATAATGGATTTGTCGTTTTTTTCTGATTCTTGTACAATAATGGGGGTATTTTGTACATTATTGACCCAATATTGTACATTAATGGTTTGAAAACCTTTCCGCCTTGACATCTTTAAAGCCAGAAGGTATCGCTTCTGTATGTCTTTTGAGGTTAATACGCTATGCTCATTATATATGCCGCTGTCAAAAAAACCCTCCCTGACCATATACCCTATCAAATCCATTATATCCCCCTCCAATAAACCGGTATGTCTTATAATTGACGATTTTAAATCATTGTCTATGACAGCGTAATAACCACGACTATATATGTAACACAGTATATTCGTGTACACCATAATGCCATTACCGCCATAATAGATAACTAACCTCTGTACCTTTTTATCATCGAAAAAATCTGTCCCTAACGGAAAGTGCTCTAACCCTATCCTTGCCTTGTTTGCCATATTACCACCCCCCCCTATAAGTTCATGCCGCTAATATCATCACTCTTTTGACTCTTCCTGCCCTTTACCCTTGCCCTTACCCTTTCCCACATATCCCTCTCCTCCTCATCTATAATGTCTATTATCCCTAATACCTTAGCATTGTCACTATGACCCTGATATGCCATATACACAGTCGCCCGACTGTATCCACTTAATTCCCTAACCACATCTATGCGGCTAATCTTTTTTCTCTTTACTTTCATAATTATTTGTATTTCCTGCAAACCTATACCCTTTTTTTATACACATACACACTTGTTAATAAAAAAATATAGATAATGCGATTAATGTATATGGTTATCAAGCGACTAAGTTACCAAGACTAAGTGATTAGGTGACTAAGTGATTAGGTGATTAGGGGCTAAATGCCCGCTCCGCACC
>Ga0208461_1003801_pt1 | contig 11003 bp, 11 predicted proteins | sample AD_JPNTR4_MetaG_FD_184448 | JGI IMG/M metagenome (GOLD analysis project Ga0208461, IMG submission 184448) | Active sludge microbial communities of municipal wastewater-treating anaerobic digesters from Japan - AD_JPNTR4_MetaG (SPAdes) (version 2) | ecosystem: Engineered > Bioreactor > Anaerobic... | reverse complement strand
AATTTAGACTACGTATCAGGGGGAGCTACTATAAATATTCCCGATGGAGGTGAATTATATATGTTTGATACAAACAACAACAAAGACGGAGTATTGGATCTTAGTAACGGAGGAATAAATTTAACCGTTGATGGAGAAGCTTATATGGAAGGTATTACTGTAAATAATGGTGGTGGGTCTACTATAAATGTTCAAGATGGTGGAGAAGTCTTTATAGGGAATGTTAGCTTATATACAGGCTTAAACAATAATGAAATTAAAGTATTTTCGGGCGGAACTTTATATTATTGCGGAAATAAAACCCCTGTTGATGAGAAAATGGGAGTTATATACAGCGGAGGTACATTAAATTACGCATTAGGATATTACACAACTGAGACACCTGGGAATCAAGGTGATTTTTCTGTATCAGGAAACGAAACCGCTGCATTTGAAAATGCAGAAGTATGCCGCGCTTCTTTTTATGGAGGGACTCCATTTGGCGAAGAACTCCTCCCCATCGAACTCACCATGCTTCATGCTACGTGTTCAAATGGCACAATACACATAGCATGGCAAACTGCATCGGAACAAAACAATGACTTTTTCACAGTATACCGTTCGTTTGATGGTATTGTATTTACTGCAATAGCAACAGTAAGTGGTGCGGGCAACAGCAATTCTTTACTCAACTACATGTACGACGACAACACGCTTGCACAAGGTATTGTTTACTACAAACTTGCTCAAACCGATTACGATGGAACAACTGTATATTCGAAAATATTAGCCGTTTCAACCTGCGGTAATCCTGCTATTTATTCATTCAAAGAAGGTGAAATTGATATCACATTCGAAAATAAAGATATTCCCAATCATGTTATAATTACCTCTATTGATGGTAAAATTTTGTTTTCGAAAGTATTTATACATGTAGAATCTGCAAGCATTGCAACTTCATTTGCATCGGGAGTATATATCGTTTCAACAATTGGCAACAAAACGATAATAAGTGAAAAATTTGTAGTGAACTAATCTACGTGATTTGACAACCTGTTTTATATTTTGATTACTTTACAATCTAAAAAAGTTTCTAAGAAAAAGGCGTAATAGGTACGTATATAATTTTTTTTGTCTCAAAAAAATCATCAGTATACACATCGGATATCTTATAAATCTGAAATTTTTTGAATCCTTTCATTTCTTCGTAAAATTCTCCTCCCTTTAAATATATAATACCATTATGAAGTTTATTATTTACAACAGTACTTACCGCATGTTTGCTCATTTTGTAAAATTCAGGGAATGCAGTAACTGCTCTACTTACGATATAATCAAATCTGTCGCGACACTGTTCTACACGCATTTGCTTGGCAGTTACATTGGTAAGTTGTAATTCTTTGGCGATAGCATCTACTACCGATATTTTTTTTGCAATAGAATCTATCAATACAAAATCAACTTTGGGAAACATAATAGCTAAAGGTATCCCCGGGAAACCGCCTCCGGTACCAACATCAAGTATACGACTTCGTTGTTTAAAATCGAAAAATTTTGCAATTGCCAATGAATGCAAAACATGATGCGAATACAAATTATCAATATCTTTTCGTGAAATCACATTTACACGTTCGTTCCAGTAACGATACAAGGAATCGAGTTGTGCAAACTGTTCTTGTTGGTGTTTAGTAATGTCGGGGAAATATTCGAGTATACGATTCATGACTTAATGTGTATGTTGCAACACATTGAACAACAACTCACGAGCGCGAAACAATTGTGCTTTAACTGTTCCTAAGGGTAAATTCATTTGTTGTGCAATTTCTTCGTAGGCATATTCTTTAAAATAGCGTAATTCTATAAGCTCACGATATCGAGGTTTCAATGTTTTAACAATTTCTGCTAATTGAACTGAATTCTGCGATTTTATAAAATTTTCTTCAGGATTTAATTCTGAACTTTCAATATTGAAAGAATATTCGTAATCATCTTTTTCGTAATTATCATCAATTGAAATTGTTACCGCTTTACGTTTACGCAAAAAATCAATACAATTATTTGAAGCTATACGAAACAACCACGTGCTAAATGCAAAATCAGAAGTATATTGTTCTAAATTTTTAAAAGCTTTACCAAATGCTTCTATTGTTAAATCTTCAGCATCATTTTTATTTTTCACCATTTTAAGCAACATAAAATAAATGGTGTCTCTATATCTATCCAAAAGTTCGGCATACGCTTTTTGACTTCCTTGTAATGCTTGCTCTACAAGAACTATATCTTGTTTAGCCTTACTCGAGAAATTCTCATTTATTTCCATCTTCGTTTGCGTGTATTTAGCTTATTTTGAATCATCAGTATTGTTAATACAAATGGTAACAACACATCAAATATTGGCGAATATACTAATAATTTTGATTCTCGCAAACGATTCATGTTTAAATTGTGAATTATAAAAAACAATAAAAACCTCACCGCAACCAATGATATAAGCACATACACATATGTAGTACCCAATAATAAAGCATACAAAATAATTGCAACATACATTACTATTCTACTAAACGGTTCCAATGTCAATAACAATTGATGAATAAATCTATACGAACCTGCAGTTGTAAGATGTCGTTTTTTCTGTGAACACCATTCTGAAAACGTATTTACCTGAGCTGATCGCGTAAAACCCATTCCCGACAACTCAATTTGTGTATTATTTTTTCTGCCAACCTCACAAATAAATAAGTCATCGTCACCCGACAGTATATGATAATGTTTAGTAAATTTACTACTTTGTTCATACGCAGCTCGCGAATATGCCATATTTCTTCCCACGCCCATATATGGAAGACCTATTCGAGCAAACGACAAATAATTAACCGCTATGAAAAAGGTATCATACCGAACTAATTTGTCAAGAAACCCTTGCTGTGGTTCATATCCACCATAGCCTAGCACTATCTGTGTTTTTTCATTAAACTGCGTACATATAGAACTAAGCCATGATTTAGTTTCAGGATAACAATCGGCATCTATAAACACAAAATGATTATAGCGTGCAGCCTTTATACCAATAGTAACTGCTAATTTTTTCCCATGTTTAAATTTAGGATCGTCTTTAATAAACGTATATTTAATATTTGAATACTTTTTCTGCAAATTTGTGATATACGATTCCGTATCATCTTCGGAACAATCATTCACTATTACAACTTCAAATTCAGGATACTGCTGTTCAAGCACTTGAGGTAAAAATCGTCTTAAATTTTCTTCTTCGTTTTTAGCACATATGATTATTGAAACCGGAGGATATGATTGAGATTGATTATTTTTTTGTTTATAAAAAGCTACTTGTGCATATACAAAAAGATAGTATATAATTTGAATACTTGTTGATACTATAAGTATAATTGCAATAAACAATTCTATTTCAGAATATCTAATCTCTATCATATAAATGAATAAACAGGATTATTTCCCTGTTGCCAAAATTACTATAATTTTAGTATCAAACTATAGCTGTTCATATCTTTTGAATAACTCGCGTTCAACTAAAAACTGTGAGCAAATGGTATTTTATGTATATGTATTGATTTTTTAATAAAATAAATTCGACACGTTTATAAAACTTTATTACTTTTGCGAACTATAATTTTTGTAAAACAATGATACAAATTACATTTCCTGATAATACAGTTAAAGAATTTGCACAAGGTGTTACCCCTTTGCAAATAGCAGAAAGCATAAGTCAACAACTTGCTCGCGAAATTGTAGCAGCTACAGTAAACGGGTGCGAGTGGGATGTTATGCGACCAATTGAAAGTAATGCTACCTTACAATTACATAAATTTGATTCAAAAGAAGGCAAACATGCATTTTGGCATTCATCTGCGCACCTTATGGCAGAAGCATTACAACAGTTGTATCCCGGAATTAAATTTGGAATAGGCCCTGCAATAGAAAATGGATTTTACTATGATGTAGATCCGGGAACAGCTATAATAACAGAAAAAGATTTAGCAAAAATTGAAGAAACAATGCTTGAACTTGCTCGTCAAAAAAACGAGTACATTCGTAAAAATGTAAGTAAAGCAGAAGCGTTAGAATATTTTTCAAAAAAAAATGAAGAATATAAAGTTGAATTAATACAGGAATTAGAAGATGGCACCATTACTTACTATACACAAGGTTCATTCACCGATTTGTGTCGTGGTCCTCATCTTCCAAACACCGACCATATAAAAGCCGTAAAATTATTAAATATAGCAGGAGCATATTGGCGAGGCGATGAAAAACGTAAACAACTTACTCGCATATATGGCATTACTTTTCCAAAAAAGAAAATGCTTGATGAATATCTTGAATTACTTGAACAAGCAAAACAACGCGACCACCGTAAAGTTGGTAAAGAGTTGGAATTGTTTATGTTCTCAAACCGAGTTGGTCAAGGACTCCCAATGTGGTTGCCTAAAGGAGCTGCATTACGAGAAAAATTAGAACAATTTCTCAAAAACGTACAACGCAAACATGGTTACAGCCAGGTAATTACACCACATATAGGGCAAAAAGAATTATATGTAACATCTGGACACTACGCAAAATATGGTAAAGATTCGTTTCAACCAATTCATACACCTGCCGAAGGAGAAGAATTCTTGTTGAAACCAATGAACTGCCCTCATCACTGCGAGATATACAAAAACAAACCACGTTCATACAAAGATTTACCGCTACGTTTAGCTGAATTTGGAACCGTATATCGTTACGAACAAAGCGGAGAATTGCATGGTCTTACACGTGTAAGAGGATTTACTCAAGACGACGCCCATATATTTTGTACCCCGGAACAACTTAAAGAAGAATTCTGTAAAGTAATTGATATTATATTCCATATATTTAAAGCACTGGATTTTAAAGAATTTGAAGCCCAAGTATCGTTACGCGACAAAAACAACACAGAAAAATATATAGGCAGCGACGAAAATTGGGAAAAAGCAGAACGTGCAATTATAGAAGCTGCAGCAGAAAAAGGTCTGCAAACAATTGTAGAATATGGTGAAGCTGCATTCTATGGTCCCAAACTCGACTTTATGATAAAAGACGCTATAGGACGCCGTTGGCAACTTGGCACTATACAAGTTGACTATAACCTACCAGAACGTTTTGAATTAGAGTATATTGGAGCAGACGACCAACGATACAGACCGGTAATGATTCACCGTGCTCCGTTTGGTTCTATGGAACGATTTGTTGCTGTTTTAATTGAACATACCGGTGGTAAATTCCCGTTATGGTTGACTCCGGAACAAGTTGTAGTAATACCTGTGAGCGAAAAATATAATGATTTTGCAAAAAAAGTTTTGAATTTGCTAAATAATTCCGATATTCGCACCCTCATTGATGAACGCAATGAAAAAGTAGGTAAAAAAATACGTGACAATGAGTTAAAACGTATTCCATACCTACTCATTGTTGGAGAAAATGAAGTACAAAACGAAACAGTTTCTGTACGAAAACAAGGTGAAGGAGATAAAGGAATTATGACAATTTCTGAATTTATTTCACATATTTCGTCAGAAATACAACGAATGATGAATTTTGATAATTAAAATAAAGTATAACTAGGAGGAAATTTTATAGCACAAGGTAGAATTAAAAAACCAACTATGGCAGATGAATTAGCAGCAAAATATCGTCTAAACCAACAAATACGAGCACGTGAAGTAAGACTTGTAGGAGACAATGTTACTGTAGGAGTATATTCTTTAGTTGAAGCTTTACGTATAGCCGACGATTTAGAACTTGATTTGGTAGAAGTATCGCCAAATGCAGATCCACCTGTATGCAGAATTGTTGATTTCCAAAAATTCTTATACGATCAAAAAAAGAAACAAAAAGAAATAAAAGCAAAAACAACAAAAGTTGTACTTAAAGAAGTTCGTTTTGGGCCTAATACCGATGAACATGATTATCAATTCAAATTGAAACATGCTCAAAAATTTTTGGCAGAAGGAGCAAAAGTAAAAGCATACGTTTTCTTCAAAGGACGTTCAATTTTATACAAAGAACAAGGAGAAGATGTATTGCATAGATTTATAAAAGACTTGGAAGATGTTGCTAAACTCGACCAAGAACCACGCTTAGAAGGTAAACGAATGATTATTTTATTAAGCCCTATATCAAAGAAAAAATAGTGTATAATTATAAATAGTGAATGTAAAATGCCTAAAATGAAAACAAATTCCAGCGCAAAAAAACGTTTTTCAATAACGGGTTCTGGAAAAATTAAAAGAAAAAAAGCGTTTAAACGTCACATATTAACAAAAAAAGAAACCAAACAAAAACGTAATCTTGGTTATGATGCAGTTGTTAATAAAGCTGACGAGAAAAATGTAAAGCTTATGCTTGGATTATAAGTAAACAAAGTGTTAAACAAATGAATTAGCCAACTAAGAACTATGAAACGTAGTCGCTAACCATTTAAAAATTGAAAAATTATGCCTAGATCAGTAAATTCAGTGGCGTCAAGAGCACGCCGAAAAAAAATCATGCAACAGACCAAAGGATATTTTGGTGCTCGTAAAAATGTGTACACAGTTGCAAAAAATGCTTTAGAAAAAGGGTTATTATATGCATACCGTGACCGTAAAAACAAAAAACGTAACTTTAGAGCTTTATGGATTCAACGTATCAATGCTGCAGTTCGCACATATGATATGAATTATTCTCAGTTTATTGGAGCTCTTGCTAAAGCAGAAATTAAATTGAATCGAAAAGTTTTAGCAGATTTAGCTATGAATCACCCAAAAGCATTCGAAGCTATTGTAAAAGCAGTAAAAAAATAAATCATATTTTTTTTATATTTGGGGAAGCTTTATGCTTCCCTTTTTTTTTTATAACATTTACATATACAATATGAACATAGCACTTATAGGATACGGAAAAATGGGCAAAGAAATTGAACAAATTGCCATTGAACGTGGTCATACTATTGCCCTCATAATTGACATTACAAATCAACAAGATTTAAATGTTACCAATCTCCACAATAAAAAAATAGATGTTGCAATAGAATTTACTATTCCTGATTCAGCATTTTCTAATTATTCTATTTGCTTCGAAGCAGATGTTCCGGTAGTTTCGGGCACTACAGGTTGGTTACACAAATTCAATGACGTAGTTGAAATATGCGAAACTCAAAACAAAGGATTCTTTTATGCTTCTAACTTTAGTTTAGGTGTAAATATATTTTTTGCTCTTAATAAACGCCTGGCTCAATTAATGAATCAATTCAACCAATACGATGTTGTATTAGAAGAAATTCATCATACCCAAAAACTTGACGCGCCAAGTGGTACCGCTATAACTCTTGCCGAAGATATTGTAAAACACTTAGATCGCAAAAAAACATGGCAATTAAATGAATTCACTTCAACCGATAATTTACAAATACTTGCAAAAAGACTCGGAAAAATTCCCGGCACACATACAATAACATACGATTCTGACGTTGATAGCATTGAAATTTCTCATGTAGCAAAATCTCGAAAAGGATTTGCTACCGGAGCCGTATTAGCCGCCGAATTTATGAAAGGTAAAACCGGAATATACGGAATGAAAGATTTATTAGGAATATAATACATTCATACATGAAAAAAATTTTTGAAAACAAATGGGTGCTTTTTGCTACTATAGCAACAGCATATTTATTATGGGTAATTTGGTTAGGTAATTTTTGGTGGTTGCTTGGCATAGGAATCATCTTTGATTTATACATCACAAAAAAAGTTCCATGGGCTTTCTGGAAAATATATAAACCGAAAAATAAATTTCAAAAATGGCTACTTGGTTGGGTTGATGCAATAATTTTTGCTGTAATTGCTGCTTCTTTTATTCGTCTTTTCTTTTTTGAGGCATATACTATACCTACTTCATCTATGGAAGGTACATTACTTGTAGGCGATTTTTTATTTGTGAGCAAATTTCATTACGGACCACGTCCTCAAATGACACCACTGTCATTTCCTTTTGTACACCATTCTATGCCATTTTCCAACAATATGACAAAATCGTTTAGCACGGCGTGGCAACTTCCTTACAAGCGAATGGCCGGTTTACAAACTATAAAAAATGATGATATTGTAGTATTTAATTTTCCCGAAGGCGATAGCGTTATTGTAACACGCCAAAGTCAAAGTTTTTATCAATTAAAACGCGATTTTCCAAATTGCTTATATCCTCTTTCACCAAGAGATTTTCAAATATATAACAAACTTAAAATGCAATATCCTACCGACGAAGCATGTTTTTATGCATATTTTAAAGATTCTATTGTTTATCGCCCTGTAGACAAACGCGAAAATTATATAAAACGATGTGTTGCTATAGCCGGTGATACATTACAAGTAAAAGGCGGAATGGTATTCATTAACGGAAAACCTCAAAAATCTATTCCCGGAATTCAATTTAGATATGACATTTTTACATCGGGTTTAAAATTACGTGAATCCATTATTAATGATATAGGTATTCGAGAATACGGATATACAGCCAATGGATATACTATGCTGATGAATAATGAACAATATACTAAACTTAAAAAAATATCTATTATTTCTGAAATAGTAAAAGCAGAAATGCGCGAAGGACAATGGTACCGTCCATGCTTTCCACAACATATAAACTATCCGTGGAACAAAGATTTCTTTGGACCTCTTGTAATACCAAAAGCAGGAACTACAATTCAATTAACCACAGAAAATTTACCGTTGTATGAACGTATTATTGATGTATATGAAGGTAATGATTTACGTGTAGATGGTATTGACATATATATAAATAATGTAAAAACTTCGACCTATACATTCAAAATGAATTATTACTGGATGATGGGCGACAATAGAGATAATTCCCAAGATTCACGATTCTGGGGTTTTGTTCCCGAAGACCATATTGTTGGTAAAGCATCACTTATTTGGCTATCGTTGAACGACAAAGGTGTATTCCCTTTCAATATTAGATTTAACAGATTGTTTACGGTAATACATAAAAACTAAACAAACACTATGCTTTTGTCTACAGCATACATGCCATGTATAGAATACATGGCATATATAGCTCAATCTGATTGTGTAACCATTGAAGCTCACGAGCATTATATCAAACAATCGTACCGTAATAGGGCCTATATAGCCACTGCCAATGGCATTATGGAACTTATAATTCCGGTAATTCAACCTAACGGCAGTAAAACACATATTCGCGATGTACAGATATCATATGCCGAACCATGGCAAAAAAAACATTGGCATGCTATAGTTTCGGCATATAACTCATCGCCGTATTTTGAATATTACCAATATTTGTTTGCACCTTTCTATACTCAGAAATTTACCTTTTTATGGGATTACAATAACCAATTTTTATCAATTATTCTCAAACTTTTTGGAATTACTACATCTATTCTGTATTCCAATTCTTTTACCCCACTACACACGATAGAACACGATAAACGCTATACACTAACCCCAAAACATATTAGCACTTATAAAACACCAAAATACCCACAAGTATTTGAAGAAAAACATGGTTTTGTGCCAAACTTGAGTTGTATAGACCTATTGTGCAATGTGGGACCTGAAGCAAAAAAAAATGTATTATACATGGGCATGTAAACAGCTCATGTATAATACATTATATTCAAAATATCCGTATTGCTTTATTCTAATATTTAATAATATAATTAAGTACTATATACGGTTGCACAATAGGTATTGCAGTACCACTTCCACCACTTGTTACACTGCCCGATAACGTATGAGTATGCGAACTACCAGTAGTTGAAGTAGTAAATGCATGATAGTGTGAACTATTTGTGCTGGTTACTGTTGTTGTTACACTTTGTAAATTAAATGGGGTACCAGCACCAAATGTTCCATTAGTAGCTCCACCTCCATTATAAGAATATCCTGAAGTAGATGCTGTATGTGTATGACTACCATCAGTATCAGTATAACCAGTATGTGTATGTGTCGAATTTGTATTTGTAACAGCCAAAGTATTTGGAAGTGTGTAGTTTGGCAATTGAGCCTGTGTTATAGTATGTGTTTCCGTTCCTCCTTTATTATTCAATGCGTTAAATGTACCGCTTGAATTTAACCCAACAGGAACCCTTGTTCGTAAATCAGGAAGATTAAACGTTGTAGAACCATTACCTGTACCATACGTTGTACCAATTACCGCAAATAAGGCTGCGTATGTAGTTCGGCTTACTTCTTGTCCTTGACATAATAAATATCCGCTGGGAGCTGTAGCACCTGCATAACTTGTCACGGTGCCTACAGGTGTAGTTGATGTACTTAACGAGAGCCAAACACTACCATCGTAGAAATAATATCCATTGGCACCATCACTTTGGTATACCAGCAAACCTGCTGCAGGATTTGAAATGGCAGTACGTTGTGCAGCTGTCATACGAGGCGGTAAAAAACCTTTACTTGTAGAACTTACATCTAATTGTGCCGAAGCATTGGGCGAAGTGGTTCCTATACCGGTTTGAGCAAAAGCATTTACAGAAAATGCTAACAAAAAAATAAATGCTATTTTTTTCATGATATATCATTTTAATTTATTATACAAAAGATTTAACAATACAATTTATTATTCAAATGTGATACTAATGCTCATTTTTTTTATATACCTATTTGCAGCATGCATTCAACAACAAATTATAATAAAATATACCATATACAGTGATTTTATATCAAAAATAATTAAAGCATTAACTACTATTCTATCAGTGTTTATGATAACATTATATTATAAAATCAACAAAACAAACCATTTATTAAGATATTTTTCTAATACTTAATTATGTAATTCACAACAATGTATGGTTGAAGAATTGGTATTGCAGTACCACTTCCACCACTTGTTACACTGCCCGATAACGTATGAGTATGCGAACTACCAGTAGTTGAAGTAGTAAATGCATGATAGTGTGAACTATTTGTGCTGGTTACTGTTGT
>Ga0208461_1003780_pt1 | contig 11060 bp, 17 predicted proteins | sample AD_JPNTR4_MetaG_FD_184448 | JGI IMG/M metagenome (GOLD analysis project Ga0208461, IMG submission 184448) | Active sludge microbial communities of municipal wastewater-treating anaerobic digesters from Japan - AD_JPNTR4_MetaG (SPAdes) (version 2) | ecosystem: Engineered > Bioreactor > Anaerobic... | reverse complement strand
CTCCGTTATTCCTGATATTAGTCCAGTTACAAGTGTTAACTCTAAAACAGGTGCAGTGACAATTACGCTGACTGATTTAGGTGGTGTCGCATCATCTACATATAATACTCACGTCTCAAGTGACCTTCACTTAACAGCAGAACAAAGAGCAAGAATTCAAAGTACATTTAATTCAGCAATTAATGGATCAAACGGATCACAGGAAGTAACAACACTTGCTAACTTTAATAATAAAGTATTAAGTAATGGTCTTGTAATATATCCGGTCATAAACAATGCCTATAATCCACCAAAGGTAACTTACTATTTAGGTATCGATAAAGATAAAATTATCGGACCAACATCAGTTATTGATGGCGGAACTTACTAATGGCAGTAATTAAGATAAAAAGAGGAACGACTGTACCAACTATATCTAACCTTGCAGAAGTAGGAGAGATGGCACTAAATACATCAACTAATGAAGTATTTATTAGAGGAAATTCTGGTGTTATTAAACTTGGTGGAGGTCTTACTCTTTTATATGAAGGAGCAGGAACTATTCCAACTACTATAACTGCTAATAATATAACTTTAAATAGAAGTATAAATGTCTATAATAAAATACTCGCATTTGAAGTTAGAAATATGACAGGAGCTGACTCATATGAAACACATGTGGTATTAGGTAGAATTGGCTCTAATACAACAACATCTGCTAGTGCAACTTATGATAGGCTTTATTCTTGGAGTGTCTTTGATGGTCAGTATTTTAAAGTACATTCATTTAAAGCATATATCTCAAATGCAACTACGAATACTATGACTGTAGGATTTGCAAAACACTTAGTAGGTAACTTTAGTGGATCAACAATTAGCTGGACAACTAATACAACAACAGTGATATATTTAGAAAAGATCTGGCTGGTGGAATAGATGGCATATACCCTAAATATTAGTAGTATTAGTCCAACAACAGTAACTAATTCTGGATCAATTCCACTTAGGATTTATTTTTCACTTTCAGGTTCAGGACTTACCGTTCCAGGATTTACTATTGATTTATATAATAGTCTAACTGGAGGCTCACTAATTAAAACTCTATATTATGATTCAATTTATGATTTAGAATCAGGGCTTTCTTATTTAGTTAATTTTAACAATCTTGCTCCTGGTACTTATTATGTTGAAGTTTATTATAAAGTTAAAGGAGCTCCAAGAAGAGCAATTACAATAACAAGTTCAAATCCAGGAGTTAACAATCTTACTTTAAATGGAAGTAATATTACTTCAAATAAAATTAACAATTCAAATGTTGAAAAAGAAACCTTAAATAATAATAAGGTATACGAATAGGAGATTATAAATTATGGCAATAATAAAGAAATTAAGTTCAAGTGTAGGTGTTGATGTATCGTACCATAGAATACTTGGAGTAAATATTAGTTATAGTGAAAAGACTGTAGTAATCAATGTAGCTTCATACATTGACTTAGATAAAAGAGTTAAGAAATATAAGCCGCTTGAGGTTGTAGATATTAAAGTTCCAGTTAGTGATTTTGAACTGTTTATAGATACTGATCCAATTAAAGCATCTTATGAGTGGTTAAAAGTAAACGTTGAAGGATTTGATAAATCAAAAGATGATTTAGAAAAAAGGGAGGTAGAAAGTAATGAGTGAAAAACAAAGTGAAAACTTAAGAGTAGCAGATAGATTAAAAGGATTGTTTGCACATAATGAATTAATGTTTGCATATTACTGTGGTTCTAAGGCTTACGGAACTGATATTAAAAATTCTGATATTGATGTAGTTGCAGTTTTTAGTGACTTAGGAGGTATTACACATGCAAGCTTAGAAGGTATGGATATCTTCGCATATGGTGTTGATAGTTTTATTGGAAGACAATCAATTAGTGATGAGCTACCGTTATATAATTTAATTCATGCTGATGACTTCTTAAAAGCAAAAGATAATCTTATTTATTTAGATGATGAATTTAAAGATGAATTTGATAAACTTACGAAGATTAGTTTTGAAAAGGTACTACCTGAGTTTTTAGATTCATTTATTTTATATTATGATCAATTAATTAATATTCAAGAAAGTATTGTAAAAAGAAATTATCACATATATAGAGTTCACGCTATTATTAGTAATTTTAAGAAAACTAAAAAATATGATGTAAGTATCTCTAAAGATATAACAGATAAAATTGCTAACTATAAAAAGAACTGGGAAACACTAGATCAAAATGTGATCTTAGAGTTTAGACAATTATTAGAAGATATAAAGGAGTTTAGATTAAACTTAAAAGAAGTGGATAAGAATGAAAACTAAAACTTATGTAAGTATTGGGTTAGGATCTATTGGATCTTTCTTTTCTTATTTATTTGGAGGATTTGATAGATTGATGATTGCTTTAATTGTATTTATGACAATTGATTTTTTAAGTGGGATTATATTATCCGCTGTATTTAAAAAATCTAAAAAGACAGATAATGGTAGGCTTTCAAGTGAAGCAGGAATAAAAGGGCTTGCAAAGAAAATATTTATATTATTCTTAGTAGCAATGGCGATGCAACTTGACATTGTAATTGGTACAAGCTTCATTAGAGATGGAGCAGTAATATCATTTATATTTATGGAAGGTGTAAGTATTTTAGAAAACTCAACTCTTGCAGGATTAAAAGTTCCAAATGTTATCAAGAACGCTTTAGAAGTATTAAACAAAGGAAGGAAGAAAGATGAGTAATCAAGAAATTATTATTACTATTGTAACTATTGTATTAACTGCACTCAGCACCGTTTTAGGTTTCTTTCTAAATAGAAATGAAAAGACAAAGAAGTATTATGAAGCTTATTTAAAAGTTGAAGCTAAAATTAAAGAGCTTATTATTATAGCAGAAGAGAACTATGACACCGGTGATAAAAGAAAAAAGTATGTTATCTCTTGTATTAATGTATTTTTAGAAGAAAATGGCATCAACATTGAAAATAAGATAATCGATGATATGATAGAAACATTAATATCACTAACTAAAAAAGTAAATCAAAAATAACAAATTAATAACTATAAAACCAACCTCGTGTATAGGGTACAATCCTTGTCATGAGGCTTTTTTCTTTTTTAATACAAAAAACCGGCAGAATGCATATCTACTTGCCATTAACTATTGAGGAGGATAGATAATATGAATCAAAATCAACAAGTAGATAAAATATTAGAACTAAGAAATGAAGGCTTCGGTTATAGAAGAATAGCAAACGAGTTAAAAATATCTATAGGAATGGTAAGATACACTATTGCAAAAGCGGAGAAAAATACTCTTTCTGGCTTTTGTAAAAATTGCGGAATTAAAACTTTATCAGTAAAAGGTAAGAAAGCTAAAAAGTTCTGCTCAGATAGATGCAGGTATGAGTGGTGGAACAATTATAGAAAAGGAAAGGGGGTGAGGTGATGACAAGAACTAATTTAGAAAAGTATTACATGGCTATGGCTCCAATAAAATCTATGCTTAAAAATAAGATTTTAACTAAGAGTGAATATCTAAAAGCAGAAAATCATATTGCCAATAAATATTGTATTAATAAAGATAATCTTTATCGTTTAAATGACTTGACTAATAAGCATTATTAAGTGATTAATAGTGTACGCTTAGAAGAGGTGTTAGTTAAATGATAAAAAGAATAATTGAAGTTGAGTCACTTCCAACATTACCAAAAAGAACAAGAGTAGCAGCCTATGCAAGAGTATCATCGGGTAAAGATACAATGCTTAATTCTTTATCCACACAGATAAATCATTATAAAAAATATATAGCAGATAATCAAAACTGGATATTTGTTGGAGTTTATGCAGATGAAGCACTAACTGGAACAAAAGAAGATAGAGATGAATTCCAACAACTCCTAGCAGATTGTAGTGCTGGTAAGATTGATATGGTAATAACAAAGTCAATCTCAAGGTTTGCAAGAAACACAGTAACACTACTTAAAACTATTAGAGAACTAAAAGAGCTAAAAGTAGATGTTTATTTTGAGGAACAAAACATTCACACACTTAGTAGTGAAGGTGAAATGATACTTACATTTCTCGCAACGTTTGCCCAGGAAGAGTCAAGAAGTGTATCTGAGAATATGAAATGGCGAATTAAAAAAGACTTTGAAAAAGGAATTATATGGGGTGGAAACTCATGCCTTGGGTATAGACTTAAAAATAAAAAGTTACACATAGTTCCCAGTGAAGCAGAAACAGTAAGATTCATATATGGTATGTACTTAGAGGGTTTTAGTGACGTTTTAATATGTAAGACATTAGATGAAAAAGGAATAAGTCCTTATAAAGCGAAAAGATGGAATAGAACCTCGCTTATTAAAATACTAACTAATTATAATTATACAGGCGATTTAGTTCTTCAAAAAACATACAGAGAAAACCATCTTAACAAGGCTCAAAAGATTAATAAAGGTAATATAGAGCAATATTTAGTATCCAATGCCCACGAGCCAATCATAAGTAAGGATGTATTTTATAAAGCTCAAAAATTGAGAAAATCTAAAACAGAAAATCATAAGAAGTCAAATGGTGATAATGATTTTAAAGGTTATATGAAATGTGCTATATGTGGAAAAGCATATACATATAAAAAGACACCATATAATGTTTACTGGATGTGCTCGACAGCAAGGACTAAGGGAAAGAAATACTGCAAAGCAAAACAAGTACCAGACTCGAAAGTTAAAGAAGGAATAATGAGTATTTTAAATCTTAACAGTTTTAATAAAAATGAATTCATTAAAAATATAAAAACGATTGTTGTTCATGAACCTAATAAATTAGTCTTTGAATTGATAGATGGAACAAGTAAAAAATATTTATGGGAACATGACTCAAGAGCTAATAGCTGGACAGAGGAAATGAAAGAAGAGGCAAGAATTAAAGCGTTAGAAAGAAATAAAGGGGGAATCTAAATGACAAAGGTAACAGTTATACCACCAACAATTGATCCATTAACACAACTACCCATTAATAGTAAAGAAAGAATTAAAGTAGCTGCATACGCAAGAGTATCAACAAACTCGGATGAACAATATACAAGTTATGAAGCACAAGTCAATTATTATAAAAGCTACATACAAAGTAAACCAGAATGGGAGTATGTATCAGTTTATGCTGATGAAGGAATCACTGGAACAAATACTAAAAGACGTACTGGTTTTAATAAAATGATTAATGACGCACTTGATGGAAAGATTAATCTGATCGTAACTAAATCAATATCAAGATTTGCTCGTAACACATTAGATACTATTTCTTTTGTAAGAAAGTTAAAAGATAAAGGTGTCGAGGTTTATTTTGAAAAAGAGAACCTATGGACACTCGATTCTAAGAGTGAGTTAATACTTACTATTATGGCGTCAATAGCGCAAGAAGAATCAAGATCAATTAGCCAAAACGTTACATGGGGTAAAAGAGTAGGGTTTAAATCAGGGAAGGTTTCATTTGCTTATAGTATGTTTTTAGGATATGAAAAAACAGGAGATAAGATAGTTATTGTTCCAGATGAAGCGGAGATTGTAAGAGAAATATATAAAAGTTTTTTAGTTCATGGAAAAACTCCAACAGGCATAGCTAAAGAATTAAAAGAAAGAGGAATAAAAACACCTTCAAAGAAATCAACTAACTGGACCAAAAATAATATCACTTCAATACTTCAAAATGAGAAATACAAAGGTGATGCCCTACTTCAAAAGACATTTACTGATAACTTTTTAGAGCAAACCATAATAAAAAATACTGGACAGATACCACAGTATTATGTGGAAAACAGCCATCCAGCAATTATTGATAAAGATATGTGGGAGTTAGTGCAAATTGAAATTAAAAGAAGAGATAACCTTGGAGCTAAGTATTCATCATCTGATATATTTGCATCAAAATTGATATGCAGTGATTGTGGAGGTTTCTATGGTAAAAAGAAATGGCATTCAAATACCAAATATGAAAGGTTTGTTTATCAATGTAATAATAAGTTTGATAAAGACAAATGCATATGTAGGACTCCACATTTAACTGAAGATGATATTAAACTAAAGTTTATAGAAGCATATAATATAACAATGAAAGATAAAAAAAGAATTATTAATGATTTAAATGAAGTAATTGAATTAGTAGCTAATACTAAAGATTTAGAAATAGAAATTGAAAAAGTTAGTGAAGAGATAGCAGTAGTTGTGGAACTTGCAACAAAAGCAATTAAAGATAACTCAAAAACAACTGATGATTCAAATGAATTTGAAAAAAAGTATAAAACGTTAGAAACAAGACACGAAAAATTAAAAACAAAACTTGAGGAACTATTAAGTGAAAGGTTTAAAAAAGAAGCATTAGAAATTAAAATGAGAGCATTCCTAAAAACATTAAATCGGTCTAAAAATGAAATTGATAAATGGGATGAACGAATATGGATGTTGATGGTTGAATCAGGAACAGTGCATCGTAACAAGAATATAACATTTAAATTTAATAACGGGTTAAACTTTAAGGCTAAAGAATAGAGTTCTAAGGCCTTTTTAGATGCTTTTATGTTATAATATAGAAAACGAAACTTAAGAAAGAGAACTATAAAATGCCTGACATAAATATGCAAAAAAAGATAGAATTACTCTCTCAAAAAGTATCAGAGTACTTTAACATAGAACAAATACCAATATCATTTGATGATACTATTTTAGATGACAGTAGATTAATATAAAACCTAAATTTAGTATTGTAATAAACAGGAAATTTAAAAATGATTATTTTGAATGTGCTAAAGCTATAACACACGAATATAGACATTTATTTCAAATTGTATACTCATACTATTATGATGATGAGATAGCAACTAACTGGAAAAGGGCACTTCAAACTATGAAGTCATCAGAAAATGCAGATATAATAAATGATGACGATGAACACGCAAGTTATGCATATCAAGAACTAGAAATAGATGCTTTTGCATTTACAAAGTATTATCTTGATAATTATGAGGATATGACAGTTGTTCATCCCAATAAATTATATGAAAAAATAATAACAAAATATATTGAAAACAATAGACATTTATTTTTGTGAATAATTTGCTATTTAATAGGCTAGGTTGTTTAAGAATTATTAAAATAGTATAATTGTAATTAGAATAGAAGTGTAGCTTATGATTTTCAAAAATGAATATAAATGATATGAGGTGATTTTTATAGATAATTCTACAGATAATTTTAAAAATTATTTAACTAATTTCATTGATAGAAATCATATTTCTTCAGATTTAAAGATGGAATACTACCAATCAACGCCACAGAAATTGTACAAATTCAGAGTTTTCAATGAAAATAATTTGAATGCTTTTGAAAAGGATTATATTTGGTTATCATTGGCTAAAGATTTCACGGATAAAACTGATTCTACAATTGATTTTAAGTTTACCAAACAAAAAAATAAGATTGAAAAACTTGTTGAAAAAGAACTTCCGGCATTGGTTTTAGATCAGTTTAAGAAAGAACTGTACTTTAAGAGCAAAATAAATCCCGCCATATTTGATACTATGACACTTGATGATCTTGTTAATTGGGTTAAGGAATATAAATATAAGACTTCAGGTAATTTTAAAATAGGTAAATTCCGTGAAAGATTACGTCAAGAGGGTGTCAATAAGAAAACTATCACAAAGTTTGAAAAAGAGATTCCCAAATTAGAAGAGTTTATTCATTTGAATTTAAATGAGTAATAGTTTCATAATTATAGATTGAATTTGTAAAATGGAGATAAAATGATATATACAAAATTAACTAAAAAAGCTTTAAAAATAGCATATGAAGCACATAAAGAACAATTAGATAAATCTGGATTGCCTTATATATTTCATCCGTTTTATTTGGCTTCAAAAATGAAGGATGAGTATTCAATATGTGTTGCATTATTGCATGATGTTGTTGAAGATAGCAATTATACAATTAACGATTTAAACAGTGCCGGTTTTCCTCTAGAAGTGATTGAAGCATTAGAATACTTACTTATTCTAAAGACTCACCATATTTTGATTATATAAAAGAAATTAAAAACAATAAGTTAGCGACAATAGTAAAAATAGAAGATTTAAAACACAATTCTAATTTAACAAGACTTAATCAAATTACCATTGAGGATAAAAAAAGAATAGAGAAGTATGAAAAAGCATTAATCTTGTTAGAGAGTTCATAATGTAGAAATTATATTGTTTTTATTAAAATCTTGTTTACCAAATTGAAATAGACATTGATACAAGTTGTAGTTCTCTTTCATATATAGACAATAGGGTGCCAAGCAGTTTCCTCGTCTAGACATTGACTGTATTAAACCTAATTCTTTTACTATACTTTGAAAATTAATAGATGTATAATGTGATCCTTGATCAGAATTAATTAAAGCATTTGATTCAAGTGATAAACTTTCTAACTTGTTGAAGGTTTTAATAACGAAATCTAATTCTAGTGATTTTGATAGTTCATATGAGACTATTTCATTTGTTACTGCATCTTTGATTAATGATAAGTAAGCTCGTTTATTTAAGTCATAAGTTAAGTAAGTAATATCAGTTAAGAAAATTTGATTCGGTTTGCCATCTTTAAATTTTCTTTCTAATATGTTTGGTGCGACATAACTAGTCTTAATTGCATTTGCCATTCGTCTATGTGGATTGGCTTTTCTAATTGGACAAATAAGATTGTATTTCTTCATTAAACGTCTTATTTTCTTTAAATTCATTGTTATTCCATATCTATGTAAAAGTGTCATTTTAATTGATTTAGCACCTTTCTTAAAGCCTTTAACCATATAAGCGCTCTTAATAAGTTCAAAATCTTCTAAGTCTTTCAGTTCTCTTATTAACTTGTTTTCTGTTTGTGATTTGAAACTATAAAATCCACTTCTAGAAACTTTTGCTATGTTGCACATTAAAGTTATACTTAATTTGTTTTTAGGTTTTGATAATATTTTAATTATTATTTTGTATTTGTCTTTGGCTTCGATTTTGACTTTCTGATCACCTCTCTTTCTAACCTTTTCAGTTCCAGCAGGAATTCACGCTCCTGTTTTAAATACTCTATTTCCGCTTTTTGTCTATTTATAATTTCATCTTTAGTCAAATGTTTTGTTAGAGGTCTACCTGAATTAGTAGAACGAGTATCATTAAAACCTTCAAGTCGTTCGGCTTGTTTTCTAAAACGTCTAGAAGATTCTTGGATTCTTATTTTACCTAATATTTTAACACTTAGTCCAACATCTTCAAATATAACTATTGGAAGTTTTCCTTTGTTATATTCATTAACGAAATGTTCTTTAAATTGGTCAGTATATGTAATAGCTTTGTTTGATACATTTTTAACATTTGGATTTGCTTTTAAAATCTTTACTTGTTCATCCGTGAAATAATTTACACCCATATAATTACACCTCTTTCATTTAATTATATTATATACGAAAAATACCCTATATATCAGAATACGATTTTTTTATCGTTGTCCGATGTATAGGGTATCTTTTATATTAATCACTAGTTTGTTTTTTAAAAAGTTCCAATATTTATCTATTTTAATATATTACGATTGTTTTGCGTACACTTTAAAGGCTTCTACTACTCCACCGTCAATTAATATATCAGTTCCTGTAATGAATGAAGCTTTATCACTTATTAGAAACTCAACTAAATTAACGATGTCCTCAGGTAGTCCTATTCGTTTAACTGGTGTTAAACTAATTAGTTGATCAATTGCTTCTTTATGTGTTTCCATCTCTTTAGCAACCATTGGTGTCTTAATAGCACCTGGTGAAATAGAAACAATTCTTACTCCTTTTAATCCCCATTTAACAACTTCATTTTTAGTCAATTCTATTACGCCACGCTTACTAAAACCATAGGCATCTCCAGTTGTTTTAGTATACTTTAAGATGTTTGATATAAAGTCATCTTTAAGTGGTTCTAATAGGAATGGAAGAGCTTCTATAGGCATTGGTGTTTGATATGCAGTTATTGAACTTGTGTTTATTATTACCCCACCAGGTTTAATATAATCATAGATAGCATCAAGTAGATTTTTTGTGCCTACTAAGTTTATTTTATAAATTAGTTCACTATTACCCATTGATTCACTAACTCCTGCAAAATGTAGTAGATGCTTGAACTTACCTTTTGACTTTAAGTAATTGACTAAAGATTTAATATTTTCTTCACTTGTAATATCAAACTTTAAAAAGTCTTGATTACCTAATTCTTTACTAACAACTTCTAACTTCTTACTATCAATATCTAATAGTAATAAATCAAAGTCTTTGTGGAAATGTTTAGCGGCTTCATAGCCCATCCCACCAGTAGCACCAGTAACAATAATTAATTCTTTCATATAATCCCTACTTTCTTTTATTATAATTAGATTATATCATGAAAAAGTTACTTTTGTTAATGTTAATATGAAAGTGAGCCATTAATCAACAAAACACCGATACGAAAGTGAGCCACCATAAAATATAAGTTATAATACTTCATGACAACAAAGACATGAGGTGGAAAGCGTGGTAACACCACAATCAATTAAAGGGTGTACAATTTATCTTTAGGGGTGTAGTAAAAATTGAATAGGGGTGTTATTAATTTTTGTAGGGGTGCGCTATTGTATCAATATAGGTTAAGTAACCCATTTAAGTAGAATAGGTTTGATACAGTGTATCAGGCCTTTTTTTATGCCAAAATATCAAAAAACAACTCTTTTTTAGGCTTTTTGTCTCTAGTGAGAGTATTAAATCGAATAAAAATATGAAGTTGATGTGTTTTGAATTTGCACTTTTTAGCGAAAGGTCGCACGTTTTAGCGATTGCTGCCACGTTTTAGCGAAAGGTTCTTTTGATGGGGGTTTTTAGAGTTGTTTTGTCACAATTAGTGTTAAATTATTTATTGCAATTTTCAAACTGAAACATATTTTTTTTAAATGTTACATGAAAAAGATAAAGTGACAAAATAGAAAATGAAGTTTTAAAAATAGATATTTTCAATTTAGCGGATATTA
>Ga0208461_1003778_pt1 | contig 11063 bp, 13 predicted proteins | sample AD_JPNTR4_MetaG_FD_184448 | JGI IMG/M metagenome (GOLD analysis project Ga0208461, IMG submission 184448) | Active sludge microbial communities of municipal wastewater-treating anaerobic digesters from Japan - AD_JPNTR4_MetaG (SPAdes) (version 2) | ecosystem: Engineered > Bioreactor > Anaerobic... | reverse complement strand
GGTGGATTATGGATTACAACGAGAGGCGACCCCATGACGCGCTGGAAAATATGACGCCTCTCGAAGTTATGCAAAAATATACCGGAAACTCTACTTTTAAACTGTCTGCTTTATAGGGAAGCTTACGCAGGGACTGAAGTCCCTGTTCCAAGTGGAACTTCTTTATCTAATATCTCACATATTCTATCAACTATTTGCAGATTCGTTCTCTCATTTCTTCCACCAATATTATATGTTTGTCCTGTTTTTCCATTATGATAAACTAAATCTATACCTTTACAATGATCAAGCACATACAACCAATCTCTTATATTCTTTCCATCCCCATAAATTGGAATTGGATTTTGTTTCAAAGCATTATTGATAAGAACTTGCTTTTCGTTGCCGTCAGTATAAGAAGCATGGCCTTGTGTGTCAAGAATATTTTGCCACAAGATGTGGTGTGCGGCGCCAATGAACACGGCGAAGGCGTATTCCGCCCCCCGTATTTTGAAGAAAATTTTTCACCTTTTAAATAGTATAAATATAGCACTAATAAAAACACTTTTAGAACCACTTAATATAGAAAATATAATAAATGAAAAAGAGATCAAATAATCAAAAATCTTAAATTTGAATCCTAATAAATATTTATAACTCAAATAAGTTAATATAATTACACTTGTTGTGGAGGATATAGATAAAATGAACCCAAAGCCACCCGTAGTAGCATCAAGCCTTGATGACATAAATAATGGTATTCCTTTGATTGTATATAATAATAAATGAGCTATTAAATAAAAAAAACTAGATAAAAAATATATTACTTTTACTCTTTTTGAAATTCTTAAATAAAAAAAGTGTTCAGCATTTCTTATTTTCTTTAAGTTAACTGGTTTAAAAAGTAAAAAACCAAAAATCAAAAATACTTGAGTAAGTAAAAAATGTACAACATAAAAAAGTTTTATATATCCGGAAAAAAATAGAATAAAAACTACACTATATCCAGCTGAAGAAAAAATTAAAAAAAACAATAAAGGGTCAAATAATGAATAAATATTTTTTTTATAAACCAATAAAACTGTAGTCATTGTCAAAAAAACAATAAATAAATTGAAATCAAAATTCTCCAAGAATAATTGTGCAAAATGTTCGTATGTCATAGATTTTATCTTTTAATAAAATTATTGTTTTTTGATTTAATATGTTGGTAGCAACAATACAAGAAAGACAACGCTCCCCAAAATAAGCCAGAGTTTCTTCTAGATATTTTAGCCATTTCTAAAATCTTTAGCTGTGCACTTACCCCATCTGGCATAGCATAACTTATAAACTTATCATCACCTATAAATTTAGCCCCTGTTCTATAAAGTCGCAAATTAAAATCATAATCAGCATAAGTTGGATATTCAATGTTAAAAGGAGGTCCAACATGCAATATTTTGGGTACTAAAAGTGCTTGATGATGTAAAGTGTTTCCTATATTTAATTTCCATCCATGCACAGAATTAAATATTGAACTTTTTAGGTAAACTTTACCATATATGATGCTATCATTATTTTCTATTATAGTTTTTTGAGATGGTAATGACAACACTGTGTCTCCAGCACCTATGAATAAAATTCTTGAATTTTTATTTACTAAAATCCACCCCTTATTCATCGCATCATAAATACCATTATCCTTCTCACTAACCCAGTAGTCTATAGTATCTTCATATTTTTTGATGATATCGAGGGTGCCATCGATAGAACCACCATCAATTATAATATATTCAACGTTAGGGTAAGATTGGTTTATGACACTCTGAATTGTTTCTTCTAAATATTTTGCTCCGTTGTATACGACTGTAATTATGCTGATTAAGGGGAGAGAATCGGGTTCTGGGTCATGGGTTTTGGGTTCTGGGGAATAGGTTTTAGGTGATTGATTCTGGGTATTTTTTTGTTGTAGGTAATGGTTTATGGGATTCTGTATATCCTCTGGTGCTGGAATGACAGGGTTATTATCACTATCAACTATCCACCATTCACCATTCACCATTTTATATGAATGTTTGAAATACCCTCTCGTTCTAAGACCACCTTCACCCTGTCTGCCTTCGCCTTCAGGCAAAAAGAGCATTGTTTCAAAGGCATCCTGTTGCTTGCCTATGATTTTTGAATTCTTGATGTTAAATATAGCATTATTGATAGCAAATTTTGTATTGCTTGTTACTTTGCCATCATTGCCATATTGCAGGGAATCGTCATGTGGTTTTGTTAACAAAAGGGTTGTGCTGTAATTATGGTTAATCATAGTGCTTTCACCCATTTAATGCTCCACTCGACCTTTTAAAATTTCTTCATATAATCTAATATATTTCCCCGCCACCACTCTGCTGTCAAATTCCCGCACTACCTTTTCCCTTGCATTTTTGCAAAATTCATCGTAATCTGGAGCGTTTAATACCCACTCAATACCATTTGCAAGGTCGCTTGTATCAAATGGTCTTGCCAGATAACCATATAGGCACGTTAACTCTTGCCACTGTAAGCGGCGGAAAACAAATGAATCTTCGAGGTAACTATAATGGTTAAAAATCCTCTATCAATCCAGTAGCAACATTAAACACCTGCAGACCTTGAATTATTTTTTGTCTTTCATCGCCCCGTAAAAATGTCAAAGCTCCAGATGAATCTCTTGATTCTCTCAATTTTGACAAGACATATCCTTCTTCAAGCGTGACCTCTCTCACAAACTCATTCATTTTATCTTTCCGTATGTCTTTTGCAAAACATTTTTTCCCATTCTCCGTTTTTGTTTTGCAACTTCCACAATTTTTATTCCCCAACAAATATGCCATCTTGAAAGCATAGTGGAATCATGCCCTTTCACGACCTTCTGACCACCTGAGCCAGCTATTTGAAATGATGAGCCGTAATACCCATTTAGTTGTTTTCAAAAATTTAAAAAGCGCGGGCATCGTAGTTTTGAGAATCTTGTGGCTGCTCTCACTACCTCTTATTGTTTTATTCTGACTATGGTTAGAAAACTCTTCATACCTATCGAGCACCTGCAAGTAAGGCACAAAAATTCTGTTTTTAATAATTTTTGTAAACTTGGATTTATAGCCTGCAAACCCTGAATCGTAATAAGAAAAAAACACCCTCTTAAAACCCTGAAAATGAAAAAAGATGAGGGGTACCTCATCTACATAAATATATCCTTCTCTCTCCGTTATGTAGTAATTATCGACATTCCATGGTGCAAGGTTTGCTCCTTTATGCTCAATTATATGTACCTGATCAAATAACTGTACGAATTTATCGAGATATTTCTGATCGGCGTATCTATCGCCATCAATTTTGTCATAACACCACTCATTGCATTTGTCTCGATACCATTGCAGGCACGCAAAACCATTTATATCCCGGCGAAAAGACATCCAGCCAACATTATATATGCCATGTTTTTCAAAACTTTTTAGACGTGGAGGAAAACGGTGAGCAATAATACTCACTGAATTCAGTCCGATCTCATCGTAAATTGGCTCAGGGTTACCAAAAAAAAATAAATCTGAATCAAGGTAAGTAATCATATCAACGTGGTCGAAATGGTTCAGAATGTATAAAGGCAGCGAGGGCGAAAGGGTGAAATAATACTCCACCAACGCTCTATTTTGTTTCGCACTAAGGAGATCAACGTCCCCATTTTCGATATCTTCCAGGCGCAACAAGGTTACATGATCCGGGCGAAATTGGCGAAGCGCTTCATGGCATTCGGGACTTAGGGCAAGTATCCATAGATGGAAGCTGGGGCAATGCCTTTTCAGAGAATCGTAAAGTGCCATACCCTGCGGCAGGTATCTATGGTCAAAATATGTACAAAAATACCTCATTATTGCTTACTAACCCACGTTTTCACCGAATTGCACACTCTGTCAACCTGGTCATCGGTCAACTGCGGATACATCGGAAGACTCACTATCTTTTCACAAATGCCTTCGGTAACGGACAGACCTCCAGGCGCAGTCAAAACCCGCCCCTTATAGGCTGGCTGCAAATGAACCGGGGCAGGATAATGCACCGCAGTGCCAATACCCTTCTCCCGCAGATATCCTTGCAGGCCGGGCCGGTCTTCGGTCTGCACAACGTAGAGATGATACGCATGGAAAACATCGGCACCTTCATCCGGTAGAACGAGCTTTGTCCCCTGAAGCATTTCATTGTAAAGCTTTGCAATCTGGCGGCGTCTTGCTACATCGACATCCAAAGACGTGAGCTTGATTCGCAGGATTGCGGCCTGTATCTCATCCAACCGCGAATTTAAGCCCGGAAAGGAGCTAATATATCGGTCTTTCCATCCATATTCCCGGAGTGCCCTCATTTTGTTGAATAATCCTTCGTTATTACAAACGACGATACCCCCATCACCAAAGGCTCCCAAATTCTTCGTAGGATAAAAACTAAATGTTGCCATATCCCCGAAAGTGCCTACATTTTCCCCATATAATTTAGCTCCATGGGCCTGCGAACAATCTTCAATAACGCAAAGACGATATTCATTCGCAATTTTCATTATGGCACGCATATTTGCAGGGTGCCCGTACAAATGGACAGGGATAATTGCCTTCGGACTATAGGAACTGTCTGTATTTGCATAATACGCGACTGCTTTCGCCAAGCAGTCAGGATCCATTGTATAGGTTTGGGGATCAATATCGACAAGCACAGGAGTAGCCCCCGCACGCTCAATGGCGGCAACAGTTGCCACTGCCGTGTGAGAAACAGTAAAAACGAGATCGCCCGCGCAAATATCACATGCTCTAAAGGCTATTTCCAAGGCGTCTGTACCGCTTGCCACGCCGACACCATAATTTAATCCAACATACGAAGCAAACTCGGCTTCGAATTTCTGGACTTCTTCGCCAAGTATATACCACCCGCCTTCCAGAACCTTTTGTATTGCACCATCAATAGCGTCTTTATAGGCGTAGTAGCTTGCCCCAGGGTTCGCCTGGGGTATAAAATGTTGTTTGTCCATATTCATAGATAGTACTCCATATTTGACTCATAGAAATCAAGGATATCTCTGAACCCTTCTTCCAGCGTAACTTTAGGAGCCCATCCCAACTCATGCCTTATAAGCGTAGAATCAGAATAATAATCTCCTATGTCAATCTTTTTTCTATCTTCCGGAAACTGGTTGATGACAAATTCACCTTTTTTATGAACTTTAACCAAAAGGTCCGCCAACTGCCGAAGACTGACTATCTCTTTACCGCCCAAGTTATAAATCTTCCCGTTTGCATTTTCACTGCTAGCCGCCAGAAGCATTGCATCAATACAGTCCTCTACAAACGTAAAATCACGTAACTGCTCGCCTCCCCAAACATCAAAAGGCTTTCCTTCCAAGAGGAGCCGAATCCAGATTCCCACAAAAGTCTGTCTTGCATCTTTTATTCTCATCCGTGGCCCAATGGTGTTTGTCAAACGCAAAACAGAAGACCGTACGTCGTAAACATTATTGTAGAGTATGTGATACCACTCCCCTGCCATCTTATTGATGCCGTTAACATCGACGGGTCGCAACGGGTGTTTTTCGTCGACGGGAATATAATCCGGCTTTCCATATATTTGACGGGTACTTGCAAATACAACTTTAATACCTGGGTTGTACTTACGGCAAGCCTCCAGTATGGCAAGCTGGGCATGTGCGTTGATTTCCATATCCGTGAAGGGATCTGCCATAGAATCCATGTGGCTTGTCTGCCCTGCCAGATTGAAGAGATAATCCTGACCCTGGATTAGGTATTTGAAGCTGTGGGGGTCACGAACATCCGAAATATTAACTTTTACCTTATTTTCAATACCCTGGATGTTATGGATATTCCCGCCATACTCAGGAATTAGACTGTCAACAAGCAAGACATGAGCGCCCAAACTAACAAGACGTCTGGCCAGATTCGATCCGATGAAACCAAGCCCTCCGGTTATCATTATGTTTGCATTTTTAAAGGTACTCATGCGCTCTCCTTTTTTGCTACAATAACGTTATCCAGGTACAAATCATTATTTCCTGGAACAAAATAGTGCAAAACTTCCCCTAAAATATTGAAAGTTGAGAGGCAAAAAAACCAAAGCAGTTGATTGACAATGGGGCTTTTCGTGACCAATATCTTATAAAGATACGCATTTATAAGTTGGAATATCACACGTATGTCGGGCGCTGTTTTCTTTTGTTCCACAACCGTAAAGCAATGCTTTGCAAGAATGAATTTAATCCCGAATGAAGAATACCTTGCGTAGTCATACGGCTGCTCGTGTTCATCCCAAACAAAAGGCACGGTCATCATCAGCCCCCCCCAGATTTTAAGACCCTGTAGACCTCTGCCAAAAATTCATCGGGGTTAAAAACGTGCTCAAAAACTTCGTTGGTCACTATCCAGTCAAACGAAGAATCCTCCGCCGGAATATGTTTTCCATCATAGAACCAATCAGCCTTCTTTCTGGCTCTATTTTCAGCCGTATCAACTTCCAAGCCAATGTACTCATCACATTTAAAAAGGAAAGAGTAGGGTTTCTGGCCGCAACCAATATCGAGAACCTTTCCATTAATCAAAGGCGCCAGTGATCGTATGTGCTCGAAAAGCTGCCGTCTTGTAATATAGAAAGGATTCAGGAACATCCCCAACCAGCTTGGATGCATCTGCTGTTTTCGTACAATACTTTTTAATTTTTTGAGCACTTATTTTTTCCTGAAAATACAACCTTCAAAAGTAGAAGGTTTATTGGCCTTGTCCAATGACGGGAACTTTGCGACAACGGTATATTCGTCCTCAAAAAAAGCATAGAACCGTTGCTTGCCGAAAAACCAACATGGATAACTGGCTGCATATATTTCTCGGGGTACCTTTTGAACCGTTAAGATATCATTGTCATCAAGAACGAACGGGGTACGATCAAATATAATGTACTCGAAATTACTGCTCTTTACCTTCTGCAATAAAAGATAAGGGTCTTTTAAATACTGGATAACACTGGATAATAATAAGGTATTCGGCGAAAGAGCTTTAACACAGTCATCAATATCACTCCAGAATGTGAGCCTTTCATCTTCAAAATTTGTCTTTCCAGCTTGAACGAAGTGATTCTGCTCAACAATACTCCAATGAACTTCGTGCAAGGTATCAAGAAATTTTTTATTCTGGTAATAGGTGCTCCCAAGTGAACCTCCAAAATCCAGAACATTAAGACGGCCTGCATTTTGTGCCGCGACCCACATCAAGCCTGCCAATACCGGCCAGGAATATTCTATTTCATCAAACAACACTGAATCGCGTTCATAAACGGCTTCTCCTCTCTTGACCTTCAGCATGGCATCCAAAACTTTTGCGAGAATATGCTCCGCGTCATAACCGGAGCAAACGCTCGCCGCTTCTTCCCAAGTGGCATAACTCCCTTCAAATCGGATTCCTCCGCCATGGAATGACCGAATGGCCCGCAGTATTACAGGAGGCAAGCACTCTTTGGCGCAGGTTTTCAAGCTAAACATTTTATTGCCTTTTGGGGTAAAATAATCTACACGATTACTACAAGCCAGATTCGAAGCCCTCTTTTCAAAATGGCATAAAGCGATGCCACACCCTCGACAAAACACTCTTATGTTGCATTCTGAGAAATCTTTCAAAAGCAGCAAGCCCCTCCTTGGAAGGAACAACTTGCTTGATATGTTTCAAATCAATAGGCGAAGCACTTAACTGTACATCCAACGTATTATTGGCGCCACAATGCCGACCGCTACTATCATTACCAATGTTTTGGATGAGGCTACGACCAGGATATAGGGTGAGCTTATTCGCCAAAAATGCAGACGCATACCAAAGGATGGCCCAGGAATCGTTTTTCCCCTCGATTTGTCCCTGCAACATTTTCGAATAAGGGTAGGTTCCATTAAAGTCAAACGCCCTGATCAGCTTGCGTAACTTCAATTCTTTAAGTAGTGCTCCGCCATCCGGATTAAACTCTGCCCAGCCTCGTTGCCAAGTTGCCCAGCCCCAGCAATCCGCTCCCGGCAAAAAGAACGCTTCAGGTAATCCCTCGTTTACTGGATATATGTATCCGTGTATGCTGATGACGCGCTCATCTTCTGCAAAAAGGGTCAACGCCTCATTCATGAACCGCAAAAAATATGGGCTCGTGACTAAATCGTCCTCCAAAACAATGATGGTGCCATACTTATTAACAATTCTGGTTACCCCATCAATAACATTATTTGCAAGCCCCCAGTTTTTTTCTCGCTCGATTATATTAATTTTTTTAAAACCATCAATTGTTTTTATGTAATCTCTTACTTGCTTTACTTTTGTAACTACATTTTCATCTTTTGGCCCATCGGAAAAAATAAACAACTCGCTTTCGCTTGCCAGTTCATTTTTTTTTAAAGCTTCTATCGTCTGGCGTGTATGCCATGGTCTATTATAAACAAATAAAACTATTGGCGCTAATGTCATTTTTGTAATCCTTTTTATTTGTAGTCTGCACAGGGTCAAATTGGTAGTAAATTGGGCTTGCTGGACAGGCAAGATTATAAATCTCATCAACTTCAATATAGAGAGGAAAGGTTATGTCGTGTCTGATACCTTCAAAATAAGGGTTATTCATTAAATGTAATATATTCCTTTTATTGCCTGTATAGAAATTATCTACACATATAACCTCGTTTCCTTCTTTAAGCAATCTTTCACATAAATGACTGCCTAAAAAACCAGCTCCACCGGTAACTAAAATGCGTTTTTTCATCTTTATATGGTCTCCTTGGCGTTATTAAATAGTGCATTTACAAACATTTATTTTTTGTTTTCAACTTATTAAAAAAGTAATCATCTATAAAAAATACAGTATTCATTGCTTTTGCATAAACTAAGTAACCATAACTTTTTAAATATTGTGAAATTTCATTATTATTAATTTCTGATAAACTACTTCCCAATATTTCTATTAAAATAACTTTTGGTCTATATTTTTCTAAATTAATAGATTTTAAAACAATAAAATCGTGACCTTCAACATCAATTGATAAAAAATCTATTTCTTGATTTTTGGGAAGATAATTATCCAATATTTCATCAAGTGTTACTGTTTCAATATCTTTTGTGAGTTTAATAAAATAATTACTTTTACCATCTCTTTCTTCTGACAATTCTTTTGAAAAGCCATTAAGTGCAGGCTCATTAAAGATATAGTAAGTTAAAATCTGCTTCTTATCTGATATAGCTTTTTCTAAATTTATATCTTTAGGCCGCACTTTATTGAACAATTTCATGCTCCCAGGCATTGCATCAATATTTATTCCCCTCCAACCTTGTTTATAAAAAAAATAGGTGTTTGAGAATCGTTTTGGATGATGAGCCCCTACATCTACATAAAAGCCTGTCTTTTGCCCTTCAAACATTCTTCTTAAAATCATATCTTCGCCTTCTTGAGAGTATGATTTTAAATAATACCCATTAAAATAGTTATTTTTTATATCAGCAAGTTTTTCAATTATACTTTTTGGCAAAATAGATTTAATTATATTTTTTAGCATTTAATATCCTTATAAAGAATAAGCTTTTAGTTAATTTAATAAAATTAACTTTAGTTCTTTTCCATAGTAATAAACAAAAATAAGCAGATATAAAATAAGAAATCAATGTGGCCCATGCAGCACCTGCTGAACCTAATTTTTTAATTAAAAAGTAATTTAATATTACGTTAGTAATAGCACCTATAGTTGTATTTATTGTAGAAAATATTTGCAAATTTTCAATGAGTAACCACTTCCCACTTGCCACCCCCAAACTTACAAATACCCCTGCCCAGATATGTATCATCAACACGCTCCCCGCCTGGCTATATGCGCTTCCATAGAGTAAATTTATTACCCAGTCTGACAAAAATGTCATCGGTAAGGCAATTGCTATAGAAATCCAAACCATCAAATCATACAGCCTCTGAAGCCTTGCATAATAAAGCACTTCACTCTGCTTTTTGGCATTTATTATAGCTGGAAAGAGTGAATTTGATATAACCATTGGAATAAAATACCATGCCTCAGATATCCGTACCGCAGCACTATACTGCCCTACCGCTTCGCTTCCAATCATCTCCTGGAGCATTACCTGGTCAATTTTCATATATATCATTACGGCTAGTCCACTTAATATTAACGGCCAGCTGTCTTTGAGTAAACTTATTGCCAATTTTTTGTTAAATGTAAAATGAAATAGTGGATGGCGAATGGTTGTTGGTTGTTGGTTATGATGCCGTGATACTTTTATATAAAAATATATATACCCAAGAGCCAGAATTAAATTATCAAAAGCTACTACCCATACAAATGCAATTAGGGGTGCTTTATAGAGAATAAGGGCTACTTTTACTATGCTGGAAAGTAATAAGGTTATGCTGTTTGCCATAGCAATGAATTTTCCAAGCACCTTTGCCTGAAAATAAAAGTCTATTACATTAAACGCCTGAAATATTGTAGAGCCTGCAATAATAAATACAAGGATATTGGTATAGTGGTCATTAGAGGTAAACTGCACCGCTAGGGCTATCATAATGAGCATCACAATAGCACCCATAATCTTTAACCAAAAGGCAGTACCTAAAAGCACATCCTTTTTACTTTCATCCTTTATCAGTTCCCGTACTACTATCCCATCCAGCCCTAAAGTAGCAAAAGCACTAAAAAGCCCCACAAATGCCTGTACATAATTAAAAAGCCCGTATTGTGCAGGCCCTAAATACCGTGCCACCCATACCCCTACAAAAAGCCCCACTGCCATGCGCAAAACTTTTTCTGTAAAAAGCCAGCCAGTATTAAAAAAATATTTACGAAAACCGGCATGGGAAGTTAAGCGTGAAATGTGAGATGTAAAGTGTAAAATGATGGACATTTAATACTTTTCCTTTAAAAGATCGACGAATCATTGATAAGAACTTGCTTTTCGTTGCCGTCAGTATAAGAAGCATGGCCTTGTGTGTCAAGAATATTTTGCCACAAGATGTGGTGTGCGGCGCCAATGAACACGGCGAAGGCGTATTCCGCCCCCCGT
>Ga0208461_1003775_pt1 | contig 11064 bp, 10 predicted proteins | sample AD_JPNTR4_MetaG_FD_184448 | JGI IMG/M metagenome (GOLD analysis project Ga0208461, IMG submission 184448) | Active sludge microbial communities of municipal wastewater-treating anaerobic digesters from Japan - AD_JPNTR4_MetaG (SPAdes) (version 2) | ecosystem: Engineered > Bioreactor > Anaerobic... | reverse complement strand
GCCCCCAACTTCATGTTCGGCCTGTTCTTCCTGGCCCTCTTCCTCTCCATCGGCCGTCTCTACCAGGAGGCCTGGTCCAAGAGGAAGGAAGTCTGACGGTCCGTACAGGCCCGGAGAATCTCCCCCCACCCCCCGGCGGTGACCCCCGGGGGGTTCTTTTTCCCCATCGGGGGCCGTGACGGCACAGTTTCATGGGGCTTTTGAAAGATGGGAAAGGGTTGTCGTGTCCCCGGGTTCCCCCCCGACGGCGGCGGTGCGGCAAGATAGAAGGGGCGGGAACCCCCCGGGACAAACGCGACCCTCGCAGTCCCGGGGGGGTTTGGGGTTCTTACCGGCGCGCGGGCCTTTCACCGGGGCCCTTTGACGACGAGGCTTTCCCCTTCCCTGTCCGTCCCGGCCGCCTTCTCGGCGAGGCGGGTGATGTCCAGACCCGTGAGGCAACGCATCTGCTCGAAGAAGGAGTTGACGGAACCCGCCAGGTTTCCCACCAGGGAGGGCACTCCCCCGCCCCCGCCGTTGTCCAGGACCGTGATCCGCTCCACGTTCAGGTTGGCGGCGACGATCTTGGAGACGTGTTCCACCAGCTCCGGCATCATCTGGATGACGAAGAGGTCCCTCGTCTCCTCCCCCGCCCACTGTTCCTTGAGGCGCCTGAGGGCCTCCGCCTTGGCCCGGCCCTCCTCCAGGGTGAAGGCGGCCTCACCCACGGCCTTGAGGAGCTTGGCCTCCTTCTCCGCCTCGGCGGGGACGACGACCTCCGCCTGGTACTTCAGGCGGTTCGCCTCCAGGCGGCGTTCCTCCAGCAGGCGCGTCTCCTCCATCTTGGCGATCTCGCCGGCGAGCTTGGCCTTTTCCTCCGCCTGGTTCACGCCGGCCCGCCAGGAGGCCTGCCGGACCTTGAAGTCCAGATCGGCGGCCACGACGGCCTTTTTGGCCTCGATGTCGGCTATCTCCGCCACCTTCCGGCTCTCCGCCTCCCGGACGCCCGCCTCGGCGTTCGCCTCGGCCTCGACGATGCGGGCGTCACGATGGACCTCGGCGTTCTTCTTCCGGGCGATGGCCTCCAGGTAGCCCTTTTCGTCCTTGATCTCTTGCACCTTGAACATGTCCAGGACCAGGCCCATGCGCTGCATGTCCTCCCTCACCTCGGCGTAGATCCGCTTCGCCATGCCGATCCGGTCGGCGTTGGCCTCCTCCGGCTCCATCGTCGCCAGGACCCCCCGGAGGGCCCCCTCGAGGATCTCGCGGGCCGTGGCGGAGATGACCGCCGGGCTCTTGCCCAGGAAACGCTCGATGGCGTTGCCCAGGCCCTCGGCCATCGTCCCGGCGACCTTGACGTTGGCCATGGCCTTGACGTTGACGGGGATCGTCCCCCGGGTCAGGGCCCCGCGCACCTCGATCTCGATGGGGATGGTGTTGAGGGAGATGGTGCGGACCGTCTCGATGAAGGGTATCTTCATGGCCCGCCCCCCCTTGATGATCCGGTAGCCCGCCGCGCCGTCCCGATCCTTGGAGGTCCGGCCCGTGAAGATCATCACCTCGTTGGGCTCGCAGATCTTCATGTTGGCCTTGATGTAGACGACTACGGCCATCACGAAGAGGATCCCCAAAAATATCCCGATCATTTCCATATTTCCCAACATGGTCTCCACCTCCCGAAATTGATTCTATATGTCGAAATAAAGGGCGAATTCGTAAGGATGGGGCCGCAGGCGTATCTGGTCGTCCTCCCGCTTGCGCTTGTAGTCGATCCAGACGGAGATGAGGTCCTCGGTGAACACCCCCCCCTTGAGGAGATAGGCGTGATCCCGCTCCAGGTTGTCCAGGACCTCCGACAGGGACCCCGGCGTGGCCTTGATGTGTTTCTTCTCCTCCGGCGGCAGCTCGTAGATGTCCTCGTCGATGGGGGGCGGCGGCTCGATCTCGTTTTCGATCCCGTCGAGGCCCGCCATCAGCATGGCCGCCAGGGCCAGGTAAGGGTTGCAGGAGCAGTCGGGGCAGCGGAACTCGATACGCTTGGCCTTTTCGCTCGCCGAGTACATGGGTATCCGCACGCAGGCGCTCCGGTTCCGCTGGGAATAGACGAGGTTGATGGGGGCCTCGTAACCGGGGACGAGGCGCCTATAGGAGTTGGTCGTCGGCGAGGTGAAGGCCAACAGGGACGGCGCGTGATGGAGGAGCCCCCCGACGTAGAGGCGCCCGATGCGGCTCAGGCCGCCGTAACCGGAGGGGTCGTGGAAGAGGTTGCGCCCGGCCCGCCAGAGGCTCTGGTGGACGTGCATCCCCGAGCCGTTGTCCTGGAACAGGGGCTTGGGCATGAAGGTCACGGTCCGGCCGTTGGCCAGGGCCACGTTCTTCACGACGTACTTGTACTTCATGAGCATGTCGCCCGTGTTGACGAGGGTGTCCACCCGGACGCCGATCTCGCATTGCCCCGCCGTGGCCACCTCGTGGTGGTGGAGGAGGACGGGGATGCCCACCTCCTGCATGACCTTGCTCATCTTGGCCCTGAGGTTGTGGAGGCTGTCCGTGGGGGGGACGGGGAAATAACCCTCCTTGAAACGGGGCTTGTAACCGAGGTTCGGCCCCTCCTCCCGGGCGGTGTTCCAGAACCCCTCCCGGGAATCGATGTGATAGAAACCCGTATTGTAGGACTGCTCGAAGCGGATGTCGTCGAAGACGTAGAACTCCGGCTCCGGCCCGAAGAAGGCCTGGTCGGCGATGCCGCAGACGGACAGGTAGCGTTCGGCCTTCTGGGCCACGTAGCGGGGGTCCCGGGAGTAAGGCGTCTGGGTCAAGGGGTCCTTGACGTTGCAGATCATGCTCAGGGTCGGGTCCGCCATGAAGGGATCCACAAAGGCCGTGGCCGGGTCCGGCTTGATGAGCATGTCGCTCTCGTTGATGGGCTGGAAGCCTCGGATGCTCGAGCCGTCGAAGCCGATGCCGGCCGTGAACAGGTCGTCGGCCAGCTCGGAGATGGGGATGGTGATGTGCTGCCACAGACCGGGGATGTCCGTGAACTTGAGGTCTATGTACTCGAGACGCCTTTCTTTGGCCAGTTTCTGCAATTCCTTGAGATTCATGACCACGCCCCCTTTCAACCGATGGCCCGGCCGCCCCGCTCGCCCGTGCGGATCCGGATCACTTCGTGCAGGTCGAGGATGAAGATCTTCCCGTCCCCCACCTCGCCCGTTCTGGCCCCGCCCACGATGGCGTCCACCGTGGCGTCCACGAAGTCCTCGTTGACGGCGATCTCCAGTTTCACCTTCTTCAGGAGGCTTCCCGCCTCCTTGGCGCCCCGGTAGATCTCCGTGACCCCCTTCTGGCGCCCCCTCCCCAGGACGTTGGAGACGGTGACGAGGTTTACCTGGCGGTCCTCGAGGGACTGGAGGACCTCATCGAGCTTGTGGGCTTGGATGACGGCGACGATGTATTTCATGGCGGACCTCCCTCATTCCACGACGGTGTAGGCGGCCTCGCTCTGCTGGGTCAAATCGAGACCGATGATCTCTTCGCTGCGCTCCACCCTCATCCCCAGGAGGGCGTCGACGAACCGGTAGAGGATCCAGGTCATGGCGGCGGCGAACAGGGGGGCCACGGCCACCATGGCGAGCTGGGCGAGGAAGAGGGAGTGCCCCCCGAAGAGGAGACCGTCGGCACCGGCGGCGTTCACGGCCTTCTCGGCGAAGAGACCCGTGGCCAGGGTCCCCCAGACCCCGCCGACCCCGTGGACACCGAAGGCGTCCAGGGCGTCGTCATAACCGAGGCGCGCCTTGACGACGGCGACGGCGATGTAACAGAAGACCGCCGCCAGGATACCGATGAACAGGGCGTTTACGGGATTGACGAAACCGCAGGCCGGGGTGATGGCCACCAGTCCCGCCACGGCCCCCGTGGTGGCCCCGAGGACCGTCGGGGCCCCATGTTGCTGCCACTCGAGGAGGGCCCAGGTGAGGCCCGCCGCCGCCGTGGCCGCCTGGGTCGTGATGAAGGCGTTGACGGCCGTCTCGTTGGCCCCCAGGGCGGACCCGGCGTTGAACCCGAACCAGCCGAACCACAGCAGGGCGCCGCCGAGGACCGTGAAGGGCAGGTTGTGGGGCCTGAAGGGCGCCCGGCTGTAACCGATGCGCCGGCCCAGCATGAGGGCGATGACGAGGGCCGAGACACCGGAGCTGGTGTGGACCACGATGCCCCCGGCGAAATCCAGGCCCCCCAGGTCGCGGAGCCACCCCCCCGTCCCCCAGACCCAGTGGGCCAGGGGGTCATAGACGAGGGTCGTCCAGAGGCAGGCGAAGAGGAGGAAGGCGCTGAAACGCATCCGCTCCGCGTAGGCCCCGCAGATCAGGGCCGGGGTGATGACGGCGAACATGCACTGGAAGATCATGAAGGCCCCGTGGGGGATCGTGGGGGCGTAGTCCGCATTGGGCTGTCCCCCCACCAGGTTCAGGCCCGCCCACTTGAGGTTTCCGATGACCCCCACCCCCGTGTCGGGCCCGAAGGAGAGGGAATACCCGAAGAGGACCCACTGGATGGTCACCACGCACATGATGATGAAACACTGCATCAGGACCGACAGGACGTTCTTGCGCCGCACCAGGCCGCCGTAGAAGAAGGCGAGGCCCGGCACGGTCATGGCGAATACCAACGCCGTCGAGATGAGGACCCACGCTGTGTCACCCGTGTTCATGGTCGGCACCTCCCAAGAAAGGATCGGTTTTGCCCCTTCCCAGAGCAAGGAAGGTGCCGTGGAAGATAAATCTTTGAATGAACAGGATATTCTCCGCCCAAGGCCCCATTTCTCCCCCTGCGGGCGAGACAATATTGTTCCATAAAGTAGGTTGCAGGCCTTTATTGTCCCAAAGATGGGGGGGGAGGTGAGGCTCAATCCCTGAGGGGCGGAATTAACGGGTAAAATTTCGGGGTAAGGGGGGCGAGTGCCGCCTTCCCCTTAACCGCCGGCGCGGGCGCCCGGCGTCGGGATGACGTAGGGGTGCCGTCGCGGCGCCCGTCCCGGGCGGGCGGGGGTTACCCCCGCGTCCTTTCCTGGGGTGCCGTCTCCCGCCGGGCCGCGGCGATGAAGTTGGCGAGGACGGGCGAAGGGTTTCCTCTCAGCCAGGCCATCTCCAGGATCGTCGCGGCCCCGCCGGCGATCACCCGGAAGGTCACGCCGGGGAAGCGGGACCCCCGCATGGAGGCGGGGACGACGGCGACGCCCAGGCCCGCCGCCACCATGCCGATGACGGTGTGGAACTGGGAGGCCTCGAGGGCGATGCGGGGGCTGAAGCCCGCCTGGCGGCAGAGGGAGATGAGGTAGTCGAAATACCCCGGGCCCAGGTGCCGGGGGATCATGATGAAGGGCTCCGGCGCCAGGAGGGCGAGGTCCAGGGGCCCCCGGCCGGAGAGGGGGTGGGCGGCCGGGAGGGCCGCCACGAGGGGTTCCTCGAAGACGGCGAGGGCTTCGAGACCCTCCCTGTCCAGGCCGGGGGGCGGCCTCATGAAACCCACGTGGATCCTCCCCGCCCTGAGGGCCTCGAGCTGGTGGGCCGTGTTCAACTCCGCCAGGGAGATGTCCACCTCCGGGTAGGCCCGCCGGAAGGACCTGATGACCCGCGGCAGGACGCTGTAGTTGGCCGAGCCGATGAAACCCACGGCGAGACGGCCGCTCTCGCCCCGGTCCGCCCTCACGGCCCGCCCCTTCCCCTCCTCCACGGCGGCGAGGATGCGCCGCGCCTCGGCGAGGAAGACCTCCCCCGCCGCCGTCAGCCCCACCCGGCGCCGCGTCCGCGTAAAGAGGGTCACGCCCAGCTCCCCCTCGAGCTGGCGGATCTGCTGACTCAGGGGGGGTTGGGAGATGTTGAGGCGCCGCGCCGCCCGGCCGAAGTGGAGCTCCTCGGCCACGGCGACGAAGTAGGAGAGGTGTCTCAGTTCCATTGATTCAAAGAAAATATCGTTATGAGACGAATAATATATTTTACATTTTAGAATCCCTTAGCCTAAGGGGGAGGGGGAAGTCAAAGGAAAAGCGAAGGGGGTGGCGGCGATGATCAGGTGCCTGGGGGATTTCGAGAGGCTGGCGAGGGAGAAGGGCCCCAAGAGGATGGCCGTCCTCGCGCCCGAGGACGAGGAGTTCATGCTGGCCGTGAAGCGGAGCTGGGAGCTGGGCTACATCGAGCCCGTCCTCGTCGGCGACGGGGAGAGGATCGTCCGGGCGGCCGCGAAGGTGGGTTTCGACACCTCCCCCTTCACCCTCATCGCCGCCGAGGGCCATCAGGCCATCTCCGATCTGGGGATCGGGATGCTCTTCGACGGGGAGCTGCCCATCGCCGGCAAGGGTCAGATCCCCACCTCCTACATCTACCGGTCCATCATCCGCCGGGAGGCGAAGGCCGCCTCGGGGATGACGGTGAGCGTCGTCACCTTCTGGGAGATCCCCGGCCTGGACCATCTCGTCGTCATGACCGACACGGGCGTCAACATCAACCCGGACCTCAAGGCGAAGCGGGAGATCGTCAGGAACGCCGTCTTCGTCTATCACCTCCTGGGGTTCCCCAGGCCGAAAGTCGCCGTCCTCTCGGGCCGGCGGCCCGGGGGCGGCCCCATGGCCTCCTATGACGACTACCTGGCCCTCAGGGAGGCGGCCCAGGCGGGAGAGTTCGGCGACTGCGAGGTCGTGGAGGCCACCTCCTTCACGGAGATCTTCCTGGGGGGCCGCGGGGGGAGGGTGGTGAAGGAGGAGATAGACGACGGTCGCCTGCCCCACATCCTCCTCGTGCCCTGCCTGGATACGGGCAACATCATCTGCAAGCTCGACTTCTTCCTCGACGTGAACCGCAGCTCCCTCGTCGCCACCTCCCGGGGACCCGTGTGCATCCCCGCCCGGTCCGACTTCAGCGACAGCATCGTCCAGCAGATCGCCATGTGCGTCGTCCTCGCCGATCGCATGGGAAAGGAGGGGGAGTGACATGATCAGGAGTTTTGACGGTATCATCGCGGCGGCCGCCCAGGCCCCGCCCCGGACGGTGGTCTGTCCCGACCCGGGTCCCGGGGAGCTGGCCGTCCTCGCCGAGGCGGCCCGGAGGGGCATCGCCCGGCCCTGGTGCATCGGCGGCGCGGCGGCCCCTCCCGGGGCGCCCTTCCGTTTCGACCCGGAGGAAGACCCCCGGGCGGCGGTGCGCCGGGCCCTGGAGGCGGTGAAGGGGGGCGGGGCGGACGTCCTCATGGAGGGGCGGGGCCCCGGCGAGGCCTTCCTGGAGGCCCTGGGGGACCCCCGGGAGGGTCTCGGCGTCAAGGGGTCCGTCATGAGCCACGTCAGTGTCTACCCCCTCCTGAAGACGGAGCGCCTGATCCTCGTGACGGACACGTACATCAACAACCGCCCCGACTTGGCCCGGAAGCAGCAGATCCTCGCCAACGCCCTTTCCCTGGCCCGCCGCCTGGGCTGGGAGGTCCCCAAGGTCGCCGTCCTGGCCGCCATCGAGCAGGTCAACCCCGGCATCCCCTCCACCGTCGACGCCGCCGTCCTCTCCAAGATGGGCGAGCGGGGCCAGTTCGGCCGGGCCGTCGTGGAGGGCCCCATCGACATCGACTGCGCCCTGAGCGCCACGGCGGCCCAGCGCAAGGGCCTCAAGAGCGCCGTCACGGGCGACGTGGACATCTACGTCGTCCCCGACGGGGACACGGGCTGTCTCCTCGCCGAGGCCCTCGTCTTCTTCGGGAGGATGGAGACCATCGGCTGCGTCTTGGGGGGCGTCGCGCCCGCCGTCTTGAACCTCCCCTACGTGGAGGAGAAGAACCGCCTCGCCGCCGTCGCCCTGGCCTGTCTCGCCGCGGGGAAGGGAGGGGGAAATGGATAGACGACCCTTGATCCTCGTCCTGAACGTCGGGTCCACCTCGACGAAGGTGGCCGTTTTCGAGGGGGAGAAGGCGGCGGCCCTGAAGAACATCGCCTACGGGGCCGAGGACCTGGCCCCCTTCGCCACCCTCGCGGACCAGCTCCCCCTGCGGGAGAGGGACGTCCTGGGTTTCGTCGCCGAGGCGGGGGTCGCCGTGGAGGATCTCGCCTTGGTGGTGAGCCGCGGCGGTCTGGGGAGGCCCGCCCCGGCCGGGGCCTACGGCGTCGACGAGGAGATGTGCCGGGACCTCATGGAGGGGCGGTACGGCAGGCACCCCTCCGCCCTGGGGCCCGCCATGGCCCTGGGCCTCGCCAGGCGTTTCGGCATGCCCGCCATCGTCATCGACGCCCCCAGCACGGACGAGTTCGAGCCCTTGGCCCGGATCTCGGGGATCCCCGAGATCGAGCGCAAAAGCGCCTTCCACGCCCTCAACCAGAAGGCCGCGGCCCGCCGGTGGGCCAGGGAGCGCTCCCGCCTCTACGAGGAGGTGAACCTCGTCGTGGCCCACCTAGGCGGCGGCATCACCGTGGGGGCCCATCGGCGGGGGCGGGTCATCGACTGCACCCACGGCCTTTCCGAGGGGCCCCTGACGCCCGAGCGGGCCGGTGCCCTCCCCACCCTCGACCTCCTCGAGGCGGCCTTCGCGGCGGGGGCGGACAGGAAGGAGCTCCAGGGGCGCCTCGTCGGCCGGGGGGGGCTGGCGGCCTACCTGGGGACCAACGACGCCCGGAGGGTGGAGGAGATGATCGCCGGGGGGGACGAGAAGGCCCGCCTCGTCTATGAAGCCATGGCCTACCAGACGGCCAAGGAGATCGGGGCCATGGCGACGGTCCTTCAGGGCGACCTCGACGGCATCGTCCTCACGGGGGGCCTGGCCCACTCCCGCCTCCTGACCTGTCAGATCGAGGACCGGGTGAGGTTCCTCGCCCCCGTGGCCGTCTATCCCGGGGAGGACGAGATGCAGGCCCTCGCCGAGGGGGGCCTGAGGGTCCTCAAGGGGGAGGAGGAGGTCAAGGGGTACCGCTGAGGGAGGGAAGGTCATGGAACTCGGATTCACGCCGGAGCAGGAGCTCCTGAGGCGCAACGCCCGGGAGTTCGCCGCCCGTCACGTCGCACCCCTGGCCGCCGCCGTCGACGAGGAGGCCCGCCACCCGGCGGAGGTCTTCGCGGGACTGGCCGAGGGGGGCTGGCTGGGGATCCCCATCCCCGTCGAGTACGGCGGGGCGGGCGCCGATTTCGTCAGCCACTGCATCGCCGTCGAGGAGATCTCCCGGGCCTGTTCGTCGACGGGCTTCACCCTATCCTTCCACGCCGGCATCATCGGCCTGGCCCTCCTCAACCACGGCACGGCCCGGCAGCGGGAGGAGTACCTCGTCCCCCTGGCCAAGGGGCGTCACCTGGGTGCCTTCTCCCTCACGGAACCCGGCGCCGGGACGGACGTCATGGCCATCGGCGCCACGGCCGTCCGGGACGGGGGGGACTACGTCCTCAACGGCGTCAAGACCTTCGTCTCCAACGGCCCTATCGCCGACACCTACATCTTCTTCGTCTGGACGGACCGGGCCGCCCGCGGCCGGGGGATGAGCGCCTTCATCGTCCCGCGGGGGACGCCGGGTCTTTACCCCCAGGAGGCCATGAAGAAGATGGGCCTGAGGGGCTCCCAGACCTCGGAGGTGATCCTGAAGGACTGCCGGGTGGGGGAGGAAAACCGCCTCGGCGCCGAGGGGGAGGGCCTCGCCGTCGCCATGGCGGGCTTCGAGCGGGGGCGGGTGGGGATCGCCGCCCAGGCCTGCGGGATCCTGGGGGCGGCCCTCGAGGAGTCGATCCGCCACGCCCGGGACCGCGTCCAGTTCGGCCGTCCCATCGCCTCCCACCAGGCCGTGGCCTGGATGCTCGCCGACATGGCCACGGACCTCGAGGCGGCCCGCCACCTCACCTATCACGCCGCCCGGCTGAGGGACGCCGGACGGCCCTTCGCCAAGGAGGCCTCCATGGCCAAGCTCTTCGCCACGGAGGCCGCCATGAGGAACACCGTCAAGGCCGTCCAGATCCACGGCGGCTACGGCTACGTCAAGGGCGCCAAGGTGGAGCGCCTCATGAGGGACGCCAAGATCGCCGAGATCTACGAGGGGACCTCGGAGGCCCAGCGGATGATCATCTCGGGGCGGGTCGTCCGCCCGTGACCCGCACCCGGAAGGCGGCCCTCGCGGCCTCCTTGACCGCCGGCTCCCAGGGGCGGCGGTAGGAGAAACAAAGCGTCGTCTCGCCGGGGGACAGGGCCAAAAAGGACCACCACTGGCGGCCGCCCCGGCCGACGGGCCCGCCCGGGGGAGGGGCCTCGTAGCGGGAACCGAGGGTCAAGAGGGGCCCCGCGCCGTCCCCGGGTTCCGTCTCCCACCGGTAGCCCGTGGTGTAATTGGCCGCGAGGGCGACCGAGAAGACCTCCCCGGGGCGGACCTCGACGGGGAGGCCCTCCTCGGTGAAGGGGACCCCCCTGATCACGATCCTCTCCCCCGCCAGGACACCGGCGACCCGGACGCCCTGGAGCCTCCTCTTTCCGTCGAAGGAGAAGGCCGCCAGGACCCCCCCCACGTCGGCGCAGGCCCGGCAGCCTTCGCTGAGGCGGTAGGTGAAGAAGAGGTCCATACCCCCCTCCCTCGTCTCCGTCCGGACGGGCTCCCCCCGTCCCCAGCGGTCCCCGGGCCAGAGGGCGATCCCGGGGTGACGGGCCTTGAGGGCCCGGTAGGTCTTGTCCCTCTCCAGGTCCGCAAGGGGTAACAACCCCGGGTCGTCCACGTCCACGACGGCGGGGTCGCCGTCCAAAAGGAGGATGCCGTAGTTCTCGTTGGCCCGGAAGGGATAACAGACATAGGCCACGGAGACGTTCCCCGTCCTGACGAGGCCCCGGAGGAAGGCCCCGTCGCCCCGTTCCCTCGTGAAGGCGACGGCGGCCCCGGCGGCCCCGCGGCGGCCCATGGCGGCGGCGAAACAGGCGGGGGCCTCCGCGGCGGCGTTTTCGCACTCCCCTTTAGCGGCGGCGACGACGGCCTCGTCGGCGTCCCAGACGGCCTCCTCCGTCACGGCGGCCCCCAGGGGCGCAGCGACGACGAGGAGCAAAAAAATGGGGGACACAATACTTAATTTGTAATTCATCGTTTTTACTGGCAATTTT
>Ga0208461_1003754_pt1 | contig 11120 bp, 6 predicted proteins | sample AD_JPNTR4_MetaG_FD_184448 | JGI IMG/M metagenome (GOLD analysis project Ga0208461, IMG submission 184448) | Active sludge microbial communities of municipal wastewater-treating anaerobic digesters from Japan - AD_JPNTR4_MetaG (SPAdes) (version 2) | ecosystem: Engineered > Bioreactor > Anaerobic >... | reverse complement strand
GTTTTATATGATTATTTTGGTAGAGATAATAAATTTCAATTCCTTATGGTGCGATTAAAAGTTTCAAGAGACACAAGAACTTGCGCTTGGTTTTTAGATTTCAATTCCTTATGGTGCGATTAAAAGACAGGAATGAAATTTTAGAAAAAAATCTTTTAGAAGCATTTCAATTCCTTATGGTGCGATTAAAAGCGCCGAGCTGACCAGGTGTTTTTATCCCGACTAGCAGATTTCAATTCCTTATGGTGCGATTAAAAGCTTGGCAACTGAATTTACAACGTTGGCAGATGCTTACATTTCAATTCCTTATGGTGCGATTAAAAGATTTTTTTACTATTACTAAAAATTATGATGCAAACAGATTTCAATTCCTTATGGTGCGATTAAAAGATATTATATTTGTAAAAAAAATATGGCTACTGAAAAAATTTCAATTCCTTATGGTGCGATTAAAAGTATGATATAATAGTGTGACTAGAGTAAGGATTATTAATTTCAATTCCTTATGGTGCGATTAAAAGCATCTTTTAGTCGAGAGAGCATCTGTCCGAAGGTTATTTCAATTCCTTATGGTGCGATTAAAAGTGGCGATTTATTATCAAAAGAGCATTTAATAGAATAATTTCAATTCCTTATGGTGCGATTAAAAGTTATGTTGATGATAATATATTTAATACTAATTCTAAAATTTCAATTCCTTATGGTGCGATTAAAAGTATAACCACTTTCGTAGTTCACCTGCGCTAAAAAAATTTCAATTCCTTATGGTGCGATTAAAAGTATTACGAAAGAAAAGCAAAAAGAGCAGAAAAAAGAATTTCAATTCCTTATGGTGCGATTAAAAGAAACAAGGTGAAATAGTTATCTATGCGGATTACTATATTTCAATTCTTTATGGTGCGATTAAAAGAAAAGCAATATTATCAGATGCTTCGCCGTCACAGAATTTCAATTCCTTATGGTGCGATTAAAAGACAATGTATAACAAAAAAGGCAATGTTATATATAAATTTCAATTCCTTATGGTGCGATTAAAAGTCGACTATTTTAGACTTGCCACTTTTTTTTTAAACATTTCAATTCCTTATGGTGCGATTAAAAGTTTTTTAAGTCGGTTGGCTGTATGTTTTCTGATAGCAATTTCAATTCCTTATGGTGCGATTAAAAGAAATACATATCATTATAATTCTTATGATCTTATGAATTTCAATTCCTTATGGTGCGATTAAAAGGAACACTTAAAAAAAATAGATATATGGGAAATAATATTTCAATTCCTTATGGTGCGATTAAAAGTATCCCAATGCACTACGCAAAGCATTATGTCGTTGATTTCAATTCCTTATGGTGCGATTAAAAGACGCCCATTGATTTACCTAATTTACCTAATAGTCCATTTCAATTCCTTATGGTGCGATTAAAAGTCTCAACGCTTGTTTCCATAATTTTATATTTTTTATTTCAATTCCTTATGGTGCGATTAAAAGGAAAAAACCGCCTAATGAAAAAATAATTATTTATAGATTTCAATTCCTTATGGTGCGATTAAAAGACTGCAAACTACGAAAACGAGAATGGGAACTTAAAAAATTTCAATTCCTTATGGTGCGATTAAAAGTTTTTGAGAAGGTTGCTGACAAAAATAGTATAATTTATTTCAATTCCTTATGGTGCGATTAAAAGGAGGTTTTAGACATTGAAGGAGGTATATTTATAATAATTTCAATTCCTTATGGTGCGATTAAAAGGCCATCTCGAATTTATTGTCAATGTCAATAACTTCGATTTCAATTCCTTATGGTGCGATTAAAAGCATTTTTCACACTCTTGGATGGTCGGTAATCGCTTTATTTCAATTCCTTATGGTGCGATTAAAAGAATTTACATACAGGCTATTATGATATTTTTGGAGGGATTTCAATTCCTTATGGTGCGATTAAAAGCCAGCTCCCATATTTACTTCACTTGATTTTAAAATATTTCAATTCCTTATGGTGCGATTAAAAGCCAACTCTTACTATTTTTTGATTATCGTATAAGTTATTTCAATTCCTTATGGTGCGATTAAAAGTAGTGGCACACAATCAAATAAAATACCTGTTATTAAATTTCAATTCCTTATGGTGCGATTAAAAGTAATTATAATAAAAGAGATGTTATTATAATTGATAAATTTCAATTCCTTATGGTGCGATTAAAAGTAACTTCATACTCCTCCCCATCGAGAGTTATTTTTTATTTCAATTCCTTATGGTGCGATTAAAAGCTTTTTGTATTTTGCCATTTTCATTTTTTATTATACCATTTCAATTCCTTATGGTGCGATTAAAAGTCTACTAACTCAATCAAAATTTCCATTAATTTTACATTTCAATTCCTTATGGTGCGATTAAAAGATCTTACAATTTTGGCAAAATTTATAATCGCAAATATTTCAATTCCTTATGGTGCGATTAAAAGTATCAGAACGAGTATTTTTTAAATGGCTAAAAGAAATATTTCAATTCCTTATGGTGCGATTAAAAGTGTATCATCTCTTTTATATAAATATTCTTTGCAAAAATTTCAATTCCTTATGGTGCGATTAAAAGGCTAAATCAAATGATAATGTTATTTCATTATCACTATTTCAATTCCTTATGGTGCGATTAAAAGTCGTCGCCATCACTTACTAAAAATGGCTTAAAATCTGACTTTGTTGTTATCTATTTTAACATTTTTTACTATAAAAAGTCGTCAATGTGCAAAGATACAAAAATCCCTGGACATTGACAACTTTTTATTTCCCAATATTTATCAATATTTCAAATAACTTTTGTGTTTTTATTAACATTATTTTATTTTAATACACATTAATTATTATTTCTATTTGATCCTTTAGCAAATTATGTAAATATTCTTTTAATTTAGATTTTGATGGCATTAAATAATTATTGAATTATTCCTTTTTATTTATTTTTATTAAACCAACCTCACTATTATAGTCTAATGGAATAGTATAAATTCCCTGCAACCAATTTTTTAATATATTAAAGTTAACATTTTTAGAAAGTCTATCATCATTTTGTATTTTTTGGTATATTGAATTGTAATCATTTATATAATTTTTAAATTTATTATTGCTCTGTATGCTGATTACATATTTATTTAAGATTTCATTTTTAAAGTCAAAATAAGCATTTTTATTATTAAAATTGAAATTATTAATATCTTTTATTAAATCTTCAATAGAATCTTCATTTATGACATCTACACTGCTAATATCTCTAAATATTTTTTGTGCATCTATTTTTCTATCAGACATATAGCCAGCATCTAATATACTCAGCATATTGTAAAATTGTTTTAGATATTCACTTTTTTCAGTTAAATTTATATACAGATTTGATACTAAATCAGATTTTTCTTTTTCACTTAATAATTTACTTGCTTTACTTAGTTTGCTTAAATCTACTTCATCATATTTTTTATTATCGTTAATAGAAGAATTATCTAATAATTTATCATTTAATAAGTCAATACTTATTTTAATTAATTCATTATCATAAACAAATCCTTTACCAGATTCATAAATATTTTTGTTTTTTTCATTTTTATATATTATAATAAATACATTTTCAGGTATTATATCATTGACAGAGTTAGATGCATTATTTATGTTATATCTATTTTTTGCTATATTTAGTAAATCACGACCTTGTGGATGAGCCTGGCGAAGCACACGACCCATTCGTTGAACTAATGAATCTATTGGTGCTATCTCAGTAAATAAATAATCAGCATCTATATCTAAAGAAGCCTCCACTACTTGAGTAGCAACTAATATTTTGGCTCTTTTATCATCCCTTGATTTATCATTGTTACCGATAAAATCTAGTAAATCATTTTCTTTAGTTTTTCTATCATTTTGAGTAAATCTAGAATGAAATAATCTAATATCTATATTATTATTATTTTGTATCAGAGAATTATATACTTCTTGAGCTTGTTTAATAGTATTCATTATTACTAAAACTCTTTTGCCATCATTTTCTAAAGACTTCTTTATTATTGTATTTATTAAATCATCTGAGTATACCTTCTTTTCATCATCATTATAGTTTTCAATAATAAATTTAAATTTATGTTTTGAAAAAGATGAAAGATTATCATATGTATTAAATAAATCTATGGTTATATAATCATTATTATCGGTTCTTTTATCGATTTCATTTTTAATAAATTCTGGTAGAGTAGCTGTCATTAAAAGGAATTTGCCACCCATATTATATATGTGCTGAATAAATTTAACAATTATAGCAGCAGATTTAGGATCATAAGCTTGAATTTCGTCAATTACTAAACGAGAATAAGCAAATTTAGCAAAAATTCTTTCATATAAAGGTGGTCGTAGAGCATAAGGGAAAAATTGATCGCCCGTTGAGATGATGGCTGGTAATGATAATTGATGTGAGAGCTCATATGTTCGAAAACTTTCTGTATCATATTTTAAATGATCACTATAGGATTGTTCAAAAATCTTTAAATCAGCATCAGAATGTAAAAGACCAACATTATCGTTTCCAAATATTTTTTGGGTTCTTTCAAATATCTGATTAGTTGCAGTCCTCAGTGGTAGTGTATAAAACATTTTTTCACCATTTGACCATAAATATGCAAATTCAGTTTTACCAATACCTGTAGGAGCCAGCAAAATAATATTTTTTTCTAAATTATTTTTAACCTCATTAAATTGCCATATATTATTCCCATTATTCTCTTTGCCTATCTTATTATTGAGTTCATTAGATATATTATTTTTGATTATATTAAAATCTGGTCCTTGTATTTCTATATCTTTAAAATTAATATTATTAATAGCTCCACTCTCTATTAATGAAGCAAAATGATCACAAATCATCGTAAATCCACTGATTAAAATGCCATCATTAAGCACAGAATTATTAATTTGGGAATTAGCATCTATGCGTAGAGGTAAATGTGAAATTAAATATGGAGGTGTGAAATATTTTGAATAGGTTATACCATTACTTAGACCATCTAGCTGCTTTTTATTTAATTTTAATAAATTTGGATTAGCAAAATTTATTTTTGAATAAATTTTATTAAGGTTTATTAGTATTTTAAACCATTTTTGTTTGTTATCTACTAAAGCTTTTAAATTTGTAAATACATCAGTATAACCTTCTATAATGTCAAAAAAATTATCTCTCCAGTGATGGTATGCTATTGCTGATAATATAAAATGCACATAAGTTTCAGATTTTCCTGTATACGGGAGTTGTTGATCGAGATATTTTTTTAATTCATCAGGGTCAACCATTAAAGCTGAAAATAATGAATGAGGAACATTAGCATATACATCAAATGGTTTATATTCTTCATTATTAATAGTTTTCCTTTGAAAATATGGTAATACTTTGCCTACATCGTGATATGTAAGTGCGATCTCAATATATGGTTTCAAATAATTAAACTTATTAACATTACACATTAAACAATATAAAGCATGTAGAGTATCATTTATGTGCTGATCTAGAGTAACTCTTTTACCATTTATTTCACTTTTAGCATAAATATCATAATTTATTTTTTTATTTTTAAATAAAAGCAAATCTCTTTTATTATTTACTAGTTTAAAAATTTGGTTCATAATATAAATCTTTTTAAAAAATTATGATCTTTATAAATCAGCTAAAAAAACGGGCAAATCATTAGTCTCATCGTATAAATATTTTAAACCAACTAAAGCCCCATTGTTCAATTTAGTTTTCATAAATGTGAAACTTCTCTCACCATTTTTATCATAAGTTTGGTTATATCCTTTAATAGTAGCAAATATGGGAAGATTATAAAATATGCCTTCTGATTTATAAAAAGTTTCATTATAACTGCCATCATTGGGATATATATTTTGTGGAATCCAAAAGAAATGTTTATAATCTTTGTCTAAATCATACTCTATTATATCTACCATTTCTATATTATCAAAAACTAGCCAGTCTTCGGCTCTACCAAGATGTATTACATCAAGTCTATTAATTGGATTTTTTATATTCTCTTGTATAGTTTTTAGAAAAGTTTCATCTTCATTAAAAATATAAATATTTGTTTTCAAATTTTCCAATACGTCTATCTTCATAGGAACTTGTCCGCCTATGTGATTAATTTCACCATTTTTTTCACGAATTGTTTCACTACCAAAATATGTTTTGTGACTTTCTTTATTAAGATTACGAAACCAGATATATTCTGTTAGTTTTTGATCAAAATGGCCTGAAATAGATATTTTACATTTTTTTAATTTCACATAATTGTCATCAATGGTTGCCTCATCATCATTTTCATCATGATAGTAAATACCAAGTAGATTACACAAAAGACCAATTACTGTAGAATAAGGTGGTATAGGATAAGTATGACGCCTTTGGTAGGTGAATGGTATCCTAAAATGAGCCGTTGGTTGGTATATCTGTATTAATAGTGCTTTCATTGCTTGCATTTGTTTCTGATTCTTGTTGAGTTTCTGTTTTACAATCTAAGTTAAGAGATTTCAAAAAAGATTGCCAATCATTTGTGATTTTATTATTTTGGGGTATTTTATTTAAAGAAAAAATTTGGTCGAATTGTAAATAAATTTTATTTTTAATCCAATCATTATTTATAGCATCTTCTATTCCTATTATTTCGAAATTGTTATTTGTTTTTTTTATATCAATATCAGCATGGAATATTGGACATGGAATAGATACTTCACTCGCTATCATAAATAATGGCTTAATAGTATTTATTTCATTACTTGATTGAGCAGATAACCCATTTTTAATAACTGTTAAAATGTTACAAATTATATTTTTAATTTTATTTTTATTTAATAAAAATTCTATTTTAAATGGCCCTGATTTTATATTATTTTTATTAAGTGAGGTAATTATTATTTTGCCTATATTATTTATTTCGAATTCGTTTTTTTCTATATTTTTATTAAAAGTATTTTTACATACAGCATTTTGAATTTCTTTTTGGTATCCTAGTTCTAATGTTAAAGTATTATTATCAAATTGATAAATAGGATCAAAAGAACATTCAAAAAAATATTGGTTATTATCTTCTGTATATTCATCTTTTAAAACTTTAAATTTATAAGTAGTCGAATTTTTTTTGTTTTTATTTTCTTTTCTATCATTAGCAAATTCAGGTTTTATTTCAAGATTCCCATTTTTATCAATTTTGATCATTTCTTTAGGTAATTTAATTGTATTATCATTTACATCTATTTTTAATTTTTTATTATTATTAACTTCATAATATTTATTACCATTATCATCAGTAATTTCTTTACAATTATAAATAATAAAAGACTGTGGTTCTGCAATCTTAATTGTTAATATATTATTATTACTATCATAATCATAATTATCAACTATCCAAGTATCTTTACCAAGCATATCGGCATCTATGGTGAATGATAGTTTAAAAAAACCAGAATATTCTTCTTTATTTATTGGACTTGGATCTGCCTTGTAACCAGTATTTATTGATCTTTGAACCAGATCTTGATTAGCATAAAATGCCATATCTTGATTATAAATTGATAAACCAATAGCTTTAGTTATACCAACAGGTGCTTTTCTAGTTATAGATGTTTCACCACTTTTAGTAAACATATAACCAAAAGCAGCTAATTCATTATAAGAAAGTATATCAGCTTTTGTTAAATCAAATTGCAATGTTTGTTTTTTTTCACCTCGTAATATTACAGGTGTAGGTTCCCAATTTTTTTTAAATGCTTTATTTAATGAATTAAATAAATAATGCCTTATAGCATTTTTACTTATAAATGGTCTAATCTCTCCATGATAAGTTAATTTTTTAATGGAAAGAATATTATTACCAATTTTTTCATCTCTATTAAGAGCTGATCCATCAAATATAATAGTACATGTAATACTATTAATTTCTGTAGTGTTGTTTTGTTCTGAATTATACATATTTTTTATTTTTATTGATTACTCTAAAATTCCACTCATAAATGAGAATAATAAAACTTTAAACATTTCATCATCTTTTTGTTTAAAAGCAATTAAAAGTTCATTATCAAATTGCAAATTACAAGATATATAAATACGTAAAATACTATAAAATACATCACTTCTTTTCCCTGCTCTAATTTGTTCCATAAGACGATACCCCATATTATTAATAGAATCCTTAAATAATTCATTTTCTTTTTTAATTTTCCCTATTTTACTTAGTTTATCAATATATTCTGAAATATATTGAATAGAAACTTCTTGGGAAAAATAATTAAATTCACTATAATTGGTAAAAATATCTAATAATTGTAAATAATGGATATTAGCTAAGTCTAGTTCATTTTTGACTTGTTTAAAGTAATTTAAAAGTTCCTCTCTCTCTTTCTCATCTTCAATTTTTACTGATTTTACTTTATTTTCCAGTTCTAATAGAATAGGAAATTCATTTTGAAAATTTTTCATAACGATATATTTTTTAAATTTGTTCTTTTATAATAGAAAATAATCTTAAAATTTTATTAGCAGCATTTCGCCGATTTTCCGGTGAACTATTATTTTTATTTAAATACAAATATTCTTTAATGTTATCATTTGAATTATTTGATCCTTCATAATTAATAGACATTCTTAATATTCTATAAGCTATTTCTACTAATTCAGAATATTTTTCGTTTAGGACTATATTTAATATTTTAAATTCTCCAATATCACTTAATAATGCAGCTATTTTTTTATTAGATATTATTCTCAAAACATTATATGGTATATTTATAAATTCTATATTATTTTTTTTATCAATTGCTACAATTTCAATATTCATCAATAACCAGTTGCCTAAAATAGCATTAATTTTTAAAGAATATTCTATCACACTCATTGCTAATAGTTCTTTTGTAGATTTATAATCAATTTTAGAAAGTTCTTTAATTAATTTATTTAATTCATACATAAGCTCAAAAGATGGAGCATTAATGAAAATTTTTGTATTATCAGATAGATTTGTAAATGCTAAGTGTTGATGTAATATTAAAAACTCACATAATGAACAAATTTTTTGAGTATAAGATAATTTGTTACTCCAAAAAGAATTTGGATAGTTTTTAAAATTTGGTAACAAAATAGAAAACATTTTTAAATCTATATTACTTACATTAAAATATGATGTATTACAAAAATCACAATTTTCCGTATTATTTAAATTTGATGATTGTTTCTTTTGTAATATTTTATTTATAGTGAAATATTTTATAAAATTATCCATATCTTTATAATAGCTTTGATTATAATAATTTTGATATGGACAATTTATAGAAAATAATATTCCAACTGCTTTTCTATATATTATTGCATTTTCATATTTTTTTAGTTCATTTATAGTTTTATTTATTCCTTGTTCTAATGTGATTTTTTGTTTATTTACAAAAGTATCTTTCCAGTAATTATCTACATTTTTATATACATCAGAAAGGTCTATAACTTTATTATTAATAGTAAAATTATGTCCAGTATAATTATTGCCTTTTTTATTAATTAGTTTTTCTAATAATTGTTTTTTAGGATATTTTGTATTTTTAGCCATATTAAAAGTGGAAACTACTATGTTTTCTATGTTACCATAGTATTTCAAATATGTTTGAAATAAATATTCCCAATGCCAAAATGGTACTTTTTCATTTATATGTGGTGTAAATTGTATATCAATTTTTGTATTGAATAATTTATCAAAGTTATAATAGCTTATTTCATTTTTTTCTAAAATATCATTAACTAAATTACTTTTATACTTCTTATCATAAGCACATAATACATTTAAAAATCCAACTACGCCTGCATTATATAACCAATTACCTGGATATAGCTCTATGTTTTGTCCTTGGTTTACCTGGCTTGTTGGTACACTAAGATTTGATTGGTTCACTTGATTAATCATAATTATTACTTTTTATAAATTCTAACATTCCGAAACCTTGAGACCTACGAACTCCAATACCCGTATCATAAATTAATTGCAAAACTTCTTGTGGAGCCTCCATCTCAAATTCTCCTAACCACGCACTCATCATTTGACCAAAATGTTTTAATGGTAATGTTTTATAATTCTTAATATCTATTTTTATTTGTTCAGTATTAAATGGTATACCAAATATAGAATTTTGATTTAAAATAATCCTTTTAAACTCATCATAAAACTCAATATCATCTGGATAAAGATAAAATTTGTTATTAACACTCTTTTGAGTGTTTACAAGTATAGGACTCATAGTTTTGAATGTTGCTTTGTTACTTTTTATATTTATTTTTGGTAGTAAAAAACAATATATTAATTTCATATCTATAAAATTATCTCCATCTAATGGTATTTTTGTTAGTCTTTTCAATCCATTATAAAATGCAACTAAAATACGATCTTCATTAGTTGAAAAGAATAAATTCACTTTTTTATTAAAATAAATTTCTTCTCCTTCTATTTTTTGTAATAAAGGGAAGTATACAGAAAAAGTGAAAGGTTTATTTACTTTTCTTTTTACATTTTCATCTCCATATAACAAATTACATAATAAAGGATCATAATTATTAATAGCATTTTTTATTAAAGACATAAATATTCTTCTATAATCTTTATTGATGCTATCAACTTTCATTTCAATATCACATTTTATTCTCATATTTTTTCTCCAAATTTAAATTTATTTTTTATATTATATAAATTTTTCTATAAATTAAAAATATTTTTAGTTTCATTTATTACATATTTATTTAAATTTTCCCCATTCTCTCACCATGCCAAAGCCCAAGCTGTTTTTGCTACCTACTCCGCCATCATAAGCTATTTTCATAAGCTCTATGGGTGCTGTTAACTGAAATTGGCAAGAAAAGCCACGGATTTTGCTCTCTTGTGGAGTATCAGCTTTGATGGTTATTAGTGAAGAGCGCGGTTCATTAATTACTTTAAAGTCAAAAGCGAAATCATGATCAGGGAAGTCCTTACCTTGTAGAGCTTTATATTTATCTAATAGATTTTGTTTGATCAGTGTCATAGCCATTGGATGGGTGGGTGAGATATATTCATCAGATCCATTATCT
>Ga0208461_1003752_pt1 | contig 11123 bp, 8 predicted proteins | sample AD_JPNTR4_MetaG_FD_184448 | JGI IMG/M metagenome (GOLD analysis project Ga0208461, IMG submission 184448) | Active sludge microbial communities of municipal wastewater-treating anaerobic digesters from Japan - AD_JPNTR4_MetaG (SPAdes) (version 2) | ecosystem: Engineered > Bioreactor > Anaerobic >... | reverse complement strand
CGAACCTAGGTGTAGCATCAGAGAACTTGACAGCAGCAGAAAGCCGAATAAGAGATGCAGATATGGCAAAAGAAATGATGCAATACACGAAACAGCAGATATTACTCCAGTCTAGTATGTCGATGTTGGCGCAAGCTAATGCACAACCACAGAACGTACTGCAACTGCTTAGATAATTGAATTTGATATTTATGTAATATTAGTGAGAAAATATCAACAATTTGAGGCGGGCTTATGCCCGCTTCTTTGTTTTAGTAAAGAGTTTTAGGATAACTACAAGTGTGTATTGAAAGATAATTTAAGAAATCTACTTAGGAGGAATTTAAATGGGGGAAGATAGGAAAAACCTTCTTAGCGTTGCAATGATAATGAAAAATGAGGAGAACAACTTAGATAGAGCACTCGGAAGCATTAAACCGTATGCTGATGAGATAATTATTGTTGACACCGGCTCAACTGACAACAGTGTTGAAATAGCTAAGAAATATACTGACAAAGTTTTCTTTCATGAATGGAAAGACGATTTTTCTGAGGCAAGAAATTACTCTTTACAATTCCCAACCTGTGAGTGGGTACTTATCTACGATGCAGATGAAGAAGTCAGGGAAGATTTTGTTGGTATTAGAGAATTTCTTGAAAATCTGCCAAAGGACGTAAATACTGTTTATCTTCCAACAATAAGTTATCTTGACTGGGACTTAAAAAAGATGGAAGTAGCATCAACTGCAAGGGTTTTCAGAAATGGTACCGTACACTATGAAAATATTGTTCACAATCAAGCAATTTATAAAGGAAAGGTTGTTGAAGCACCTTTTAGAATCTATCATTACGGATATATTTGGACAAGAGAACTAAAGAAGAAAAAATACGATAGGACTAAGTCTCTTCTTGTTAAGTTACTAAACGAAAATAAAGACATGCCGGTGGCTGAGAGAGTTTATTATCTTTGTCAACTTTACAAAACAGAGTCGATAAGCGAATTCAGATACGAGAAATATGCTTTAGTTGATGAAATTATGGAATTGGTGAAGAGAGAAAAGAAGTTACCTTCCATAGGGTTAGAAATATTCTTCCTTCATGGTATTGATCTCTACGCAAAGGGGTTATACAAATCTGCTGAGGACCTATTCAAATTTACACTATCTTTAGAGAAAGATAACCCTGATCCGTATTATGGTTTACTTGCTGTTGCTGAAATAAACAAAGATTATGAAAAACTCATAGAATATGGTTTAAGATTTTTCTCAAAAATTGAACAAGCTGAAATACATCCTGAGAAGTTCATGTGGACTATCACATCCGTGAAATATCTGTCATCAGCTAGGGCATTACTCTCCATCGGATATTTAAAGAATAATGATATAGAAAATTTTAAACTTCATTTTGGCAAAATATTCTCAGATCTTGATAAAACGAATGAAGAACCAGGGAGGATAGTCAGACCACTTCTATCTCATCTTTCTGAAGTGGATGTAGATACTTTCAGAAAATTGTCAAAAGAAACGGAAGCGTTGCTAAAATTTGCGGCTGAAAAAGAGATACAAATAGATATCATGGGAATAATAGATAAGGATGTACAGGCTGGTAAAGTTATTAATCCAGAAGTGTATGTGCCTTTCTTGAAAACAAGGTTTGAAAAACTTCTTCTCAAGAAGCTCTTAAATAGTAATGCGAGTGACTTGCTTATTGAATATTTTTTGGGAGAGAATATCGTTGAATCGATTCAAAAATATGGTGTTGGTGCACTAATTTTCTATTTTGAAAATACCTCAGTTGACAGTGTTGAAAGGCTTAAGGTGCTCAACGAGATTCGAAAATTGGACGATGATTCACTAAAAGGGACTGCTCTATCACTTATTGGAGATTTGTACCTAAAAATGGGAAAGTTCAAGCTAGCTTTGGAGTACTATAGGAAGGCTATAGATGCATTTCCAGAGTTGTCGAGGTTTGTAAAACCTGTTTTAGATGACTTGAAAACAAAGCTTGACTCAAATATCAACGGCGTATTTGAGGAGATAAAAGATTACTTCATGGAACACAAAGAATTTTTTATCGACATATCCAAAGAATTTGCTAGTGACGAAATAAGAAGACTTTACTTACTATCAGATTCAGATTTTGCAAAATATGCAAGCGCCGTTTTTTTAGCGGATGTTGATAAAGTTAAGTCAAGAAAACTACTGGAAAGCATAACCAATTCAGATGCTTTTACATTCTACAATTACAGGTATGCAAAATTGCTTGAAAGTTCATCGAATCAAGAAGAATTAGAAAAGGCTTTTCTACTTCACATGGAGGCTTGTAAGAAAAACTCGAAAACTGGTGATATGTTGCTCAATACTTATCCGTTCGATGGTTTCTACCCTTCAGAAAAGTTTGGTAATAGTGATGATGAAATAATTTGGGTTGGAAACTTATCTGAAAGACACTCAGGATTCAATGTCATCTCGCCTGTAAGGATGTGGAGAAGCAACAGTAAATTCTATTATGTTTACCCATTCCCAAGAAACGAAGTGCTCAAAATATGTAATGATAGATTAAAAAGTTCTCATTTACAAAAGTTGGAAATAGCCAAAGAAGAAATATTGACAGTCTTGTACGACATCAAATTAACTGATATAAGGATTTTGGAGGAAGATGAGGGATTAACCAAAATCATTAGAGATATTTGTTTAGAGTCTGGGATAAAATACTCAGAAAATTCGCAAAACATAGTGAGTTTCGAATTATTAAATAAAGAACCAAATCCTGAAAAGATAATTTCAACGTTTTCGAAAGGGATACTCTTCTACTTCGTACCAGAATTTGGCAATAGAGAAGATATAGTTTGGTACTATCCACTGTTTAGAGTGATACGAAACAAAGAAAGTATAGATTCCTTACTAAACAATTTGGGAGCTAAAAGAATCAAACATTACGTCTTATCAAAAAATCTTAGGGCAGTTACTTTTGAAAAATAGTGTTCAGATTACATTTTAGAAATTAATTACTTTATCAAATTATTGTCTGAGTTTATTTTCATATATGGAGGTGGGTTTATGCGAATTAACCACAACTTGTCGGCTCTCAACTCATGGAGGCAGCTCACTTTGACGAACAACGATATGCAAAAGACACTTGAGCGATTGTCTTCTGGTTTGAAGATAAACAGGGCAAGTGATGACGCTGCTGGGCTGGCGATAAGTGAGAAGATGAGAGGTCAAGTTAAAGGTCTCGACATGGCTTCAAAGAATGCTCAGGATGCTATCTCTCTGATTCAGACTGCAGAAGGTGCTCTGAGTGAGGTTCATTCTATCTTGCAACGTATGAGAGAACTTTCTGTTCAAGCGGCTACAGACACAAACACAGACGTGGACAGATCAAACATTCAATCGGAAATAGACCAGCTGAGGGATGAAATTGACAGAATTAGCAGAGCAACAGAATTTAACACGAAGAAATTACTTAACGGTAATTTGGAAGGTTTTAGGGCAACTGCCGATGTCAAAGTAGTTGCTGAAGGCAACATAGACCTTTCTGCAACGGTTTCTTCTAATGCAAGTGAGGGAACGTTGATCATCGAAATTGGTCAATTTACTGGTACGACGACAAGCCAACTTGATGCAAGGATCGTCTTAATTAAGCCAGGAGGTATTAGTGAGTCTGTAGTGACATACTCTTTGGGAAGTACACAAATCGGTGGTATAAAGGTTTCTTGGAACACCACAAGATTTGACATAAGTCAGTTTGGTGGAGCACTACCAATGGAAGCAGTTATTGATAGTGCTGTAGCTCGAATTGAGAGTGTAAATACTTCTGGAAATCAACTGATCTTCCAAATTGGCGCAAATGAAGGGGCAAACATGATCGCAGGTATAGATGCGATCGATTCAAAAAACCTCGGATTAACCACAGCGACATTAAAAGTAACAAGTCAGGATTCTGCTGAAAGAACGATCAGCGTAATTGATGCTGCTGTTCACAAGATTAGCTCAATAAGATCACAGCTCGGTGCCATCCAAAATAGACTCGAACATACGATAGCTAACCTTGGTGTTGCATCGGAAAACTTAACAGCAGCAGAGAGCAGAATAAGGGATGCAGATATGTCTCAAGAAATGATGCAGTTTACCAAACAACAAATCTTGATGCAGTCTGGTATGTCTATGATTGCCCAAGCAAATGCACTACCGCAAAACGTTCTTCAGTTATTGAGAGGATAATTGCAAACAAAAAAGCGGGAGGACATCTCCCGCTTTTTAATTCACATTGAGGATGCTAAAAGACGTTCTTTTCATCTGGGAAGATTTTACTTTTCACATCTTCTTTGTACTGTGATACCGCATTCAACATGATGTTATACGTGTCAGCATATCTTTTGACGAATTTGAATTCCCCTTGACTCAATCCCACAACATCGTGGAAGACAAGTACCTGTCCATCGCAATATCTTCCAGCCCCTATGCCTATCGTTGGTATCGTCACAGACTCGGTAACTTCTTTTGCCACCTCTTCTGTGACAAGTTCAAGCACGATTGAGAAACATCCTGCATCTTCCAAAGCCTTTGCGTCTTTCAGTAATTTCGCCCTGCTTTCTGGTGTCTTTCCTTGTACTCGATGACCACCAAGTAAGTTGACCGATTGGGGTGTAAAGCCAAGATGACCCATCACAGGAATACCGGACGAAGTTATTTTCCTTATAGTATCTGCAAATTCTTCTCCACCTTCAAGTTTTACTGCATTTGCACCAGCCTTCAGCATCAATCCAGCGTTTTCAATAGCCTTTTCCGGGCTGATTTCGTACGATAAGAATGGCATGTCACCTACTATAAAGGCCTCTGGCGCACCTCTTCTAACTGCTTTGATATGTATCAACATATCTTCCATGGTAACTGGAACCGTACTATCATATCCAAGTACTACATTACCGAGCGAATCACCTACTAAGAGTATGTCAATTTCTGAACCTGCTGCTATTTTTGCGGATGGGTAGTCATATGCAGTGATCATGACTATCGGTTCTTTGCCTTTCATTTCCATGATCTTCCGTATGTTCATAAAATCACCACCTTTACTATACTGATGTTTTGGAAAACCTATCGCGGTTTCTCATAACACCATAGATTATACCACAGATGTTGAGTAGTCAGTGTCTTTCAACGTACAAATGTGCTATAATTATTAGTAGATCTGACAATTTTGTCACATCGAGGAGGTTTTTGGATGGGATTGCTTGAAGTATCTGGACCAGTGATGATTGGTCCGTCGAGCTCGCATACGCTTGGTGCCCTCAAGATTGCGAGATTTGTTTATAAACTCATGGGAATTCCACAGCGTGTAAATTTCGTACTCCATGGTTCATTTTCAATGACTTATTATGGGCACGGAACTGATAGGGCCTTGATTGCAGGTGTCTTAGGGCTGAAGCCTGACAGCTTTGATGTAAAAGACTCATATGAAATTGCGAAGATGTATGGACTAATGTACTCTTTTGAAAGCGATGATCTCGGTGATGTGCATCCAAATACAGTCCTCATCAAGGCATGGAAAGATGATTTGTACAACGAGATAGAAGGTTCATCAATAGGCGGTGGGGCAATCAAAATTACAAAGATCAATGGCGTGGAATGTTCTCTAACTGGCGATTTTCCTGCAATAGTGATAGTCAACAAAGACAGACCAGGTGCATTGAAGGAGATACTCGATTGCCTAAGTGTTAATATAGCCAACGTCTACCTTAGGCGTATAAATGCATTGGAAGGTATAGCACTTACTATCATTGAGCTCGACGAGAATGTGGATGATGAAGTACTTCGTTGCTTGAAAAGGCTTGACAATGTGACGGAATTGTACTTTGTAAAGCTTGAAGAGGGTGAGTTGCTGTGACGTTTTCAGAATTACTGGAAATTAGTATCAGTACGAATCTTGAATTTAGCGAGATCATACTTGCTCAAGAGATGATGGAGACCGGTAGAGATCCACAAAAGGTCAAAGAAGCTCTTAGAAAACTCATGTACGTAATGCTGGAAGAGGCTGAAAAGAATTATGGGAAGGAATTCAATACACTGACAAATCTCACAGGCAACAACGGCGCAAAGCTTTCTAATGCTGTGCCATACATGATGAGTGAGTTCAATCACGTGGCAACTGTTGTAGCCATTTCCATGGGAGAATCAAATGCTTCGATGGGACGTATCGTTGCATGTCCTACGGCAGGTTCATGTGGTGTGATGCCAGGTGCACTGTACGCATTGAAATATGTCAAGAAGGCTTCCGATGACGAGCTTTTGAAATCATTCATCGTTGCATCAGGCATTGGAAATGTTGTAGCAAAACGTGCTACCCTTTCCGGTGCTGCAGGTGGTTGTCAGGCTGAGATAGGTACCGCAACAGCAATGGCTTCTTCGATGATCACATACTACTTCTCACGAGATCCAGTCAAAGTGGGCAATGCTGCAGCCATTTCTTTGAAATCATTGATGGGACTTGTATGTGATCCAGTTGGCGGTTTTGTAGAAGTACCATGCGTGAAGAGAAATGGTTCTGCAGTCAATGTGGCAATTGCTTGTGCAGAAATGGCACTCGCAGGAATCGAGAGTGTTATACCATTTGACGATGTTGTCAACGCAATGTACAACGTTGGAAAGTCATTACCGGAAAGCTTGAGAGAAACGGCAATTGGTGGAATCGCGGGGACCAAGAGCGCTCAAGAAATTGTTGAGAAGATAAGAGAAAAGTGGGATAGCAAAAACTGAATAATCTTTGCGTTCTATAATCGTGTATTCACTCCTTTTTAGCTCTTTGAAAATGGGATAATAATTGATAGAATTTTGATGATTGAATCGATGTAACGTCAACAACGGAGACAAATAATTCTTAAGATTGGGAGGTCGAGTTGTATGGCAGAAGTAATTAGAGCTCCAAGGGGGAACAAACTTACATGTAAATCATGGCAGACAGAAGCACCAATGCGTATGATCATGAATAACCTTGACCCGGAAGTTGCGAGAGACCCAGCAAATTTGATTGTCTACGGTGGTAAGGGTAAAGCCGCAAGAAACTGGGAATCGTTCTATAAAATTGTCGAAGTACTTAAGACTTTGGAGAACGATGAAACACTCATGGTGCAGAGTGGTAAGCCAGTTGCAATTTGGAAGACCAACGAATGGGCTCCGAGAGTGCTCATTGCCAACTCAAATCTCGTCCCAAAATGGGCAACGTGGGAATATTTCAATGACTTGGAAGCACGCGGACTCATCATGTACGGTCAAATGACGGCCGGTAGTTGGATATACATCGGTACTCAAGGAATACTTCAAGGCACGTATGAAACATTTTATTCACTTGCAAAGAAATATTTTGGTGGTTCACTAAAAGGCAAATTTATACTCACAGCTGGACTCGGTGAGATGGGTGGAGCTCAACCACTTGCAGTAACCATGAACGACGGTGTAGTCATAGCTGTCGAAGTGGACAAGAGGATGATAGATAGAAGATTGCAAACAGGCTATCTAGATACATGGACAGATAATCTCGATGAGGCATTGAAAATGGCGAGAGAGGCCATGAAAGAAGGTAAGGCACTTTCAATAGGCTTGCTTGGCAATGCAGCTGAAGTTCATCCTGAATTGGTGAAAAGAGGCATCATACCAGATGCAGTGACTGACCAGACATCCGCACATGATCCACTCAATGGGTATGTGCCTGCAGGCATTTCTTTTGAAGATGCGCTGAAATTGAGAAAAGACAATCCACAAAAGTACTTAGAAATGGTTTACGAAAGTGTTGCAAAACATGTTGAGGCACTCTTGGAGATGCAGCGGCAAGGTGCGAAGGTCTTTGAGTACGGTAATAACATAAGAAGACTGGCACAAGATCACGGTGTCCAAGATGCATTCAATATTCCTGGATACGTACCTGAGTATATACGAGATCTCTTCTGCGAGGGTAAAGGACCATTCAGATGGGTTGCACTATCAGGTAATCCTGAAGACATATACAAGACGGATCAAAAAGTTTTAGAACTTTTCGGTGAAGATGAGCACATAAGAAAGTGGATAGAAATGGCACAAAAGAGAGTTAAATGGCAAGGTCTGCCTGCTCGTATCTGCTGGCTTGGACAAGGGCAGAGAGCTGAAATGGGTCTTGCCATGAATGAAATGGTAAGAAAAGGCATTTTGGAAGCCCCCATCGTCATAGGTCGAGATCACCATGATACAGGATCTGTAGCAAGTCCATACCGAGAGACAGAGGCGATGAAAGATGGTAGCGATGCGATAGCAGATTGGCCACTGCTTAATGCCATGCTCAATGTGGCAAGTGGTGCAACTTGGGTTTCCATACACCACGGTGGTGGAGTTGGAATAGGATATTCTATACATGCTGGTGTTGTCATAGTGGCAGACGGTACAGAACTTGCAGATAAGAAACTCGAACGAGTCCTAACAAACGATGTAGGGATGGGAATAGTAAGACATGCAGATGCTGGATACGACATCGCAATCGAGACCGCAAAGAAGCACGGAATCAAGATGCCAATGATAGATAAGTAAATCCGCGAGTGTTATCTAACATCATTTCAGATAAGGGACGTGGTGAAAGCTAATGTACATAGGACCGGAAAAATATAGAATAATGGAAACACTTGATTTTGATAGTTCGGAATTGATTGCTTTCCTCGAAAATAAAAAAGAGAGATTAGATGTTTACCACCGCCATGTTGCGGTGGTAACTTGTTATGGTAACTATAGTCAATCAACCTACATAGATTCTTCTAGTAGTGGCAAAGAGAAAAGGAGCAACAATTTTTATTTGAACTTCATCGTAACCCCTTCCAATGAAAAGCTTGTTGGATTGTCAATTTCTCAACCTATGCTCAAATCGCCAGCGATATATAAACTCCAAGACTTGAAGAGTGCAGGACAGTTCAGCGATACGTACTATAGGCTTTTCGCAGAAACATGTGCATTGCAATGTGGTATAATTAAACTGCCCATGAAGACTAGGTTCATAGCAATAAACGGTGATGAGTCTTTTCTAAACAAGGAGATATACAGGGAAAAGGTTATGAACACAGAATCTTTTTCGTTTGCTCAAAGAGTTAACGATGCTATACTTGAGCGGTTAGAAAAATATAAAGATGGCACATTCGATATGTGCAGAGTGATTATAAATGACGAGGGAATAAATTTCTTTGTAGTAGATAAATCTTTGAGAGATGATCATGTTCCACTGTACTCGGAGGTTATCTCACTCCTTCGAAAAAAGTATGCACTTACTCCGGCAAGGTTTTTTCCGGTCAACGAGAAGGTTATCGGATCTTTCGTATTAGGCTTTGACAGTATCTTCTCTGATGAACTGTTCACGCAAGTCTCCAAATTATTAAGAGAATATTCGATGATCAAAGAGAACTTAAGTAAGTATATATAAATATCTTGGTGGGTATCAAATTGGTACTCAATTGGAGTTGATTTTAGTGAGAAGAGTATTTGTCTATATTTTGCTTTTGGTAAGTGTTTTAACCTTGGCAATAACGTTTCCCCAACCTACCCCTTTCAAGTACATCAACGATTACGTTGGGGTCATAGACCAAGCACATGTTCAAAAGATAGTCAACGTTGGGAAAGAACTGGAAGATAAAACTGGTGCGCAAGTTACGGCAGTCATCGTCAGTACGCTTGATGGAATGAGCGTTGAAGATTATGCAGTTGAGCTATTCAGAAATTGGGGAATAGGTCAAAAGGGAAAAGATAATGGAATATTGCTCTTAGTTGCCGTCGATGATCATGTTATGAGGATTGAAGTTGGCTACGGCCTTGAAGGTGCGGTACCAGATGGAAAGGCTGGAAGAATAAGGGACGATTACATCATTCCGTATTTTCAAGATGATAACTATGCTGATGGTGTGTATTATGGTTATCTTGCATTGGCAAATGAAGTTGCCAAAGAGTATAACGTTAACCTATCTCTTGACATAAACGCAGAACTACCAGAAGTGGATGATACATCAAGCAGTTTAGAAAGTATAATAGCGCTCGTAATCGCTATAGTTGTACTTATTTCAATATCCATCTCTTCAAGGCGAGGATTTGGTAGATACTCTGGGCGTGGTCCATTGGGACCTGGTGGATTTGGTGGGTTTGGAGGATTTCGCGGTGGCGGGAGAAGTGGTAGAGGTTCAAGCTCCGGTGGTGGATTCGGAGGATTTGGAGGAGGCAGAAGCGGTGGCGGTGGTGCCAGCGGGAAGTGGTAATATCAAGAAACAGTAAAATTCCTTGGAGGATAGGAGCCGATGGGAGAAAAAGAGTCAAAGATAAACGTTTTGCTTATGGAAGGTATAACAATATTCTTTGTCATCTTCGTGCATTCCGGAACACCTAATCAGGTCTATGCCTTTTTTAGCTACGGTCTATCCGCGATGTGCTTTGCTCGAGGGTATCAATGGAGAGATAGAACATTCAAAGAACTTGTCAAATCAAGATTTCAACTTGTGAAGACTTACTATTTTGCTGGACTTGTCAATACATTACTTTTTCTTACCATACCAAGCAGGTTCTTGCCAGTTTCGAAGGGCACTTACTTTCTTAACTTTATCACCGGAAGACTCGATAGATTAGACCAAATTCCCATAACTGTGGTTCAATTTTGGTTCCTCTTAATGCTCTTTTTCGCAGAGATTTTCTACTGGATATTTGAAAAAAATAGGTTCTTGTTATCAGCAGCATTTGTATTATCCCTCTTGTTAAGGTTGATACCACACGCTCCAGTTCCTTTGAAATTAGATGCTGCACTCTGCACAATACCATTTTTTGTGATGGGAAGAATCTGGAAAGAGAATAAATACACTGTTAAACGTACTGATTTCTTGCTTTCAGTAGCAGGACTAATCCTGATCAGCCAAACTAATGGTGATATTTCGTGGAACAACCAATGGTTTGGGAAAAATGGGTTGATAGCATTCTTGGGCGAGATATTGGGAGCCTTAATAGTTATTTATCTTGCGCAAATTGTAAAAATATTGAAGATAGATAAATTTTTCTACAAGATAGCGTTCAACTCACTCTTTGTTATTTCTTATCACATGCTTTTGGAATCGATAATCAGCATTCCATTCATATTCTTGGTTGGAAACATAAGTGATCCCA
>Ga0208461_1003744_pt1 | contig 11143 bp, 10 predicted proteins | sample AD_JPNTR4_MetaG_FD_184448 | JGI IMG/M metagenome (GOLD analysis project Ga0208461, IMG submission 184448) | Active sludge microbial communities of municipal wastewater-treating anaerobic digesters from Japan - AD_JPNTR4_MetaG (SPAdes) (version 2) | ecosystem: Engineered > Bioreactor > Anaerobic... | reverse complement strand
TCGCAGCCGTATCGTCCGCCGTAAACTCCCCCCGCTCAAAAAGAACCCGAATCAGCGGCTGCCCAATCAAAATCATCCCCACCGTTGCAGGCAGGGCTATAAAGAATGCTCCGCACATCCCCTGACGAACGGTGCCGGTCAATTCCTTTTTTTCGCCTCGGGCTGCCGTGCGGCTAAGCACCGGATAAATCGCCGTCGCCAGCGAAGTCCCCAAAACCCCCAGCGGAAACTGATAAAGCCGCTGGGCATAAAACAGCCCGGAAACCGTCCCCGCCCAGACCGGATAGCGAATCATCCGGCCTAAAAAAACAAAACTGTCTCCTTTTTCCGGCGAGCCGGAGAGACTTTTGGCAATAATATCATCCGCCAGCGTATTCAGCTGAGTAGCCGTCAGGCCCAGAATCATCGGCCCCATCAGCACCAGAATCTTGCGAACCCCCTCCGAGTGAATGTCCCAGGCAGGCCGAATCACCACCTGATACCGCCTCATCGGCACCATCACAAGCAGCAGCTGCCCCACCCCCACCGCCAGCACAGCCCACGCCGTAAAAAAGGCCATTTTTTCCTTCGGCCAACCCAGCCACCTGCCCGAAATAAACAGGGCTGCTATCAGAAAGACATTCAGAACAACAGGGGCCAGCGCCGGTGCAGCAAAATGCCGATGGCTGTTCAGAATCCCCCCCATAATCGCCACAAGGCAAATCATCACCATATACGGAAGCATGATGGCCGTCAGTTTCAGCATCCGCTGGGTGCCTTCCAACTCGGCTCCTACCTGCATATACCCCCAAATCCCCAGCCAAATCAAAACAACAATCGTACTCAAAATCAAAAACACAATCGTCAGAACAGTGTTGGCCAGACGGTTGGCCTCTTGAGGGTTTTTTTCAAGATATTGGCTGTACACCGGTATAAACGAGGTAGCCGCCGCTCCCTCCCCAAAAATCCGACGGGAAAGGTTTGGAATCTTGAAAGCAATCGCCCACGCATCGAAGAGCTCGCTTCGCCCGAAAAAATAAGCAAACGACATATCCCGGACCATTCCGAGAATCCGGCTGATGACAGTCAAAAAGGCGATTTGTCGAAATCCCTTCACCATAAATCAACTGCCCTAAACAAAATCCATTTCCCTCGAAGGAGACAATCCTGCTGTTTGGACATATCGTTACTCAAAAATGTCCCTTCCTCATCCGCAAACTTTTCCTAAGGGATTTTCGGCCAAATACTTCCGATGGCCGCAATAAAAGCCCCCCTTTTCCCAGCAAAAACATCGAAAGCCAACAGATTGCAAAACACACCCCCTCTTCCCCATTCTTCCCATCTTGTCAACCTAATGTGTCCGATGCGGCTGCAACAACAGCATAGACCTTCTCCGCTCCAGCCCGCTTCAATACCCTGGCGCACTCATTCAGCGTAGCCCGGCTGGTTGTTATATCATCAACCAGACAAACAGTCCTGCCCTCAAACGGGTGCCGCCGGCGAACAGCAAAGGCCCCTTTGACATTTCTCCGCCGCTGTGCATTGGTCAGAGTCCACTGCCTTCTCGTATATCGAATGCGAACCAAATCCCGGCAGACCGGTACATCCGAATCGGCCATCTCCTTAGCCAACAAAAAAGATTGATTAAATCCTCTTTGCAAGCGTCTGAGCCAATGCAGCGGAACCGGCACAAGGTAATCAATCGGCCCCCAGGGTCGGGTTTCAAACACCGATTTCAGCAGCGGCCCCAAAAAGGGGGCAAATTCCGTCATCTCCTGAAACTTCAGTCGAAGCAGCATCTGCCGCAGGACTGAATCGTACCGCCCCACACGGAGAATCCCGTCCGTCAGAATCCGCTCCTGTTCACAATAGCCGCATCCGCCCCCCAGACGCCCAAAAGGACCCACAGAACGTCCGCAGCGTCTGCAATAGTCTCCGGCTGTAACAAGCGACAATTCTTCCCAGCAGGCCCCGCACAAAAAAGAACCCTCTTCCGGAAAACTGCCGCACAATCGGCACTGCCGAGGCCACAGCAGAGCAGATACCCCTTTGCTCCACGGACGAGCATGCTTTTGAAAAAATGAACTTATCGGCCCGGCAACCTTCATCTCCTTCCGATACCACATCTGGCGACCGCCTGCAACTGCAATCTTCACCGCAAATCGTACAGCCGGTTGTCCGGCGACAGAAAACCCGTCCCCTCGGCAATCATCGCTTTATCCTCCGGATAGGTCTCCGTAAAACACTCCTTCAAGGTATCGACATGACCATCACAAAACGCTGTATTTGTCTTCTGACGATGCCGAAATCCCTGTGTCCCGGCGTACCGCCCGCTGAAACTCAAATCCCCCGGATTGGCCCACGGCGCCCGCATAAACTTATTGGCCCCTTCGCCATACTCTCCGTCGCCAAATAAGGCCGTCTGGGCAGGATTGCGAACCTGCGAACATTTAGCCGGCTCGGGGATACTCTCGCCGCTGCCGTGTCCGATATAACTGGTGTTGTAATTATAGCCGGTAAAGGGCTCCCCGCCGGCATTGGAGGTCCCCCGAAAGGCCGGACATTGCTGAATTTCCATCAAATCCCCGCTTTGCCACAAAATCCCAGGTTCATAAGACAGCATCCGCTGTCCGCCTTCCCATTGCTGGGTCGTTATAAAATCCCACGCAATTGTCTGAATCCGGCTCCAGTCCGCACAGACAGAGGATTGATAAGCCATCGGATAAAACCCGTCATAACAACTCGTATAAGCCGCCGCCGCTACAGAACACTGCCGCAGTTTGCTCAGGCACAACACGGACTGCCCCTGGGCCTTTGCCTGCCTTAATGCCGGCAGAAGAAGACTCACCAGCAGCATCATGCAGAAAAAAACCGCCAGCAGTTCCAGCAGGGTAAATCCCTTCTTATTCATCCTCCGGCCCCGTCCCATCCGGCATCATCCAAAACCGGCTCAATTCCTCCAAATCATTCAAATCCACACGTCCATCGCCTGTAATATCCGTCGCAAGAGAGGTTTCCTTTCGGCTGCGGACTCGCGCCACCGCATCAATCTCCGGTGTTACCCCGCTGTTGCGCGGATTGTCAAAGCGAATATACTGAATCCATTTCCGGCCTGTCTGCGGGTCGGTCGGCAAATCAAACCAGGAAATATCCAGCGCCGTACCCCCTGCGGATTTCCCATACCGCAGAGCAATCTGGGCCAGGGTGGTATTCCGCAGGTCCGTTTCCAGAACTGCCGGGTCCAGCGGCAGCGTTGGATCGGTCGGCTCGCCCCACCAGCCGCCGCTGTTCGGCTTATACACACGCCCAAGCGTCGGAGCAAACCCATCCGCAAAAAAATCCCCCAGAAAACCATACCGCCCCGGAAAATTCGCGTCTGCAAAATCCGGATTGACCCGATAGGACTCATCCATCGTAAATGTAAACCAATTCTCTCCATCCTGGCTGACACTCACTGCCGCCGGTTCCCGTGTACAGGCCTTATTCCTGGTCAACACCAATGACGGGTCTCCTGACAGCCAATACTCAAAACCGCTGAGGTTCTGAAAAGAATTGCCGAATACAATCAAATCTTTCCCGAAGGGATTGTCCGGTTCGTCGTACACCCGCCGACCCAGCCGCAGAGTCAGATGACCCCGAAAACCGATACACACCACCTCTTCCGGCTGCCAGGCCGGATAAACCGGCACCACCGGCACCATTTGGCCCGGCGCCGCCGCCGACCCATCTCCAATCGTATCGATTGTCGGTCTGCCTAAGGCCGCCAGAGGATTGTCATACAACTGCCCCGTATAAGGAAAGGTCGCAATTCCGCTCCCCGGCACATAATCCACAACTTCCACAGCAAAATCATTCGGCTCATAAACATACCCAAACGAACCGGCGGCAAACACCGCCAGCACAGCCGGCAAAACAAAAATTTTTTCAGCCATAAGAATCCTCAAAAAGAAGGCCGAACTTCCTTGTCCGGCCTTCGGAATAAACTATCTTCCTTTCCTTACGACAAGCACGCTCATCAGCCCCAGAAGCCCGATCGAGGCCGGCTCAGGAATCGGTGTGTGCACCGTACCGGTAAACGCCCAATCCCACGCTCCCGGCCCAACCCAGACCCACTCGCCGCTGGCCCAGCCGTCCCAGTCTCCATCTGACAGCACACGCTCAGAAGCCCCAAGCCAACTGGATTGCCAATTCTGACCATCCGAAGCCGTAAAGAAACTCCACGAACTGCCCCTTGGGGAAACACCCAGATAGTCCAAATCATCTACAAACCATCCGCCGAGACTGTCATCCCAGTGAGAAAGCATGGTAAAATCAGCCGAACAGGCATCGATAGCCAGCAAAGCATCATAACTGGTTTTCTCTCCTTCCCACTGATAGCCGAAGGCAAAACTGAGGTCGTCCGCAAAATCCACCACCACCATCGCCCGGTTTGACCCCTGGCCGGCCCAGTATTCGACCGCAACCTCTTCAAAACTGTAACCGGCCCGCACTGCCGAACCAAACCCAAACACCATCAACAGACAAAACGGTAAACCTTTCATCATTCGTTCTCCAAAATCAGATGTTTTTCACGTTGTTTCTTCACTCACTGCAAAACTGTTTTTTATGCCGTCTGTCCGTTTCACCTCCGTTTCCTGCGTTTCTTTGGCCCCAGCCGCGAGGGCCCCGGCGGCTGAAACAAAAAAAGCCGCTGCCTCCGCATCGGAAGCAACGGCTTATCTATTCTGGTTCCCAGGAAAAGAAAGCCCGATTTTCAAACCGAAATTCGCTCTCTTTCTTTTCAGGTGCGCAGCGTTCCATCCGCGGGAAACATCTTATGCATTCCGGACTGCAGGCAGGTTTTCTGACTCGCATCTTCCTGCGGACTCCTTCCCATCCTTTCGGACAGTGGCATTTTGTCCGCATAGGCCGAATGTCTCATTCGGCTGATGCTCACAGCGGCGCGACCGTTACGGCTTTTCACCGTATTCCCGTTTGACTATTCAAAAGACCTTTTCCGTCTTCTGAACCCGCAATCCATCTTTCACTGAGAAAGAACCAATAATCAGCAAGTATAGTCTCTGTTTTCATAACGGCAAGAAAAAAATCCCTCCTGCCGAAAAGATTCTAACCCTTTGGCTATTTTTACTCAAATGTCGGGCCGGATAAGGCAGCGCCGTTTTGTCAGCGGTTCTGAAAATCCTCCGGCTGAAACTGCGTCGGAAACTTTGTTCCGCTCAGCCGCAGTGCCTCCAGTTCCGCATTGCCCACTTTGCCCTGAATAAACTGCTGAACAATTTCGTTCGGATGTGTCTGAATATGCTCGGCATCGCCGTCGGCAATGATACGCCCTTTATAAAGCATCACAATGCGGTTGGCAATCTTGTACACACTCTTCATATCATGCGTAACCACCACACTGGTTACCTTCAGTTCCCGCTGCAGTTTAAGAATCAGTTCATTAATCACATCGGCGGTAATCGGGTCCAGACCTGTCGTCGGCTCATCATAAAGAATAATCTCCGGATTGAGCACAATCGCCCGGGCGATGGCTATCCGTTTCCGCTGTCCTCCCGACAGATTCGCCGGCAAATAATGCTGATAGCCGTCCATCCCCACCAGCGCCAGTTTCTGCTTGACCAGTTCATCGACCGCCTTCCAGTCTGTTATCTTATAATGCTGACGAAGGGGAAAAATAATGTTTTCATAAACCGTAAGACTGTCAAACAAGGCCCCCATCTGAAAACAAAAACCAAATTTTCGCCGGATAGGGACCAGCTCCCGCTCGCTGAGATTGTCAATCCGCTTGCCCCGGTAATACACCTCCCCCTCATTCGGCCGCTCAAGCACAATCAGATGCTTTAAAAAGACCGTCTTGCCGCAGCCGCTGGGACCGATGATGACCGTTGTCTTGCTTTCCTCAATGGCCATCGAAATCGAATCCAGCACCACCTTCTCCCCATAGCGTTTGGTGAGATTGCGGACAACAAGAATCCCATCTTCCGGTTTGATATCCTTCTGAACCAACACACCTCCATCAAATTCAGATTAGCGGCTGAAGCGGCCAGAATATTTTATATATCGCGCTCAGTATCACAGCAAACATATAATTCAGAGCCAAAATCGAAATAAAACAGCCCACGAAGGCCTCCGTACACGCCTCCCCCACCCCTCGGGCCCCTTCCCGACAGTTAAACCCCTTATAACAGCTGATTACAGCAATGGCTCCTCCAAAGAAGAATCCTTTTAAAATACCCGTGCTCACATCCCACAATTCCACGCCTCGGGCACTGTAATCCCAGTAAGCACCGGCATTGATACCCAGCTGTTTTACACTTACAAAAAACCCTCCCAGAATACCCAGCAAATCTGCATAGATAATCAAAAAAGGGGTCAGCAAAAGACACGCCAGGACACGAGGAGCCACCAAATAGTGAATAGGGCTAACCCCAAAACTCTGTACCGCCGCAATCTGCTCGGTTACATTCATTGTCCCCAGTTCCGCCGTCAAAGCCCCCCCTACTCGTCCGGCCAGCATCACCGCCGCCAAAACCGGCCCCAATTCTTTCACAACAGAGATATTAATTAAAACCCCCAGCCGCTCCTCCAGACCCATTGCAGCCAGCTGTCCATACGCCTGGATAGCCAAAATCATCCCCACAAAAGCACCCGTTGCCATCACAACAGGAACGCTTTTGACCCCGATTACATGCATCTGATAAAAAACTAAATAGTAGGAACGGGGGTGAAAAAGCGTGGACCCCATCGCCCGAAAGGATTCGCCGGCAAAACGGCCAAACCGTCCGAACCCTTCCACACACGCCGCCGTTCGTGCTCCAAGTGGTTCTATCATCCTTGGATCCTTTCAAACACGTATTTCTTTTCCCTATCGGTCTTTTAATATCTTCTTTTGCAAAAAACAACTTTTATTAACAAAATCAAAAATCTTACCTATCTTATCAGCCATAAACAGCACTTTTTATTGGCCAAAAATAGAGGCAAAAAATGCATCTTATTATAAAAGAACAACTTAAAAAACATATACCAAAATTACGTAAACACCTCGTTTTCTCTATTTTAACTAAAGTTTTTTTTAATGGTTGTCCGATTAAAAGCCCAAATTGACCAGTTTTCCCATATTAACGTTAAACAAAAAGAAAGGGAGATTTATGGTGGATGAAATCGTTCTCGAAAGGTACCTTCGTTCCCTTCTGTGCGGCGACCGCATCTCTTGCAGGTTTGTCATCGAAGATGTCCTTAAAAATGGAGTTCCAGCCCATCAGGTATATCTTGACATCATCTGGCCAATTATGGTTGAAATCGAGCGGCTTTATCGGGATGGACGAATCGACTCCGCTCAAGAAGCATTTGCCTCACGAATCAATCGAACCATTGTCAATCAACTCCAGAATAAATTACCACGAAAGCCCGAAAAATCCAAAAAAATCGTTATTTGCACCGCAAATAATGAACAAGCCGAACTCGGCGGTCAAATGCTCACGGATTTATTCGAGAGTGACGGCTGGGAAACCCGCTTTCTGGGCGGAAGTGTCTGCAATGATGATATTTTGTCTTTTATCCATACATATTCTCCAGATATCCTTGTGCTTTATGGGATGAACGGCTCCGATGCCCCAGGAATACGTCGGCTGATTGATACAATCCGCCAGATTAACGCCTGGCCCAATATGCGGATTATGCTTTCCGGCGGAGTTTTTGGGCGAGCCGAAGGGCTCTGGGAAGAAATCGGTGCCAACCTCTATGCCGAAACCCCCGACCAGGCCGTCCAGCTGGCCGATATGAACCCCGCCGCCGTCCCTGTCCCAGAGAAAACAATCAAACAAAAAGTGAAAAATGCCGCCAAACAAGCCCACGCTGCCGCAGGCCGTTCAAAAGCCGCTCTTTAGAAAACGCACAAAAATCTTTTTACCAGAAAAAACTTGCTCTTTCGGTGCTGAATGGGTATAAGGAAAATCTCGATTTCCTTCAAGAAAGCGAAAGCCGTTTTAAACAAAAATCAGTCAACAGGATAGAAAATATGATTTTGACGCAGATTCTGCACCCAACTTGCATTAAAGCGCCGCTCGAAAGCCGCGACAAAGCAAGTGCCATTGAAGAACTGGTCAATCTGCTTGCTCAGGCAGGCCAGATCACTGACCCTGTCAGTGCCCTCGAAGCTGTGATGGAACGCGAACAGCAGAGAAGTACAGGCATCGGCTCCGGGATTGCTATCCCTCACGGAAAAACCGCCTCTGCTAAAGAATTGGTGATGGCTTTCGGCATCGCCAAAGAACCGATTGATTTCGACAGCATCGACAAAAAACCCGTCAAAATCATTGTCCTGCTGCTCTCGCCGCCCGACTGCACAGGCCCCCATATCCAGGCCCTGGCCCGAATCAGCCGGCTGCTGCTGGATGAAACCCTTAAAGCCAAACTTGAAAAGGCCTCTTCCCCCGAAGAGGTCTATGAACTCATCAGCAGCAAAGAAATCGAGTAATCCGGCGCTTCTGTCCGCAGCCGCGAGTCTCCTTACGCCCGCGACGATTCCCAAAGCACCATTCCCGGTTCATACGGCTCAATCAAATCCTGATGACGGGGCAGAATCCGCAGACAGAATCCCTGCTTGCCGGAACTATGGCATACAATAGTGCCTCTAAAGCGGGCTATCCTGTCCGGATTGAGCGAACCTTCTTCATACTCCATCTCAGCAACCTGGCCGTCCTCAATTACACCTGCGGAATTGACATGGCCGTAATAAATCTGCACAGACACATCCGACGGATTCAGCCGACCCAACCTCACCTCTGCTGTAATCGAAAGATTGGAACCGACCTCCAGTTCCGGGTGACTTCCGTTCCAACTCACATACTGCCCGCCCTTGCCGGACTGCACAGAGACATTCAGGATTGACAAATCCTCCCAGGCCAAACGCGTCCGCATCTTCCATTCCGCCAGCGCACGCACACGTGTCTCGCCATTCTCCGTCAGTTCTCCCCATTTGACAGCCGCCGGCCGATAATACCGCCGTGTGTACTCCGCTGTCATCCGACTGGTATTAAAGCGAGGGGCACACCACTTGATGGTGTTTTTCATCCGACGTATCCACTCCCGCGGCAGACGGTCTTTGGTCCGCGAATAAAACAGCGGCACAACCTCCTGTTCGAGCAGATTGAAAATCGCCTGAGATTCAACCTGGTCCTGATAACTAAGGTCCTCATACTCTTCGCCCGCCCCAATAATCCACCCGCTTTCGGGGATGTATCCTTCACACCACCACCCATCCAGCGTACTCATATTCAGCACGCCGTTGATGGCGGCCTTCATTCCGCTGGTTCCGCTGGCCTCCATCGGACGGCGCGGATTGTTCAGCCATACATCGACGCCCTGCACCAGATAGCGGGCAATATCCATATCATAATCTTCCAAAAAGATCAGCCGGCGGCGAACTTCCTGATTTTGCGAGGCAAAATGCACAATCTGGCGAATCAGCTCCTTGCCGGCCGTATCCCGCGGATGGGCCTTCCCCGCAAAAATAAACTGAACCGGCGTCTGGCTCTGCGTCAGCAGTTTCATCAGCCGCTGCGGCTCCCGCAGCAGCAGCGTACCCCGTTTGTAAGTGGCGAACCGCCGCGCAAATCCAATCGTCAGCACCTCCGGGTCCAGCACTTCATCAGCCCATTTCAGCTCCGAATGAAACGCACCGCGGCGATCCATCTGCCGTTTCAGCCGGTTGCGTGCAAATACAATCATCCGCTCCTTGCAGCGCTGGTGGGTTCGCCAGAACTCTTCATCAGGAATCTGATCGATGGTCTGCCATATCGACTTATCCACAATCTCATCAGCCCAGCGGGCACCCAGATACCGCTCAAAAAGAAGATTCATCTCAGAACTGAGCCACGTCTTGGCATGGATGCCATTGGTAATCGAACCGATAGGCACCTCATGAACCGGCAGCTCCGGCCACAGATTCCGCCAAATCTGGCGAGAAACCTGCCCGTGCAGCTGACTGACCCCGTTGCGGAAGGCACTGCACCGCAGGGCCAGAACCGGCATCTTGAAAGATTCCGACTGGTCCTGCGGACGAATGCGTCCCAGCCCCAGAAATCCGTCGCGATTGACGCCCAGTTTCCCGTAATAATGACCAAAATATTTATCCATCAAATCCACAGGAAACTCATCACTGCCGGCGGCCACCGGCGTATGAACCGTAAAGACATTGCTGGCCTTGGCGGCCTCAAATGCCTCCTCAAAAGACATATTCCGCATACTGCGAAGTTTGGATATCCGCTCAATCGCCAGAAACGCCGCATGCCCTTCATTCATATGGCAGACCGTCGGCTCCAGCCCCATCGCATACAGCGCCTTCAGACCGCCGATGCCCAGGACTATCTCCTGACAAATTCGCGTCTCCAAATCACCGCCATAGAGGGCCTGCGTAATCATCCGATCCTGCGGGGAGTTCTCCGATACATTGGTATCCAGCAAATAGAGGGGCACACGCCCCACCTGTGCCTTCCAAATCTGCGCACTCACCGTCCGCCCTGGAAATTGAATGGACACCATAAGCGGATGTCCGCCCTCCTTGCGCACCAGTTCCAGCGGCATCGTGTGAAAATCATTGTCAATATAATGTTCCTGCTGCCAGCCGTCTGTATTCAGATACTGACGGAAATACCCTTTCTGATACAGCAGCCCCATCCCTACCAGCGGAATCCCCAAATCAGAAGCACTTTTCAGGTGATCCCCCGCCAAAATCCCCAACCCGCCGGAGTAAATCGGGATGCTCTCATGCACACCGATCTCTGCACAGAAATACGCAATCACCACGGGCGGTTGCTGGCCGTATATCTTTTCATACCAGCTGGGCCCAGTCAGCGTCTGTTCCAATTTCAGCCGCGCCTGCTGAAGCTGATATAAAAATCCTTCGTTCCGCGCCAAATCTTCCAGCCGCGCCTGGGAAATCATCCCAAGCATTCGAACCGGATTATGCATGCACTGCTTCCACAAATCATAATCCGCGCGCCGGAACAAATCGGTGATTTCATAATGCCAGGACCAATACATATTATTGGCAACAACCTGCAGGTCTTTCAGCGGCTCCGGCAAAGAAGGTTTGACGGTAAACATTCTTACATTTTGCATGGCGATTCTTCCTTGAGTCATTAAAAACTAAGCATACAACTTA
>Ga0208461_1003740_pt1 | contig 11157 bp, 9 predicted proteins | sample AD_JPNTR4_MetaG_FD_184448 | JGI IMG/M metagenome (GOLD analysis project Ga0208461, IMG submission 184448) | Active sludge microbial communities of municipal wastewater-treating anaerobic digesters from Japan - AD_JPNTR4_MetaG (SPAdes) (version 2) | ecosystem: Engineered > Bioreactor > Anaerobic >... | reverse complement strand
GAAGGCGCGCCGCGTATGAAAAAATGGCAAAGCAAGGAAGAATTTAAGGCGCGTGTCCGCGAATGGGCGAAAAAGATCGATGTGGATGTGCGCGTGATTTCCATCCGTGTGATGAAAAACAAATGGGCATCGTTTGCGGTGGGAAGCCGCTTGCTGATTTTTAACGCTGAATTGTTGAAGATGGATCGGGAACTCGGTGACTATGTCATCGTCCATGAACTGCTTCATTTTGCTGTGCCGAATCACGGACGCCTATGGAAAAGCCTGATGCGTGCGCATCTGGGCGATTATGAAGGATTGGAAACAAGGCTAAACAAAAAACGAGGCAAAATTTAATGTATTTATTCATGGATGAATCAGGATGTCTGGGATTCGATTTTAACAAAAAGAAAACTTCAAAATGGTTTGTTGTGACATTTTTATTTTCACCCTCTAAAAGACCTCTGGAAAAAATTGTTAAAAAGGTTCATGGCGGTTTGCGCAAACAGTTACACAAGCATTCCGGTGTGTTGCATTGTAATAACGAAAAGCCGGCAACCCGTAAGCGCCTTTTAAAATTACTCAATGAAAAAGATTGCTCAATTATGGCAATTTATCTTAATAAGCGCAAAGTCTATACTCGCCTGCAAGATGAAAAGCATGTCCTTTATAATTATGTGACCAATATTTTACTGGATAGAATATTCTCCAAATGCTTTGTTCCTGAAACTAAAAAAATTACGCTTATTGCATCCAAAAGAGAAACCAATAAATTTCTGAATGACAATTTTGCCGGTTATCTTAACCGGAAGGTTAATCATGAATATAATATTGAATTGAAGGTGGAGATAAAAACTCCTGCCGCTGAAAAGAGTTTGCAGGTTGTTGATTTTGTGAGCTGGGCTATATTCCGAAAATACGAATATGGCGATGGTAGCTATTATGATTTGATTAAAGAGAAGATTTTGGAGGAAAATGCGCTTTTCCCATAAATGCAAAACCCCATGCGCTATTTACGAGCAACCATCCGGTAGCCCACGCATGAGGAATTACTTGCGACTTAAATATGGTCTTTTTGGTGCAAAAAGTCAAGTTGTATTTTGGAGCAAAAAGGAGCAATGGGCACGGGGTGCCTGCCCTGGCTGTTGACCTGGAAATAGCTCCCCGAACCTTCCGCCTTAACGCGTAATCTTCCCCGCCTCGGCCAGTTCCTGAAGCGCGGCGGGGTTCAAAAGCCGGATGGCGGCGCCATCTTGCGCGATGAGTTTTTTGGCCCGCAGGTGGCCGAACGCGCGGGAGAGCGACTCCGGTCCCGTTCCCAGAAGGCCAGCAAGCTGGACTTTGGAGATGGGAAGGCGCACGGCTTCTTTGTTTTTCTGTTCCCGCGCCAGATAAAGCAGGTAGGCGGCCAGCCGTCCGGGGATTTCCTTGAGCGAAAGGCTCTCCACCTGCACGGTGAATTCGCGCAGACGCGCGGAAAGCAGCGCCAGCAGGTTCATGGCCAGATTCGGCCTGCCGGCGATGAGCCGCGCGAAGGCGTCGCGGTCGAAAAACAGAAGACGGCTTTTGGTGATGGCGCGGGCGTTGGCGGGAAAGGATTTTCCGGAGAACACCGGCACGGCGCCGACGGTTTCGCCTTCCTTTAATATGTGCAGAATCTGTTCCCTGCCGTCGGGGGAGAGTTTGTAGACGCTCACGCGGCCTTCGGCAATCAGATAAAAGCCTCCGCCCTCGTCGCCGTCGTGGAAAATCATGTCGCCTTTGCTGTAATTTTTTCCGATGGCGATTTTTTCGATTTCCGTGATATGCTCTTGGGGCAATCCGCCGAAGAGCTGGCTTTGAATCAGAACATCTCTTGTTTTTCTCACGGTTTTGGGTCTCTTCTGAAAAAGTTGTCTTTTCTTAACATAAGTCAAGGAAGCGCGACAGGTTTTTTCATATCATCCCATCAAAAACATTTACGGGAGGTGCCTTATGTTTTGTTATCAGTGCCAGGAAACCATCAGGAATCAGGGATGCACGATCAGGGGATTTTGCGGCAAGCCCGAGGTCACGGCGAATCTTCAGGATTTGCTCATTTACGTCTGCAAGGGCATTTCGGTTTACGCCGAAAAGCTAGATGCCGTGGAGGGGCAAGTCGGGCGGTTCGTCTGCGAGTCGCTTTTTGTGACGATTACGAACGTCGCGTGGGACGATGAGGCCATCATCAAAAAAATCGAAGCGGCGCTCAAGGTGCGGGAGGACGTGAAAGCGAAGGCGGCGGGTCGGATTTCCGGAGCCTTGCCCGACTGCGCCTTGTGGACGCCCAAAAACAGGGAAGAAATTCTGTCCAAAGCCGCCGCGGACGAGGTGCGCATCAACGCCTCCGCCAATGAGGATATCCGGTCGCTCCGGTCGCTTCTGGTCTTCGGCGTCAAGGGAATCTGCGCCTACGCCGATCACGCCGCGGCCCTGGGATATGAAAGCGACGAGATTTACCGGTTTGTCTTCGAGGCGCTCGCGGCCACCACACGGGAGTTCTCCGCGGATGAGCTGGTCGCGCTGGTCATGAAGGCGGGCGAGACGGCGGTGAGCACGATGGCGCTTCTGGATAAGGCCAATACCGAAACTTACGGCCATCCGGAAATCACGCAGGTGGACATCGGCGTGCGGAAAAATCCCGGCATTTTGATTTCCGGCCACGACCTTAAGGATCTGGAGGACCTGCTCAGGCAAACCGAAGGAACCGGCGTGGATGTTTACACGCACGGCGAGATGCTGCCGGCCCACTACTATCCGGCCTTCAAAAAGTACAAACATTTTGCGGGCAACTACGGATCGTCGTGGTGGCACCAGAACGAGGATTTCGAAACGTTCAACGGCCCCATTGTCCTGACGACCAACTGCCTGATTCCCGTGAAGAAGGAAAATACCTATTTGAGCAGACTGTTTACCACCGGAAACGTGAGTTATCCGGGCGCCAAACACATCGCGGATCGGCCCGCGGGCGGTGCGAAGGACTTTTCGGCGGTGATCGAACTTGCCAAGACCTGCCCGCCGCCCAAAGAAATTGAAACCGGCAGGATTGTCGGCGGCTTCGCCCATCATCAGGTTCTGGCGCTGGCGGACAAGGTGGTGGAGGCCGTCAAGTCCGGCGCGATCAAACGCTTTGTCGTGATGGCCGGCTGCGACGGACGCCACAAGACGCGAAGCTATTTCACGGAGGTGGCCCAGGCGCTGCCCAGGGACACGGTGATTCTGACGGCCGGATGCGCCAAATACCGCTACAACAAGCTGCCGCTGGGCGACATCGGCGGCATTCCGCGCGTGCTCGACGCCGGGCAGTGCAACGATTCCTACTCGCTGGCGGTCGTCGCGCTCAAGCTCAAGGAGGTTTTCGGGCTGGCCGACATCAATGAACTGCCGATTTCCTTCGACATCGCCTGGTACGAGCAAAAGGCCGTGGCGGTCCTGCTGGCGCTTTTGTATCTCGGCGTGAAGGGCATGCGGCTGGGGCCGACGCTGCCGGGATTTCTGACGCCCAACATCGCCAAAGTGCTCGTGGAAAAATTCGGCATCAAGCCCATCGGGGAGGTTCAGGCGGACGTCGAGGCGATGATGAAGGGCGCGTGAGACTTTTTCGTCATCTGGGGCTTGACCCGGAATCCAGACATGATCTCCGCCAAAGCGGTGGAGCAATTCCATTGATACTGGATTCCCGCCTCTGCGGGAATGACGAGGAGAGAGGAAAGTTATGAAAAAAGTATTGCGCAAGATTATCGAGATTGACGAAGACCTCTGCGACGGCTGCGGCAACTGCGTGATTGGCTGCGCGGAAGGCGCCCTGCAAATTGTCAACGGCAAGGCGAAGGTCATCTCCGAAACCTTCTGCGACGGCCTGGGCGCCTGCATCGGCGAGTGCCCCACGGGAGCGCTGAAAATTGTCGAGCGCGAAGCGCCGCCGTTTGACGAAGAGGCGGTCAAACGGCATCTGGCGAAGAAAGAAAAGGAGCCGGAGGCCATGCCCTGCGGCTGTCCATCGGCGCATATCCGGATCTTCGACAAATCCTCCGCCTGCGAGGCGGCCGACACGCCGAAGCGTTTCGAGAGCGCGCCGGAAGCCTCAGCGCTTTCCCACTGGCCGGTTCAGATTCGATTGATTCCGGCTTCCGCTCCCTTTCTCAAGGGCGCCGACCTGCTGGTGCTGGCGGACTGCACGGCCGTCGCTTTTCCCTCTCTCCATCGCGATTGGATCAGGGGCAGGGTGGTGATGATGGGCTGTCCGAAGTTCGACGATGTTCAGGAGTATGTGCAAAAATTCACCGACATTTTCAAAACGGCCGGCATCAAGAGCGTGACAGTCGCGGTGATGGAAGTGCCCTGCTGTTCTGGCATGCCCGTGATCGTCAGAAAAGCCATGGAAGCGGCGGGCAAACAGGTGCCGATGAAGCAAATCGTGCTGAGCCTGCGGGGGAAGGTGCTGAAGTCTTCGTGAGCAATCATGGAACGGGAAATTGAAACCGTCGCGCGGATGATAGGGATTTACTGCGGCGATCATCACGGCGGCCAGGACGGCCTCTGTCCGCAATGCCGCGAGCTTCTGGATTATGCGAAAAAGCGCCTCGAAAAATGTCCGCTCAAAGAGGACAAGCCCGCCTGCTCGCGGTGCGCCATCCGCTGTTACCGGCCGGGGATGCGCGAAAGAATCCGGGCGGTGATGAAATACGCGGGACCGCGGATGATTTGCCGCCACCCCATGCTGACGATACGGCATTATCTGAACAAAAAAATGAAAGAGACTTTCTGAGACGGTTTTGCCGGAGCTTGCGGGCGCGAAGCGGGATCAGCTTTTTTCCATGGTTTTGTGGAATTGAATTTTCGGCCATTCTTCCATCGTGTGGGATAAGCGCCATTCGGAAATCGCCAGATAGACCAGGTTTCCGTCGGTGTCGTAGGCCAGATTGTTTTTGTTTTTCTTCTGAAAGTCCTCCATGATTTTCGGGTCGTCGCAGGTGACCCAGCGCGCGGCGGCGTAGTCGGCCTTTTCATAGACGGCGTAGACGCTGTATTCGTTCCGGAGGCGCGCCATCGTCACGTCGAACTGCAGGACGCCGACGGCGCCCAGGATGTTTTCCGAACCCCACAGCGGCCTGAAAACCTGAATGGCGCCTTCTTCGGCCAGCTGGATCAATCCTTTCTGCAGATGCTTCATCCGCAGGGGGTCCTTGAGCCGCACGCGGCAGAAATGTTCCGGAGCGAAGTGCGGAATGCCGGTGAACTTGAGCGGTTCCTTTTGCGTGAAGGTGTCGCCGATTTTGACGGTCCCGTGATTGTGGATGCCGATGATGTCGCCGGGATAGGCCTCTTCGATGTTGGTGCGGTCCTGCGCCATGAAAATCGTCGCGTTGGCCAGCGACACTTCCTTGCCGACGCGGTGATGCATCACCTTCATGCCGCGCTGAAATTTTCCCGAACAGATCCGCAGAAAGGCGATGCGGTCGCGGTGCGCCGGGTCCATGTTGGCCTGGATCTTGAAAACGAATCCGGAAAAATCATCTTCGTCGGGCTCGACGATCCGCGTGGTGGTGGGACGCGGCAGGGGCGGCGGCGCGATTTCAACGAAGGCGTCGAGCAGTTCCTTGACGCCGAAATTGTTGATGGCGCTGCCGAAGAAAACGGGCGTCTGTCCGGCCTTGAGGTAGTCTTTCAATTCGAAAGGATTGGCCGCGCCTTCCAAGAGAGCGACTTCCTCCCGCAGTTCATTCGCCTGGCTCTCCAGCAATTCGTCAAGCAGCGGGTCGGCCAGATCGTTGATGACCACGCCCTCTTCCGAGCGTCTGTTCTTGCCCGGCGTGAACAGGTGCAGTTTTTTTTCGTAGAGGTTGTAGACGCCGCGGAAGCGCTTGCCCATGCCGATGGGCCAGGAAAGCGGGGCGCATTCGATCTGGAGTTTGTCTTCGATGTCGGAGAGGATTTCCAGCGGCGGCAGGCAGTCGCGGTCGAGTTTGTTGATGAAGGTGATGATCGGCGTGTTGCGCAGGCGGCAGACTTCCATGAGCTTCTGCGTCTGCGACTCGACGCCCTTGGCGCCGTCGATCACCATCAGCGCGGAATCCACGGCGGTGAGCACGCGGTAGGTGTCCTCCGAAAAGTCCTGGTGGCCGGGGGTGTCCAGAAGGTTGATTTCGCAGCCGGCGTATTCGAATTTCATCACCGACGAGGTCACGGAAATGCCGCGTTCCTTTTCGATGGCCATCCAGTCGGAAAGCGCGTGCTTCGCGGCCTTGCGCGCCTTGACCGCGCCCGCCATTTGAATGGCGCCGCCGAAGAGCAGGAGTTTTTCCGTCAGCGTGGTTTTGCCCGCGTCGGGATGGCTGATGATGCCGAACGTGCGGCGGCGTTCAATTTCCTTTAACAGTTGTTTACTCAAAGGCAAACCTCGTTGTATTCCAAAATCAGGGCGCGTATATTCATCATTATTGAAAATCTGTCAACCCTTATCGTTGCGGTAGGTCAGGAAGCCGGAAGCGCAGTTTTCCCGAACGGCGCCTTCTTCGGCGAGTTCCTGCAGGTAAATGATGACTTCGTTTAAGGCCAGAAATTTGTCGAAATCGGATGCGGGGGGAGCGATCATTGTGTTTAGAATGTCATAGGCGGTCTGGGGCCGTTTGCCTGTCGCCGCGGCGACGGAGGCTTTCTTTTTTTCGTGATGAGCGCGGATGTCGGCGAGTCTTTCCTTGAGGTCGGTGAAATAACTGCCGTGTCCGGGCAGCACGTTGGAAACCGGCAGATTTTCCAGAAGAACGAAGGAATCGAGGTAGGCCTTCAGGGGCCGGAAGCGCTCATCAAAGATGTTGGGGCTCAAAATCGGCGCGATGTAGGGCAGCACGTGGTCGCCGGCCAGCAGGATGCCTTCCCGGGGAAAGAAAAAGCAGACGTGGCCGAAGCTGTGTCCCGGCGTGAAAAGGACCTGAAACGTCCGGTCGCCGAATGTCCGGGATTCACGGTTTTGCAGAAAATCCGCGGCCTGAAAATCGGAGATGACGCCGCGGATGCTTTCAAATTCGTCAATGACCTGATTGAGGTGATGGGCCGGCATGCCGTGGCGCGAGTAGAATTTCCACAACTGGCTGACCGCCGGATCGGCTTTGCGGTAATGCTCGTACTCCTCGAACGCGGCGGGGGAAAGGTGGATCTGCGCGCCGCTTAGCTTCTGCAGGACGCCGGCCAGGCTGGAGTGGTCGGTGTGAATGTGCGTGAGGTAAATGTGCGTGATTTGGCCCGGGTCGCGGCCGATGGTTTTCAAGTCCTCTTCAAGGGTCGCGACGGCGCCCGGGGCATTGAGGCCGGTGTCAAAGAGGGCGAGTTCTTTGCCGTGCGCCACAAGATAGGCGTTGACGTGCCTTAAACGGTAGGGCATGCGCAGGGTGATCCGGTGGAAGTTTTTTTCAATCTCGCTGATCATGTAGCTTCTTTTATAAAATGTTTCCTGGAAATTAGAAATAATTATTTTTTTGTAAACTGTCATGCCCGCGATTTTCAGTCGGGCATCCGGAGTATTTTTAAATACAGGATTTCCGACTTCGCGGGAATGACAAATTTTATATTATTCTTCTTTGCGGCTTTTCATCTGGCGTTTGGTCGCGTCCAGTTCCATTTTCCGCAGGCGGACGCTCTGGGGGGTGACTTCCACCAGTTCGTCTTCGGCGATGAATTCAATGGCCTGGTCCAGAGACAGAAGCCTTGGGGGCCGCAGAATCACCGTGGCGTCGGAGGTGGACGCGCGCATGTTGGTCAGCTTTTTTTCCTTGATGATGTTCACGTTGAGATCGCCGCCGCGGTTGCGCTCGCCGACGATCATGCCGGCGTAGACTTCCGTGCCGACGGCCACAATCATTTCCCCGCGGTCTTCCATCGCGTAGCTCGCGTAGGCGGTCACGCGGCCGGGACGATCGGCGACCAGCACGCCGGTCAAGCGCTGGGGAATCGGTCCCGCCCAGGGGGCGTAATCCTCCAGAAGCGAATTCATCACGCCGCCGCCTTTGGTGTCCGTCAAAAACTGACTGCGGAAGCCGATGAGTCCCCGTGAGGGAATGATGAATTCCATGCTGACCCGTCCGGAGCCTTTGTTGACGAGGCTTTCCATGCGCCCTTTCCGGAGCGAGAGCTTTTCGGTGATTTTGCCGACGAATTCCTCCGGAATATCCAGAAAGAGCCGCTCCAGAGGCTCGCAAGTCCGGCCGTTTTTCTCCTTGGTGATGACCTGCGGACGGGACACCATCAGCTCGTAGCCCTCGCGGCGCATGGTTTCGATGAGCACCGCCATCTGCAGTTCGCCGCGGCCGCAGACTTCAAAGGCGTCGGTCCGGTCGAGCTTTTTGATTCGGATGGCCACGTTGCGCAGGGCCTCGCGCTCGAGCCGCTCCAGCAGATGCCTGGAGGTGAGGTACTTGCCTTCCCTGCCGGCGAAAGGCCCGTCATTGACGTAGAAAATCATCGAGACGGTCGGTTCGTCCACCTGCAAGCGCGGAAGCGGACGGGGATCGTCCGACGACGAAATGGTGTCGCCGATCTTGACGTTTTCGACGCCGGCCACGGCGATGATGTCGCCGGATTCCACGTCGTCCGCCTGTTTCCTGGTCAGGCCGAAAAAGGTGTACAGGGCGGAAAATTTGATGTCGGGAATGATTTGCTCCGCTGCGCAGAGGCTGTAGAGACGGTTCATCCTGAGTCTGCCGCTTTGCAGGCGCCCGACGGCGATCTGTCCGACGTAGGGGTCGTAATCCAGATTGGTGACTAAAAACCGGGGGAGGTCGTCATCGTCGCCGTCCGGCGGGGGCATGTATTCAATGATGGTGTCGAGCAGGGGACGCAAATCCGCGCTGTTATCGCCGAGTTTTTTGTGGCTCACCCCGGTCTTGGCGTTGGTATAAAGAATCGGAAATTCAATCTGGTGCTCTTCGGCGCCCAGGTCAATAAACAGATCGTACGTTTCGCTGATCACTTCTTCGATGCGGGCGTCGGCGCGGTCGATTTTATTGATGACCAGAATGATGGGGAGGCGGCGTCCGAGCGCTTTTTTCAGGACGAACCGTGTTTGCGGCAAGGGGCCTTCGCTGGCGTCCACAAGAAGGATGGCGCCGTCAACCATGTTGAGACTGCGTTCGACTTCCCCTCCGAAATCGGCGTGTCCGGGCGTGTCCACAATGTTGATTTTCACGTCCTTGTAGAAAACGGCGGTGTTTTTGGCCATGATGGTGATTCCGCGTTCCTTTTCCAGCGCCAGAGAGTCCATTACGCGGTCCTCGATCGTTTGATGGGCCCGGAACACCCCCGTCTGCTTGAGCATGGCGTTGAGCAGGGTGGTTTTGCCGTGATCCACGTGCGAAATGACGGCAATGTTGCGCAAATGATTTTTTTTCATTGAGAAATCCCTGTGCTTCTGATTTATTCCGATCCGCTCACCCGCCGCGTTTTTCGCCGCGAACCGACGATGCAGAAGCGGCGCACTATGCTATAAATAGCTTGACTTGTAAATCTCTTTTTTTTATGCTCCCGCACCTTTTTGTGAATACTAACTTTTAGGAAACTTATCATGCTGAATTTTTTGCCGTCAAAAGTTATCGGGGTCATAGCGAGTCTGCTGCTGGTGATCAATATTATCTTCTGGGTGACTATTTTATTTATCTTTTCCATTCCGAAAATCCTGATTCCCTGGTCGCCCTTGTTGAAAGTCATCAATAAAATTCTTCAATGGATCGGCGAAAACTGGATTGCCGGCAACAGCGCCTGGATGTGGCTGACGCAGAAAACCCGGTGGGATGTCCAGGGCGCGGAACATCTCGATTACAACGGCTGGTATCTGGTGGTCAGCAATCATCAATCCTGGGTGGATATTCTGGTGATGCAGCATCTGCTGAACCGCAAGATTCCCCTGCTGAAGTTCTTCATCAAACGGGAACTGATCAAGGTGCCCCTGATGGGTTTTGCCTGGTGGGCGCTGGATTTCCCTTTTCTCTACCGCCACAGCGCCGAATATCTCAAAAAGCATCCGGAACAGGCGGGCAAGGACTTTGAAACCACCCGCAAGGCGTGTGAAAAATTCGCCCTGATGCCCACCAGCGTGATGAATTTCCTGGAAGGCACGCGCTTCACGCCGGCAAAACACCAAAAGCAAAAGAGCGAGTACCGGCATCTCCTGCGTCCCAAATCCGGCGGATTGGCGCTGGCCTTAAATATTTTGGGCGAGAAATTTCATTCCCTGCTGGATATTACCATTGTTTATCCGGACGGCGTTCCGACATTCTGGGAATTTCTCTGCGGCAAGGTGAAAAAAATCGTTGTGCGGATGAGGACCGTCGAAATCCCCCATGAGCTGCTGCACGGCGACTACGAAAACGATCCTGTTTTCCGGCAGAAAATGCATCAGTGGGTGCAAAACCTGTGGTCGGAGAAAGACATGCTGATCGCATCCCTGCGCGGAGAACATCCATCGTCATCGTAATCCAACAAAGCGGTTTTGACATTTTCGTTCTTTTGGTTTGCAGGAGCCGGACGGCACGGTTTTCCAAGCGAAAAGTGCCGGTTGACGAATTGTAAAAATTGTGAAATAAAACCCCATTCGGCGTTTTAAATAACAACAAGATCCAATTTCTAAAAAACTCGTCTTACCAAATAAACTCAGGAGGGACGAAACACCGATGAGCAAAACATTCAGGATGTCGGCGGTTGTGCTGTGTGTTTTAGTCGTGCTTGCGGCGCCTTGCCTTGCGGGGTGGATTCAACAGGAGGATCCGAATCGTTTTGTCAGTAACGATGACGGCACGGTTTTAGATACCAAAACCAATTTGATGTGGCCGGCCTTTGACAACGGGGGAAACATCAACTGGTCGGACGCGAAAGTTTACTGCGAAACCTATCGGGGCGGCGGATACAGCGACTGGCGGATGCCCACCTTGCATGAACTGGCCGGCTTATACGACCGATTGACAGTCGGAAATAAAGATTATCATTTAACCAAGGCGATTTTTCTAAGCGGTTCCTTTCCCTGGTCGTCGGAAGTGAAAGGCAATGAAGCCGCGGCTTTCGGTTTTGCCCATGACTACGGCTTTGCCATTTGGGAGTCGCAGACGCATAAAAGCAGGAACCGGGCGCTTCCCGTGCGTGACGGTTCGGTCAAGAAAGTAGCCAAAGTGGAAC
>Ga0208461_1003734_pt1 | contig 11168 bp, 8 predicted proteins | sample AD_JPNTR4_MetaG_FD_184448 | JGI IMG/M metagenome (GOLD analysis project Ga0208461, IMG submission 184448) | Active sludge microbial communities of municipal wastewater-treating anaerobic digesters from Japan - AD_JPNTR4_MetaG (SPAdes) (version 2) | ecosystem: Engineered > Bioreactor > Anaerobic >... | reverse complement strand
TGGAGCTGATGTTTCCCGGCTATACAGGACGGCGCAAAATAACGCGGGATACAATTCATTCCGTGGTGCATGAGCTTCTGGTAGTGCTTCGCCGGGAACTGAGCGAGCAGATTGAGCTGGCACTGCGTCACCAGTGCAGAATCAAGGATTGCTCAACGTGCGATTGTACCGTATTGGCTGACAGCAATGCCGCCTCGCTGCTTCAGCGCATACCTCATATACGTGAAATGCTCAAAACTGACATCCAAGCGGCCTTTGACGGAGATCCTGCCGCCAAATCCTTCGAGGAAATTGTTATCAGTTATCCTTATATAGTGGCGATTTCTATTCATCGGATTGCCCATGAATTGTACCGGATGGAAGTGCCTCTGATTCCGCGCATTATGAGCGAATGTGCTCACTCCCGGACAGGCATCGACATTCACCCCGGCGCCCAAATCGGCCGCTATTTCTTTATTGATCACGGAACCGGTGTTGTAATTGGCGAAACAGCGGTGATCGGTGATCATGTTAAAATCTATCAGGGTGTTACTTTAGGCGCCTTGAGTTTTCCCAAGGATGAGCGGGGGCAGATTATCCGCGGCCGGAAGCGCCACCCGACATTGGAAGATGATGTAACCGTCTATGCCGAAGCGACGATTCTAGGAGATATTACAGTCGGCAGGGGAGCTGTTATCGGCGGCAATGTCTGGATTCGGGAGTCTGTACCCGCCGGCACAATTGTGACGATAACAAAACCGGAGGCGTTATACAGAAAAAAAGGTCCCGGATTTGATGATCGTTTGGAGTATTATTTGTGAGCCCGGAAATTATCGAAAAAATCCGAACATTAAAAAAGCAGCGAAAAGCGGTCATCTTGGCCCATAATTATCAGCCCGGACCCATACAGGATATCGCTGATTTTACCGGAGATTCGCTGGGATTAAGCATCGAGGCGGCCAAAACGGATGCGGAGGTTATTGTTTTCTGCGGTGTACGGTTTATGGCTGAAACAGCGGCTGTGTTGTCGCCTGATAAGACGGTGCTGCTGCCGGCCCAAGACGCCGGCTGTCCAATGGCCGATATGATCGATGCCTCTCAGCTTCGCCAGTTAAAAGCCCAGTATCCCGGAGCTTTGGTTGTCTGTTATGTAAATTCGACGGCCGAAGTTAAAGCCCTCAGCGACTACTGCTGTACCAGCAGCAATGCGCTTCAGCTGGTGCGTTCTCTTCCGGAAGACCGCGACATTATTTTTGTGCCTGATAAAAATCTCGGCGGATTCGTTGCAGAAAAAACAGGACGCCCTTTGATTTTGTGGCCCGGTTATTGCTCAACGCACGTATGCATCCTGCCTGAAGATGTGATAATGGCACGCCGAGAACATCCAGCGGCGGTAGTTTTGGCTCATCCGGAATGCACCCCGCAGGTCCGTGCTGCTGCAGATGAGCTTCTCAGTACCGGTCAGATGCTTAAATTTGCAAAGGCCAGTTCCGCACAGGAATTTATCATCGCCACGGAAAAAGGGATTCTGCATACGTTGCGCAAGGAAAATCCAGATAAGCGGTTTTATGCTGTATCGCAGAAAGCAGTTTGTCCCAATATGAAAAAGATTACTCTCGAAAAAGTGGTCTGGGCTTTGGAGGATATGCAATATCAGATAACCGTGCCGGCATCTATCCGGGCAGAAGCTAAAAAAGCTTTGGATCGGATGCTCGAAGTAACTCCATAATAACGACGTTGTAAAAAGAAAGCTGCCAAATGGACAATGCAAAAAAATATCAATTGGATACATTGGCTCTGCATGCCGGCCAGGAAATCGAACAAACAACACGAAGTCGGGCGGTGCCGATATACCAAACCACCAGCTACGTATTTGAAAATGCTGACCATGCGGCCAATCTGTTTGCGCTGAAAGAATTCGGCAACATTTATACCCGGCTGATGAATCCTACGACCGATGTTCTGGAAAAGCGGATTGCCGCGTTGGAAGGGGGCATCGGGGCCTGCGCCTTCAGCTCCGGTATGGCGGCAATTACTGCTGCCATCCTCAATATTGCCCCGGCTGGGTCGCATGTGGTTGCTTCCAGTTCGCTTTACGGCGGAACCTTTACGCTGTTTACACATACCCTGCCTCAAATGGGCATCGAGTTTACCCTTGTTGACCCCGGAAGCCCGGATAATTTTGAGCGGGCGATTCAGCATAATACCAAGCTTATTTACATTGAGAGCATCGGAAATCCTAAGAATGATGTGCTGGATTATGAAGCCATTGCGGCAATGGCTCATCGGAATGGTCTGCCGCTGATTTGCGACAATACAGTCACATCTCCGATGCTGTTTCGCCCTATTGAGCACGGCATCGATATTGTGGTTCATTCCTGTACCAAAATGATCGGGGGACATGGTACAAGCATCGGCGGGATTGTAGTTGATTCCGGGAAATTCAAATGGGATAACGGCAAGTTTGCCGGTCTGACCAAGCCGGACCCCAGCTATCACGGTTTGAAATATTATGAGGTCTTTGGTGCGCTGGCTTATATTGTCAAAATTCGTACCCATATTTTGCGGGATACCGGGGCATGCTTATCGCCCTTTAATGCGTTTCTGCTTCAGGGAATCGAGTCATTGCACCTACGAGTGCCCCGGCATTGCGAAAATGCCTTGGCGTTGGCACGGTTTCTGGAAAAGCATCCGGCTGTCAGCTGGGTAAATTATCCGGGCCTGCCGTCGCATCCCAATTATAAACTGGCTCAGCAATATCTGCCGAAAGGGCAGGGGGCAATTCTCGGTTTCGGCATCCAAGGCGGCATCGAAAGTGGAAAGAAATTTATCGAGAATGTCAAACTGGCCAGCCATCTGGCCAATGTGCTGGACAGCAAGACGCTGGTCATTCACCCGGCCAGCACGACACACCAGCAGCTGACCGAAAGTCAGCAGCGTGCTGCCGGCGTTACGCCCGATTTCATTCGTGTGTCCGTTGGGACTGAGCATATTGATGATATTATTGACGATTTTGAACAGGCCCTAAGGGCCAGTCAGCGATAACATATCCTTATAGGAATACGGTTATGTGGGATTATACAAACAAGGTGATCGATCATTTCCGAAATCCGCAGAATGTCGGCAGGCTGGATGACCCTGACGGAGTGGGCGAGGTTGGTTCAATTGCCTGCGGCGATGCACTTCGTCTGATGTTTAAGCTGGACGAAAACGGTCGGATTAAAGATGTCAAGTTTCAAACCTTCGGCTGTGCCAGCGCGATTGCTTCTTCTTCGGTGCTGACCGAAATGATTAAGGGAATGACCCTTGAGGAGGCCTCACGGGTGACCAATAAGGATATTGTAGAACGTCTCGGCGAGCTGCCCAGTCAAAAAATGCATTGTTCGGTTATGGGGCAGGAAGCCCTTGAAGCGGCGATTCAGGATTATTACAAGCGCAAAGGCGGAAAAGCACCGGAGGCGAAGAAAGGGACCATCGTCTGTACCTGCTTCGGAGTAACCGATGAAGAAATCAAAAAAGTGGTACGGCAGAACAATCTGATAACCGTCGAGGATGTAACCAACTACTGCAAGGCCGGCGGGGGCTGCGGAGGATGCCGAGAACGGATAGCCGAACTGATTCAGGAAGTCCGCGGAGAACGTCCCTTGCCGCCGATGTCTCCTGCCAAGCCGGCCCGATTAACCAATATTCAGAAAATCCAGCTCATACAGCAGACTATCAATGAGCAGATCCGTCCTGCTCTGAGAGCTGACGGGGGCGACATTGACCTGATTGATGTGGAAGGCAATAAGGTCATTGTGGCCTTCCGCGGGATGTGTGCCCAGTGCAGAATGGCCGAATATACGATGAAAGATGTGGTCGAGGCGCGGCTTAAAGAATATGTCAGCGGCGATTTGTATGTTGAAGAAATGAAAGACTAAAAGCAAATTTCCGGGAGCACTGCTTATGGCTGCTGTTGTATATATGGATAACAATGCGACCACCAAAGTGGCCGACGAAGTCATCGAAGAAATGATGCCCTACCTGCGGGACAAGTATGGTAATCCGTCCAGCATGCATACATTCGGGGGGCAGGTAGCCAAAAAAATTGCATGGGCCAGAGAACAGGTCGCCGCGCTGCTTGGATGTGAGCCGGATGAAATTGTCTTTACAAGCTGCGGCACCGAAAGCGACAACACCGCTATCAAAGGCACACTTGAAATGTATCCCCAGCGGAGAAAGGTTGTGACCACTCGTGTGGAGCATCCGGCCGTGCTGACTACCTGCCGGGAACTGGAGCGTCACGGATTCAGCGTCAGCGAAATCGGTGTTGACCGACAAGGCAATTTGGATCTTGACGAGCTGGGATTTCGGCTTGACGACAACACTGCTATTGTGTCTGTGATGTATGCCAACAATGAAACCGGTGTAATTTTCCCGGTCGAGCAAGTTGCCCAGCTGGCGGCGGCGCGGGGCATTGTTTTTCATACCGATGCGGTTCAAGCGGTCGGCAAGATCCCCATCAATCTGAAAAACAGCGCTATTCATCTGTTGAGCCTGTCCGGTCACAAGATTCACGCCCCCAAAGGCATCGGAGTTCTCTATGTCCGGCGGGGCACGCGGCTGGGTACATTTATGCATGGCGGCCATCAGGAGTCCGGCCGGCGCGGGGGCACCGAAAATGTCCCGGGGATTATCGCTCTGGGCAAGGCCTGCCAGCTGGCTCTTGAACATCTCGAAGAAGAAAACACGCGCGTTAAGGCACTTCGGGACAAGCTGGAAAAAGGCATTCTCAGTTCCTGCCCGGACTGCTTTGTCAACGGCGATCGCCGCAATCGTCTTCCCAATACCACCAATATCAGCTTTGAATTCATTGAGGGGGAATCTATTCTGATGATGCTTGACCAGTTCGGCATCTGCGCCAGTTCCGGTTCGGCCTGCACATCCGGCTCACTGGAGCCGTCGCATGTCCTTCGTGCGATGGGTGTGCCTTTTACTGCTGCTCACGGCTCTATCCGATTCAGCTTGAGCCGCTATAATACCGAAGCCGAAGTCGATTTTGTTATAGAAAAGATGCCCGGCATTGTCAGACGCCTTCGGGAACTGAGCCCGTTTGTAAAAACCTGATTGTGTTACAGACATCGCCTCCGGGAGCCGGGGCCGCGGCCCACTGTTCTTCCGATGGCAGCGATACGGGCTTTAAGGCATCCTTGACATTGCTGGGCGGTTTCATTCACACAGGCCTTGCCGGGATAAATTTCGTAGTTAATGCGGTATGCTGCGGGGGTAACGTTCGGCATCACAATATTGGCCCCTCGCATCAACCCAAGTTCTCTGCCGCTGTCGCGGTTGACGGTTGCCAGTGCCGTCGTGCTGGGTATATTGGCCTGCGGACAGACTAAGCGGCTGAGGGCAATAACTTTGTAGGTCATCTGTTCGGTATTGGGGACCTGCTCATTTGGGTCGATACGGATGTCCATTTCGCCCCGTCCCAGCGGTGTATGCGGGTGCGGGATATAGGGTCCAACGCCAATCATATCCAGATCCAGCTGCCGGAATAATTCAATATCCTTGGCCAGCGTATGGTATGTTTGTCCGGGTATGCCGATCATGACGCCTGAGCCTGTTTCGTACCCTAACGCCTTCAGCTGCCGCAGAATATCAAAGCGGTTCTTGGATTGGGGCCCCAGCGGTGGGTGTATCCGGTTATACAGATCTCTGTCGGAGGTTTCAAACCGCAGAAGATAACGGTCAGCTCCGGCCTCTCTCCATTGCTGCAGCTCTTCCCGTGAGCGTTCGCCCAGACTCAGCGTTACAGCCAGCGGCAGGTGTGATTTAATGCGTTTAATAATGCCAGCCAGCCAATCGGCCTCTATGCCGTAATCCTCGCCGGCCTGCATCACGACCGTACCGTATCCATAGGCGGCTGCTTCTTCTGCACAGGAAAAGATTTCATCTGCATTCATTCGATAGCGCACAAGCTGCCTGTTTTCTGCTGATAAGCCGCAGTAAGCACAGCGGCGCACACAATAGTTGCTGATTTCAATCAGCCCTCGCAGATGCACCGCATCTCCTACATATTGGCGGCGCACGGCATCGGCAGCTGCCCACAGTGATTCCAGCTTATGTTCATCTGTTTGACGCAGCCATGTTATGATTTCTTCGGCCGACAATGAAGAAGAAATATCTGTCATTCGTTCACGCATTTTTGGCGGCAGTTTCTGTAGGCTTCCAGCGCCGCCGGAAAAGGCTGCAATGCCCGCTCAAAAATACCCAGACTGTATGCGATAACCAGACCATAATTGGTAATCGGAACACCTGCCTTGCGGCATTGCAGAATCCGGCTCAGCATTGTCCGCCGATTCCACATGCATGCCCCGCAATGGATAACCAGCTTGTAGGGGGATACATCTTCTGGAAAATCCTGCCCCTGAACGGTTGTAAAGTGAAGGTCGCCCCCGACATAGTGATTCAGCCAGTTAGGGATTTTAACACGTCCAATATCGTCTCCTATCGGATGATGACTGCATGCCTCAGCCACCAGCACGGCATCCCCCGGCTTAAGACGTTCGATTGCCATAGCCCCGAGCGTTTGGGTCACAAGGTCGCCTTTCAGACGCGAATAAAGAATCGAAAAACCTGTCATCATTATCTCCGGCGGTGTCTCCGCCGCAACCCTTGAAAAGGCCTGTGAATCGGTTACAACCAGCCGAGGCGGCTGTTTGAGGTTGTTCAGGGCCGCACGCAGCTGGTTATCTGTAACAACCATACACGCCGCTTCGTGATCCAGCAGATCGCGAATGGTCTGGACCTGCGGAAGAATCAGCCGGCCTTTAGGAGCTTCCTTGTCAATCGGTACAACAAGAACGGCCGTCTGACCCGGCCCGGCAATATCACCGATAATAACTGGGCTTTCAATGAATTCGGCCGGAACGGTCTCCAGAAGCGCCTGTCGAAAATCCGCAATGCCTTCATTTTTCAGACAAGATACGATAACCGTTGGCACTTTGGCTTTTGCCAATTGCTCCAGAATCTCTGGATTGGGCAAAGCCGCATCACTTTTATTAAATACAGCCATAACAGGGACATTGCGTCCGATTAGTTCGCTCAGCAGTTTTGTTTCGAATTCCGTCCAGTTGCTGTCGGTAACGAGTACTCCTAAATCGACCCGGTCAAGCGTCTTGCGGGTTTTCTTGATGCGAAGCTGTCCCAATGCTCCCTCATCATCAATGCCGGCTGTATCGATAAATAGTACAGGCCCGATGGGCAGAAACTCCATTGGTTTTTCAACCGGATCTGTAGTGGTGCCGGCTTGGTCGGAGACGATTGAAACCTGCTGACGCACGATGGCATTCAGCAGACTTGACTTGCCCACATTTCGCCTGCCAAACAGCCCGATATGCAGTCTGAATCCTTTGGGAGTTGCCTGTGTCATCGTTTTATTTCTCTGCTACAACCAGCATTTCGAAATCTTCGGTTGTCAGTTTGTCATTTCGGGAAAAAGCCCCCAGTTTAGCTCCGAATAGTTCTATTTTTGACCATCCGAGAGACTGAAGGAGCCAGGTAATTTCGCAGGGCGCATAGTAGCGTTCATTGGCTTTTATGATCCGTTTATTGCCGTTATCGTCGATACTCTCAAATGTGGTATAATATCGGAAAGTCAAAAGGTCAAAACTGCTGTCCATCCCGCCGCTTACTGCATCGCCGCCGGAAGCGATATACTCTTTGACCGAATGAAACAGAGGAAACAGGCCGTTGAGAGTAGTAAAGATGAACTTGCCGCCGGTTTTGACAGCATGCGTTGCATTTCTGAGTATCTGGTAGTTCATTTCGTCTGTTTCCATCAAGGGGAAACCACCCCCGCAAAGCATAATAGCCAGCCCGAACTCGGCTGTATAGCAAAGCTGCCGTGCATCACGGAGCATAAAATCGATTGTCAGCCCCAGCTTGGCGGCTTTCTCTTTTGCTGCCGCAAGCATCGATTCGGACAAATCAATCCCTGTTACGTGATAACCGCGTTTGGCAAGTTCGATGCTGTGCCGTCCAGTCCCGCAGCCGATATCGAGAATTTTTACAGACTTATTGCAGCTGATTTCCCGTTCAATAAAATCGCATTCGCCTGTTGTTCCGTTAATATACGGTTCGCTGTCGTAGGAGCGCCCGTAGTTTTCAAACAGTTTTTGATACCATTGCTTGCTGCTCATTTCAGCCTCTTGCGTCCTTGTTATAAACTGCTGAATAATCAGCAAAAAACATCCCGTCGCCCTTGACGAACCTTGGCCAGCATTGCCTCGCTGCGTTGTCTGGGTACTGGATCCATCTCAGCCAGCACGTTGGCAATTAGAGTTTCTCCCAAATGGCGAGTCTTGTCTGAACCGTAATCCAGCAGGTATTCAAGAAATGTTGAAAGGGCATTTGGGTCACAGTGTTCTTTAATAAGTCCCGGCTTAGCTAAATCCATAAAATCCTGACCGGTACGGCCGAGGCGGTAGCATCCTGTACAAAACGAAGGGATATAACCCAGACTTGCAGCATCGTAAATAACCTCATCCAGCGAGCGGTGATCGCCGAGACAGAATTGTGCCTCATTCAGTACATCCTGACCTTCTGTATAGCCGCCCGGATTTGTTCGGCTGCCGGCGGAGATCTGAGAAACTCCCAATGCAAAGGTTTCCCGCCGCATCTTCGGGGTTTCACGGGTAGACATAATAATGCCTGTATAAGGTACGGCCAGACGCAGAATCGCCACAATCTTGCGAAAATCGATATCACTGACTGGCTTAGGCGGGTGGGATGCCATGTCTGAGCCTGTCGCCGGCTCCAGCCGAGGCACGCTGATGGTATGCGGACCAACTCCGAACCGTTCTTCCAGATGGCGAATATGCTGCATCAAAGCCAGCAGTTCAAACCGCCAGTCGCATAGTCCGAACAGCACGCCTATGCCCACATCGTCAATGCCTGCTTCCATTGCGCGGTCAATGGCTTCCAGCCGCCAGTCATAATCTGTCTTTTTGCCCCCTATATGCACGCTTTTATAAGTTTGCCGGTGGTATGTTTCCTGAAATAGCTGGTAAGTTCCAATATTGGCGGCTTTCAGCTGTCGAAATTCATCCACTGTCAGCGGGGCAATATTGACATTGACCCGGCGGATTTCACCTTTGCCGCTTTTGGTTGTGTAAACGGTTTCAATAGCATCCAATATGTATTGAAAGCCCTGCTTGGGATACGATTCACCTGCAACCAGCAAAATGCGTTTGTGGCCTTGATTTTCGAGGATTTTTACTTCTTGGGCGATTTCTTCCTGTGTTAATGCCCGCCGTTTGATGGCCTTATTTTTGGCCCGAAAAGCGCAATAAAGGCATTCATTCTTGCACATATTAGAGATATACAGCGGGGCAAACAAAACCAACCGCCGCCCGTAAATGGTCTCTTTGACACGCTTGGCGGTATTAAACAGCTCGCCCAGTAGCTCCGGATCGCTAATGTTGCTTAGAACAGCGACTTCATAAAAATCCAATCCTTTTGCCTGAGAAGCCTTTGAAAGAATATCATATACAGCCGAAGCATCCAGTATAGAGGAGGTTTGTTTGAGGGTCGTTTCGATGGCCTCATCTTTGATGATTGATGCAGTTTTATCTGCCATTTTATATTTTCCTTGATACGAAACAGGACATCCTGCTTTTGCTTGAAAACAGGAAAATTTTTATGCATAAAAAAGAACGTTAACAGAATAAATATATGTAATAAACTAATAAATGTCAATAAAATATGTGAAAATAATAACAATAAAACAGAAAGATTTATAGTACAAAGCAGGTCTTGTATGTCTAATTGAAAGAATTTGAGAATTTCTTTATTATGGTTTTAATATCTTCGAGGTAGATGTAAAGACAGGGAACAAGCACCAACGAAATTCCTGTGGCAAAAAGAATACCGAACCCCAATGAAATTGCCATTGGAATCATAAAGCGTGCCTGCCGCGATGTTTCAAAAATCATCGGTGCTAATCCTCCAAAAGTCGTCAGTGTCGTCAGCAGAATAGGACGAAACCGCCGGACCCCGGCTTGATGGATCGCCTCTATAGCAGGCAAGTTTTCGCTGCTGCGCAGACGGTTGGCGTAATCAATCAACACCAAAGAATCGTTAACCACCACGCCGGACAGTGCCACGATGCCCATCATACTCATCATACTAAGCGAATAGCCCATCAGCAGATGACCGATAATGGCTCCAATAATGCCGAAGGGGATTGCAATCATCACGATAATTGGCTGAAAGTAGCTTCTGAAAGGAATGGCCAGCATTGCATAAATACCCAGCAAAGCAAATAGAAAGCCGATATTAAGGCTTTGCATTCCTTCGCTCAGATCCTGCTGCCGTCCTTCCCATGCATAGCTTAAGCCGGGATAATCTTTTAACAGATTCGGCAGAATTTTGCTTTCCAGCGTTTCCTTGACCTGATTGGTGTCATCAATCGGTTCGACATTAGCGGTTACGGTTACGGTACGCCGGCCGTTCCGCCGCTGAATGCTCGTATAGGAACGGCCGCGTGCAACTTCTGCTGCCTGCATGAGAGGGACATCTTTACCCGATGGTGTCCGTATCAGCAGAGTTTCTATATCATATTCACTTCTGCGCTGGGCAGGCGGAAGCTTTACACGAACCCGTATTTCGTTGCGTCCACGCTGCTGCCGCAGGGCTTCAGCGCCATAGAAGGCATTGCGCACCTGACGGGCGATTTCTTGGGCTGTTAACCCCAGTGCCTGCCCTTCAGGCTTGATTTTGAAATTCAGCTGTTCCTTGCCGGGCGTATAGCCATCGTCGATATCTTTGACATTCGGAAAATTGCTCAGCAAATCAGCCAATTCAGAGCTGGCTTTATCCAGAATAGTGATATCCCGATGACTTAATTCGACAGTTAAAGCGGCTCCTGAACCTAATCCGCCGCGGTCGGATTCAAACCGCAGCGATTCAAGACCCGGTATCTGCCCGACGGCTTCACGCCAAAGCTGTGTCAGCCGGCTTGTACTGATTGGACGGACTTCCGGTTCGGTCAGGTAGATACGCACCTGTGCCTGGTTTTCAGTAATACTGCTGTAAATGCCCTTGCTTAAAAACGCTCCGCCGTTTTCAGCAATAATGCCTTCGGCTTTTTGTGCCAGCAGGTCGCTGACAGCCTTGACTTTTGACATTGGACTGCCGAATGGAAG
>Ga0208461_1003727_pt1 | contig 11182 bp, 9 predicted proteins | sample AD_JPNTR4_MetaG_FD_184448 | JGI IMG/M metagenome (GOLD analysis project Ga0208461, IMG submission 184448) | Active sludge microbial communities of municipal wastewater-treating anaerobic digesters from Japan - AD_JPNTR4_MetaG (SPAdes) (version 2) | ecosystem: Engineered > Bioreactor > Anaerobic >... | reverse complement strand
TTCTCTTCAAGGCGGGCATCGCCCTGTTCCAAAATCCCCTTTAAAGCCTTGTGGGAAAGCACGCCTGGGAGCGCAATCCGCGCCGCGCCCGCCGGCATCGCCTCGGCAACAAGCCCGCCCTCTTCTGCCGTCAAAAGCGATGAAAGCCCGTCTATGCTTTTTGTTTCCCCGTTGCCCTGTCGAATAATTACCTGATCGGGATGCTCCGCGTCCAATAAAGAAACGCCCGCGCCGCCCAGATGAAATATATCAAGAATCGCCTTCATCTCCTGCGCCAGATGCGGAATATCAACGCTGCGTGCGGCGCCGGTGGCAAAAATGACGGCGTCTGCCGCCGCCATCGGAACCATCCGCCCGAGGGCTCCATCAATGAGAATCACTCGTGCAAACGGTTTCAACCTCTCCAAAATGGAACGAAGCCCGTGCGTGTTATTCGGTCCGGCGAGCATGATGCGTCCGGGCGATGCGATGCGGACGAGCTGCACCCGACCCAGCGAAGTCTCTTCATCGGTTGTCTCAAGGATATCGCAGACGGCTGTGGCTTGGCGCACGCATGCCTCCGCCGTGCAGATATGAATGCCTTCATAAACATCAAGACGCGGCTTGGGCAGCAGCGTCAAATTGTCAATCGCCTCGCCGTCGTAGCCAATGCCCGTCAGCGCCAAAGGAACGCCGCGGCGGCGGGCTTCCTCCATCAAGGCTGCCAGCGCGGTGGTCTTCCCGGTATTCTTCGCCGTGCCGACAATGCCGACGCTGATGCGATGAACATCATTGCTCAAAATAATAAACCCTTTTTCGATATTAGTAATTATTCTTTAATACACCGCCCAAACATTTGTCAATTTTCAAACAAAATTTTACACCTCCGAATATGAAAGTTATTATTTTGCAAGGGACTGAATTTTTCCTTGCGTTCTATTTTGCGCCCAATATAGATGTCTAAGCCTTTGTTTTTGAAGAAATCTAATGGGAAAGTCAAATTTTTCGGAGGGTGTTTGTTTCTGCAATGCATATCCCTGAGGCAATTAAATCAGATTGGGCTCAAATTATATCCGGCGCTGTGGATGTAATTCCCGAAGCTGAACTGGTCGCCAAAATTGAAAAATCAAAAAAATCGGGACAGCCGCTGCGCGTCAAATACGGCGCTGACCCTTCCGCTCCCGATATTCATTTAGGTCATACCGTCCCCATCAGAAAATTGCGGCAGTTTCAGGATATGGGGCACGTTGTCGTTTTTATCATCGGGGATTTTACCGCGCGCATCGGCGACCCCACCGGAAAATCGGAAACTCGCAAAAGACTCTCCCCGGAAGAAGTTGATGTCAACGCCCAGACTTATTTGAACCAGATTTTCAAAATCCTTGACCCGGATAAAACAGAAGTTGTGCGCAATTCTTCATGGTTCGACACTATGACCTTCACGAAAGTTATCGAACTCGGCGCCAAATACACAGTGGCAAGGATGCTCGAACGCGACGATTTCCACAAACGTTTTACAGAAGAACGCCCGATTTTTGTCCATGAATTTCTTTATCCCCTTGCGCAGGCATGGGACTCCGTCGAGGTTCGCTCCGATATCGAAATCGGCGGCACAGACCAACGCTTCAATCTGCTCGTGGGTAGGGAAATCCAGCGCGAGGTGGGACAGACGCCCCAATGCGTCCTCACCGTTCCCCTCCTTGTAGGCACAGACGGCATCAACAAAATGAGCAAATCGCTGGGCAATTACATCGGCATCACCGAATCCCCGCGCGAGATGTTCGGCAAAACCATGAGCATCCCCGATAACCTCATCGGCGATTATTTCCTCCTTGCCCTCGGCTATAAAAAAGACGAGGTGGATAGATTCGATAAAGAAATGAAAACGGGCGCGCTCAATCCGCGAGACCTCAAGGCGCGGCTCGCCCGAGAAATAGCGGCTCTCTATCACAGCGCCGCCGCCGCACAGGATGCGGAAGAGGAGTTCAACCGCATCTTCCGCGAAAAAGAACTGCCCGATGAAATCGAAGAAAAAACTTTCGGCAAAGATGCGACTATCACGAACATCCTCACAACCGCCGGCATGGCGCCCTCCAACCGCGAGGCGCGCCGCCTCATAACAGGCGGAGGCGTTTATATTGATTCCTCCCGCGTGGACTCGCCCGAACTGGCGCTGCCGCCGGGAGAACATATCATGAAGGTCGGCAAACGTCGTTTTTTAAGGATTATTATTCAATAGAACAGACATTAATATTTTCAAAACGAGGTGGAGGCAATGAAGCTACGGGACTTTCGTTCGCGAAAAACAATGAAAAGAATCATGATGGTGACCCTCGTGCTGGTCATCCCATCCTTGGTTGTCTATTTTGGGTGGGTATCGGGAGGCGCCAGAGGCAGGGACAGTTCCAACTGGTATTATATTAAAATTAAAGACAACGCCTTGCAAATCCTCAAATGGGGGCAGGTCAGCGATTGGGAAATGAAAGAGGCTCATAGCGCCGCCGTCAGCGACTACCAAACCATGATAAACATTCGCGACCAAGCCATGGCGGAACAAGTTGAAAAAATGATTACCCCCACCGCTCTGGTCATCTCCGCCCTCAATAACAGAGTCCTCCACAAAATTGCCCGGCAAAAAGGGCTCATCGCAACAGTTAACGAACTGAAAAACCTTATAGAAAGCATCTACCCCCAAAACCCTCAGATGGCTCTTCAATATCTTATGCGCGGGCAACGCTTCGATAACGAACAGGCTTTTGTGCAATCCCAAATTTACCGCATGACAATTGATAAAGCCCATTTCCTTTTCACCTCTCAGGCAAAGGCTTCCCTCTTTGAACTATGGCAGGATTATCAACTCCGCGAGGAAAAGATTGACCTCCCCTACGTTTCCTTCCGCGGCGATGATTACATCGAAAAAGTTGAGGTTAGCGATGATGAAATCGCCCAATTTTTTGAAGAACACAAAGAAGATTACCGCATCCCCAATCAGGTCAAATATGAATATTTCTCCATTACCAAAAACGTCTTGAAAGACGACGCCCAAACCACCGAAGGCGAACTCCTTGCTTATTATGAAAAAAACTTGGAAACCGAATTCAAAGAGGAAAAACAGGTTAAAGCCCGACTCATTCTGCTCAACCTCTCGCCCGATTCAGATGAAGAACAAGTCAAGGCGGCGGAGAAAAAGGCGGACGACATTTTCACGTCGCTGACAGTCCATCAAGCGGATTTCGCAACCTTGGCGGATATTTACACCGAAGACCCGAATAACATCACACAGGAATTTGATTCGGAAGGCAAACCCACAGAAAACAAAACCAAAAAAGGCGGGTTGATGGATACGTTCTGGTCTATGAAGACGGCGGCAACATCCGCATACGGCAAAGAGGTCGTGGAAGAGGCGCTCAAACTTGAGCCCGGAAAAATCTCCAGCCCCATCAAAAGCCGGCGCGGGTTCAACATCATCCGAGTTGAGGACACAAAACCCGAAAGAACAAAACCATTCTCCGAAGTCGCTGAACAGGCAAAGGACGGCGTCAAACGCGAAAAATCTGAAATCGCTTTTCAAAATATAAAATCGCTCATCTACGCCAAATATGAAAACGCCACAACGCTCTCCGGACTCGCCAAAGAAGTCGGACTGGAAGTCAAGGAAACGCCCCTTGTTAATGAAGACTCTATGTATGTGGAAGGGCTGGGCAATATCTCAAGACATCAAAGCGATCTTGCCCAATTAAAAATCGGCGAAATGAGCGATGTTATCGAAAGCCCCTTTATGCTCGCCGTCGCAAGCGTCAAAGAAAGAGTGCCCTCCCATATCCCCGATTTCGAAAAAACCAAAACACAAGCCGCCAATGACCTCAAATTCAAAAAGGCGGTGGAATTGGCAAAAAAAGATGCTGATGAATTCCTCAAGGATGCCGCATCATTTGACCTAATGAAAGAAACCGCAGAAAAGAAAAGCTTCAAACTCGCCGAGCCCGAACCGTTCAATCATTCCAATCTTCCTGACGACCTCATGGCTATCAAGAACTTCGCTCAGATTACCATAAAAACAAAAGAAGGCGCTATCAAAATGTCAGACATGTTCCGACAGGGCAAAAAAGGCAAAGATGAAACCACAGGTTACGTCGTCTGGCACATGAAAGGCAAAACCCCTCCGGATAAAGAAAAGTTCAAAGAGGAAATCCCAGACCTTTTGAGAAACACCATTCACGAAAAACAGCGAACTATCCTTCTTGAAAATCTGGCTGACCTCCGTAAAACATTGCATTACAAAGTCAATCCGGAATTCCTTAAATCCGAACGATGAAATTAGGATGCAGGGCAACAAGACAAAGGCAAAAGAGGACATCAGAACTCAGCTGCTCCTTATCATCTTCCTCGCCTTCAGTCTTCGGATGATTGACGTCTCCATCCCCTGCCATCACCCGCAACCCGATGAGCGCTTTTCGCTCGAGGCGGCGACTCAGCCCGCTCTGCGGGATACGATTCGATTCACAGCGGCGGACACACATCCGCCGCTTTATTTTATCATCCTGCGCGGCTGGTTGAAAATTCTCCCCAAAAATTATGATTCCCCAAAACTGCTCTCCATGATTTTCAACACAGCCAATATTTTTCTCACATTCATCCTTGCGCAATTGTGGCTCAATAAAAAAACCGCCCTTCTTGCCGCGCTTGTCATGGCGCTCTCCCCATGGAACATCTACTGGTCCCACCTTGCCCGCAATCACCAGATGCTCCCCGTTTTCTTCACCCTTTCCACGCTGGCGCTTTTTCAATGGCTGCGCTCAGGTGGAAAAAAATTTCCCATCTGTTATTGCATTATCGCCGCCATCATGATTCATACGAACTATCTTGCCTTTTTCATCCTCGCCTCGCAGGGCGCTATCGCCCTGTGGGAATGCCGCAGAAATCTCCGCAGGCTTTTCATGCCCGCTATAACCGCCTGCCTTGCTGTCGCCTCCTATTACCCATACCTGAGCGCGCTGAAATATCACATCACCGAAGGACCCATGAACGCCGGCTGCTTCCAGCATGTTGTCTCGCCGATTTACCTCTTTTATCATTTTTTATTTTTCAACATCTTCACATGCAATCTCGGACATTTATGGTATCCGCCGCCATCGCATCTGGCAACCCTGCTATCCGGCGGCTTAGTTCTGGCGCTTATCGGCATCAAAGCGGTAAAAAAAATCCCAGACTTTTCATTTTACATCCTGCTCCTTCTGCCGCCGACACTGAGCGTTTTCATTGGCTGGCTCAAAGGAACAACGATGGCTGAGCGTTATCTCGCATACGCCATCGGACCATTTGCCATTCTTTTTGCGGCGGGACTTGCCGAAATCGCCTCGTCCGGCAAGCCGCATGATTTAATAAAAGGATGATATTATTCTTTAAGCAGGCGCGCCGGGTGCAGGCGCAATAAACGCCGCATTGGAAGATAACAGATAACAGCGCCCCAAAAGGCGATGAAGAGTATAACTATCGCCAGAACCGCCGCGCCCAGTTTCATCTGAGGAATTGCCGAACCGATAATCGGCAGACGCCGAACCGCATCCGGCAAGTTTGTCATAGCAATATTCCAACATAAGGCAAATGCCCCTGCGCCAATCAGCCCCGCCGCCAGACCCGTAATAGACTTCTCGCCCAAATAAATCCAACGCATCATCTTCCGCGTCGCCCCCAGCGCGCCCAAAAGCCCCAGCTCGCCCCGCCGCTCCATCAGCGCCATCCGCTCAGAGTGCGTCAGATTCACCGCCGCAAGAAAAAGAACGCCGCCCGCCAGCGACATTATAATCATCGAAATGATGTTGGCGATCATTTTCAAATACTGCATCACATTACGGTTGGATTCAACCATCAAACCCAGACCGGATAATTCCACGCGAATTCTATCAAACTCTCGGGCATCGGCAATCTCCACCTGCGCCTGCGTATAATCCGAGACCTCCCGCCCCGCATACCACAAATTGTATTTCTCAACGGCTTCAAGCGGAATAATCAACCCGAAAAGCGAAACATCCGGCGTAAATCCGACCACCTTACAGGCAATCGTCTTTGATTTTGAAACGGAGACCAGACCGCTGATGGTGGACTCGCCCAATACAAGGCTAAACGTGCGCCCAACGGCGGAGGATTCGTTTAATTGCGGCAGGTTATTGCTCTGCGCAAGCCCCAAATTGTAAAGGTCGAGAAAATAACGGGAAATTACCACAGGCAGCGGCTCGCCCGGCAGCGGCATCGCAAACGACTGCCCCGCGGAAAGCGAGTTTTCCACAAGCTCCGGCGGCGCGCCGCTCACAACTATATCCGATGAAATCTCCTCGCCAAAGATGCGCCCTTCCGCACGCACCGGAAACCAAAGCGGTTGAATCGGATACACCGCCCTAACGCCGCGTATCCGCCGAATTTTGGTTATCACATCGCCCGTCAGTTTTGAGCGGTTCACCTGCAACGGTCCCAACCCGAGCGTCTTGGGTTTTGCAAGCAAACGATTTTCCGGAAAGGCGCGCCCTAATTCTCGCAGAAGCGGTTCGCGCACGCTGAAATATGCAGTCAGCGCCGCGCACAAAATTGACGCCCCGATTGCCATTGAGATAATATTAAAAATTATGCGGCTTGGATTTCGGCGGATGCTCCGACCTATAAGAAAGATGTATCCCCTCAGCCGCATGGTTTGAAAATTATTTTGCATATCCGCCTTTTAACGCATCATAATGCGCAAACCGAATACCCCTGCCATGAATCGGTAATCAACAAGATATTGCGTATAAACGAGTCATCGCAAAAAAAATTGCGCCGAAATCCCCGTTTTCAGATTTGTCTTGAACTGGATTAAAAGAGGCGTGTATGAATCCCCGCAATTTTGACGACAAAAAATAAAGGAGATTTTAAAAATGGTTCGCGTTGCGATTATGGGCGCCACCGGCGCCGTAGGTCAGGAAATACTCAAAACACTCGAGGAGCGCCGTTTCCCATGCGACAGCCTCAAACTGCTGGCATCCCAGCGCTCGGAAGGAAAAAAGTTCCCATTCCGCGGACGTCTGCTTGAAGTGGAGGTGTTAAAAAAGACCTCCTTCAAGGACGTGGATATCGTTCTGGCATCCGCAGGCGCCTCCGTATCCATCGAGTTTGCCCCATACGCCGTCAAGGCAGGCGCAGTTGTGATTGACAACACCTCCGCCTTCCGCATGAAAGAAGACGTCCCTCTTGTCGTGCCCGAAGTTAATCCGGAAGATTGCAAATGGCATAAAGGCATCATCGCAAATCCCAATTGCTCCACCATCCAGATGGTCGTGGCGCTCAAACCCATTCAAGACGCCGCCGGTATTAAACGCTTGGTCATCACAACATTCCAATCCGTTTCCGGCACAGGCGCCGAGGCGATTGAAGAATTGCTCACCCAAACAGCGGAGATATTGGAAGGCGAGCCCATCACACGGAAAGTCTATCCCCACCAGATTGCATTCAACTGCCTCCCCCATATTGACTCCTTCCTTGAAAACGGATACACTAAGGAAGAGATGAAGATGGTTAACGAGACGCGCAAAATCTTGCACGCGCCGGATATGGCGATTACAGCCACAACCGTCCGAGTCCCCGTCATCCGCTGCCACAGCGAGAGCATCAATGTGGAAACCAAAAAGAAAATCACCGTCAAACAGGCGCGCGAAATAATCGCCAAAGCCCCCGGATGCGTCCTAGTAGACGACCCCTCCAAAAATGAATACCCGCTGCCGATTTATAGCGCGGGGCGGGATGAAACTTACGTGGGTCGCATACGCGAGGACGACTCCATTCCCAACGGCTTGAACATGTGGATTGTCAGCGACAACCTGCGCAAAGGCGCTGCTCTCAACGCCGTGCAGATAGCCGAAGTTTTAATCGAGAAAAAATGGCTTAAAGCAAAATAACAAATGCGCTAAATGCGCCGTCAACTTAACCATCAAAAACTTAAAAACGCAGACGGCTCGAATATAAAATGGACGGCAAAGTCTAAGCCCGTGTCCTTAAAAGATGCGGGCTTTTTTATGATATGGAATTTAGACAAGACCGATTAAATCAAGGGCGTCGCGGATGTTGGATGCGGCAAGAACCTCGATGCCCGCCGCCCTGTTTTCCCTGCCGTGGGTTTTGGCGGTCAGACACCGCTTGAAACCCAGCCGCTCGCCCTCGCGCAGCCGCCGGTCAAAATGCGTGACGGAACGAATCTCGCCCGAAAGCCCCACCTCACCTATGGCAAAAAGGTCAGAGTCAACTGGACGATTGCGGAAACTGCTCACAATCGCAACCATCGTGGCAAGGTCTGCCGCCGGTTCGTCAATCTTGATACCGCCCGCCGCATTCACAAAAACATCCTGATCCACAAAAATCAGCCCAATCCGTTTTTCGAGCACAGCAAGCAGCAACGCCACGCGGCGGGCGTCAATGCCGGATGTCGTGCGGCGCGGCGCGCCGAATCCCCCGTTATAGCTTGTGAGCGATTGCACCTCGATAAGCAGCGGTCGAGACCCCTCCAGCGTGGCGCAAACTACCGAACCGACGCCGTCAATCGGGCGCTCCTCTAAAAAGCACGCCGATGGATTGGTCACCTCCGCCAACCCCGCCTGCGTCATCTCAAAAATGCCTATCTCATTCGTGGAACCGTAGCGATTCTTGACAGCGCGCAAAATGCGGTAGGCGTGGTGGCGCTCACCTTCAAAATAAAGAACAGTGTCCACCATGTGTTCCAAAATGCGCGGTCCGGCGATAATGCCCGCCTTTGTCACATGCCCGATGAAAAATATCGGAATGGTCATGCTTTTTGCCTGATAAAGCAGACGCGCGGCGCATTCGCGCAATTGAGATATGCTCCCCGGAACCGATGCCACCTCCGGCGCATATTGCGTCTGTATGGAATCAATCACAACAACGGCGGGCTTCATCTCGCGCAGATGATTGGCAACGCGATCCACCTGCGTCTCCACAAGGATGTGCAGATTGGGGTCAAGCGAACCGAGCCGCTCGGCGCGCAGACGAATCTGCGCCAGCGATTCCTCCCCCGTCACATAAAGAGCGGGGATGCCCAGCCTCCCGCTGAATGTGTGCATCACTTGAAGCATCAGCGTGGATTTGCCGATGCCCGGTTCCCCGCCGATGAGAACCACAGAACCGGGAACAAGTCCGCCGCCGAGGATGCGGTCGAATTCTCCGATGCCGGTCTGAAGCCGCACCTCGCCTTCTGCGGGTATAGCCGTTATCGGGATCGGCTTTTCCAGCGAGAAATCCTTCTGCGCAACGGGAATCGCCGCTTTTTCCTCCTGAATTCGCACCTCGCGCAAAGTGTTCCACTCTCCGCAGGAGGCGCAACGCCCCTCCCATCGAGCCGAGGAATTGCCGCATACGTCGCAAACAAATTCCACCCTGTTTTTTGCCATAGCGCCTAAAAAGTCCCTATTGAAATTATTTTCCTACTAAATATGAATCGTGAACGCGGCGATTCTGGGGCTTTCAAGCCTCTTGAAATCCTCAAAGGAAATCCTGATAATATCGTGATGTGTGCCAGCATTGAACACGACATCTTTATCCTCATTGAGACTTTGGTCAACAATCACTGGAATATTATAAAGCTTTCCAAAGGGAGGCATGGCGCCCGTTTCGCAATCGGGGAACAAAGATACAAAATCCTCCTCCTTTGCCAACGCCGCGCTCTCGCTGCCAAGAATTCCTTTGAGAGTTTCAAAATTAATCTTGCGGGTGGCGGGCAGAGCCAACATCACTATCTCCCCATCCGCCTTCACTATCACCGCCTTTGCCAGCTCCTTGCCCTTCACATGAGTCACGGCGGCTATCTCTTGCGCGGTATAAACTATCGGGTGTTCGATGACATCATATTTGACTCCGGCGCCATCCAGATATGCCTTGACTTTTCGCGACGGCATAACATCACCCCCTTTTTTGAAATGATGTTATTTAATTACCCGACATGCCTTTCCAAGGCAAGCAAAATCGGCTTTAAAAGCGAGGGGTGTTATATCTTCGTAAGGATTCTTTTTCGCTTTTCAAAGTATGCAATCTCTTTATAACCGATCTCTTTAAGGAGGCTGACAGCGCGGTCAAAGTAACGCCCGACATCCTCCGGGTGATGGGAATCAGAGCCTAATGTTATCGGCACGCCATGTTTGTGGAGCCGTTTCAAAAATTGGGTGTTGGGATAAAAGTCTTGCGCCGGCTTGTCCATGCCGCTGGTGTTCAACTCCACAGCCATGCCGCTTTCGCCAATCAAACGGGCGACATCCTCCTGAATATCGTCCCAGCCGGATTCGGGGAAATAACCAAATTTCTTTATCAAATCAAGATGCCCCATAATGTCAAAAATCCCGCTTTTCACCAATTCCTTCACAAGCCCAAAATAGTGTTCATAAATCTGACGAACCGGCTTTGTTTCAAATTGGGAGATCTGCTCCTCCTGATCAAATCCCCACGTGCCGATGTAATGCACAGAACCGATAGCATAATCAAAATCATATTCTTTTAAAAACCGCAAAGCCTCAGAATTATCCTCCGGCAAAAAATCCATTTCCATCCCCATCAAGATTTTTATAGGGGCGTCCGGCGCGGATGAAAACCGCCGTTGCAGCTCTTGCACCCGCTCAATATAAATGGGGACTTCCTCGTATGAAAGCGCCATTTTGATGCCTTCTTGCTTCATCCACGGCGAATGGTCGGCAAAGCCAAAGATGGAGATGCCTTTGGCAATCGCCTGCTGGACATATTCTTCCATCGCGCCAATGGCGTGGCAGCATAATTCAGTATGGTTATGCAGGTCAACAAGCATCGCTTGAAATCCTTTCGCTATAAAATTTAATCTTTTGTTTTGCGCCGAAGTTTGAGCCGAATGGGAGTTTTGGAAAGTCCCAGTTCGATGGCAAACTGATTGCGCATAAATCGTTCATAGGAAAAATGCAAGAGCGCGGGGTCGTTCACAAAAAGCGTAAAAGTCGGCGGAGCGGTATCCGTCTGTGTGATATATTTGATTTTTAACTGCCGCCCTTTTTGAATCGGGGGTTGATGCCGCTGGAGAATTCTATGAAGAACATTATTCAAAACGGAGGTCTCGATGCGCGCCCGATACTCTGGAATCGCCTCGTCAACCAAATCGAAAATTTTCCGGACGCGCTGTCCCGTAAGCGCGGAGATGAAAAGAATCGGCGCA
>Ga0208461_1003718_pt1 | contig 11205 bp, 13 predicted proteins | sample AD_JPNTR4_MetaG_FD_184448 | JGI IMG/M metagenome (GOLD analysis project Ga0208461, IMG submission 184448) | Active sludge microbial communities of municipal wastewater-treating anaerobic digesters from Japan - AD_JPNTR4_MetaG (SPAdes) (version 2) | ecosystem: Engineered > Bioreactor > Anaerobic... | reverse complement strand
ACCCTGCGTTTGTAGTAATGGGGATAACGATCCCCGAAAATTTAAAACCTGAATTGTAAAAAACATATTGGACTCCTGCGAGAATACCAACGGGATCAAGTAATTTGATCCCGTTTTTTTTTGTCTTAATTTGAGGAAACTGATTTTCAATTTTTCCTCAAATAAGGCAAGAATATTTGCCCGAAAAATTTTGTCTCAAATGGGCATAAAAAAACGGGCCGGCTGGATTTTTCAAATGCCGGCAAGAAAATTTTGAGACAAAAAAATTCTCGACCGAGACGGTGGCAATCGAATTGCCGGCAAATAACAATCGGCGATATTGCCGAGAAACTTAAATTTTAAAAATATGAAAAAGATAGATAAAATTGATAATTTTAAATCAGAGTTACGTCGTTTATTAAAACGATATAACGCTTCTATAGAATGTGAAGTCCATGGTGATACCCATGGACTAAGTTATAAGATGGTTGTTAATATATACAATGAAGATAAATGGAAAGATTACAAACTCTCAGACAGCAACAGCATTGATTGGTATGATATGTAATTGAAATTTACATTTGCCGGCATAAAATCTATGCCGGTATTTGATTTTATTCATTTGTCAAATGCGTGAAGCTAGGGATCGAATCCCTGACAAATGACAATCGGCGATATTGCCGAGAAACTTCATTTTTTTTAAAAAAACAAAAAAAATGGAAATCATTTTTTCAAGGCGGCTTTATGGTACAATTCCTAGAGAAATTACCATAAAGCTAAACGAGAAAGAATATGCTGTGTATTTTGATACACAGCGTATATTGTCCTTAAATGATTTTGACATGGTCTTTGTTGGCTCCGTCGCCGGCGAGTTTAATTACTTTTGTTACAACAAAAGTAAAAAAGTAACCTGCTGGCCCACAAAAAATGGGATTCAGCCAGTTACCGACGACGGCAGGTGGAGAAAAGAAGGACGGCAGGAAATTAAGCCGTCAAAATTCCTTGAATTACTTAAGGAATTATTTATATTTTATGATGTTGAGGCAGCACATTCAGTGAAAGATGAGAGTCTGAACGAAAAATTATGGCTCCGTCTTTTGGAATTATTTACAGCAAAAATAAAAGCTGTAAATAGTGAAATACCTTTTGAAATTTCTTCTGAAGTTTCAAAGGTATACAATATGCCTACAAGTGAGAATGCCGGAGTTTGGTTAAAAAATTCCTGCATGCGGCCCGAAAGCGGCCACGATTGCAGGAATTTTAGCCATTTTTACGACTTAATCCCTGACTGCAGCATTCTATACGGAAAAGATGACAGCGGACTTATATTTAGAGCCTTGCTGTGGGATGTGTATTTGGAGAAAAAGACAAATAAAATGAAATTCTTGGATCGTATTTATGGCGATGAGACAATCCAAGAATATCTAATTAGTGTTGCCGAAGAGAACGGTTGGATATATAGAACTTTTGATAGCAGTTCTCTATATTTAAATGGAACATATTTAAGTGGCACTATATATGTAGATCTCCCAGATAAGGCAATAAATTATTTAAAACATAAAGGGAGTCCTTACATGGACACACTATCATGGCTTGATGAAGAAGCCATGAATCTTAATTCGTATCATGGCGATTACGAATTAAGAGATCCAGGCGGAGTTCCTCTCGGATATGAATGCAGATGCCATGCTTGTGGGGACCCATTACATGAAGAGGATGTAATACGGGCAGGAGACTATGCATATTGTGAAACATGCTTCGACGAGAGGTTCTTCATTTGTGATCGCTGTGGCGAAATTTATTGCAATGAAAGTCATGCAATAAATTATTTGTGTGTAGATTGTGCCAGAGCACGTGGATATGAGATCTGCGATAATTGTGGCGAATGGACCGACAACTATGAATCCACGATAGATGGTGAAATAATGTGCCAAGACTGTATAGATGCACTTGGCTACATCTATTGTGATAAATGTGGCGAATTAGTGAGAAAAGATGATATGATTCACCACGAAGGCGAATATTATTGTGAAAACTGCTACGAAAAAATAAAAGAAGAAATACAAAATGAGTGCTGCTAACATGTATAAGAAGGAAAATCTGGCAGTATGCCAGGATTTTCCAGATGTGCTTATTAATGAAACCCTCGATGTGTTTAACATTAGAAGCACATCAAATAACGAGTATTTTATTACTCAGTATATTATTAATTACATTTCAAAAATTAAAAATGTAAATTTTGAAATGGACGATTATGGCAATATCCTTATAACAAAAGGACTTGCCGAGTCGTATCCGTGCTTCACAGCCCACCTAGATACTGTTCACACATATCCAAATGGTCTCCATGCTAAAATTAGTCAGCATGAGGAAACAGGACATATCATTATAGTCGCCGAAGACAAAAATGGAAAACAAATTGGAGTTGGCGGCGATGACAAATGCGGGATATGGATTATCCTGCGTTTGTTAAAAACGCAGCCAATCTTAAAAGCTGTACTCTGTAGTAGAGAGGAAAGTGGAGCCGATGGCTCTGAAAATGTAAATCTGTCGTTTTTCAAAAACTGCCGATATCTAATCGGCATTGACAGATGGGGCAATAATGATTTTGTTACTAACTATAACTTTTGTAAAACAATAAGCAATCGGTTTGAACAAAGTATAAATCCAATATTGAAAAAATTTGCGTATTCACATACGCACGGTCTAATGACCGATTGCTTTATAATTCAGGAAAGAGGCTTGAACATTTCATGCGCCAACATGTCCTGCGGTTACTATTGTCATCATAGTACCCAGGAATTTGTGGTCCTGAATGAAATGTATCACGCATTCTTATTGGCTACGGAATTGTGTAAATTACAGGATATTTACAGATATAATATACCAAAGCCTGTATATAAATACCAAAAGTCATATAAAAACTGGTGGGCAGATACACAGCAATACAATGAATATTGTATATATTGTGGAAAACCTTTGGCATTTAATGTAACAGGAATTTGTAACGACTGTAAAAACAAATATAAAGATATAGATTATTTAGAAATATAACAAACATAAAAAGCGCAATCAAATGCGGCATAGTCTAAACTATGCCGGTATTTTATTATTTAGGATACCCTTAAATGCGGCGTGGAAAACTGCGCCGGCATTTAATTTACACCATTTGCCAAATGGCGTGACGCTGGCAATCGAATTGCCGGCAAATGGCAATCGGTAATATTGCCGAGAAACAAAAATTTTAAAAAGTATGAAAACAAACGCAAAAATTGAAACAATTCAAAAAGCCCTCAAAATAATAAATAAAAAATATGAGGGCAACATCGAATTTAGAGAAATAGAGCAGCAGGGTAAACGTGTAAGATTTACCTTGAGAATAAAAGAATCCAAAGGCCCTGGCTCAAGACGTTCGCCGTGGACCAATCATAGAATCCCAAGTGCATGATGGCATGTACACGGAGATCTATTTGATGAAATATTTCAAATAGAGCCTGATGCAATAATATATGCAACCGGCAAGAAAATTGAAAAATACAATAATTGGCAGGATTGGAATATTGGTAATAAATTAAATCCCTGCTATTTTTCTGATGCTTGCGATTGTAATTGTATGTAATATATCATTTTATGATAAAACATAAGTGGACAAAAATAGGCATTGGATTATGCCAGTGCCAGCTATGTGGATTAGTCAAAAGATGGAATCCTACAGTTGGCAAATGGGTTTATGTAATTGTGCCGGCAAATAGCCGATTTGATAAAATTCATGAATTCAAATGGCAATTTCAAAATCCTGGCTGTGTGCATCCGGAAAATGCAGCTAAACCTGATAATCTTTTTAATGTTTAACCTTAAATTATTTAGTTATGAAAACAGATATCAGAAATTATTCAGATGAAGAACTTGTTTTGCAGGTTTTAAATGATGAATTCCTGTGGCATGTCTGGGTAAAAGCTATCCAGCATAATGATTTCTCAATAATTAAAGATATTGTCGATGAAATGTTCGTATATGATTCACGACAATTAGCTATTTTAATTGATGAATTTGATGAAAATTTAAAAATGTAAAAAAATGGAAGATTTGTCAAAATTTTTAAAAAATGAATTGTTAAATACAATTCAAGAATATGTTATTACAAATGGCATAGATTTCGAGCCAAAGAAGGCAGTGGATTATATAAACAGTACTTCAAAAGAGAAGTTTACTGAAATAATTGAAACTGCCAGGAAGGATTATAATGAAGCAAAAGAAGCTTTATTTCCTTCCAGCATGTTGAAAACCATATTTGAAATAAGCATCAAACATGGTCTGGTGCAGTATGCCAAAGAAATTATTGAAAATTCTAAAATTTAAAAAGATGAAAAAAAGATTTAAAATTTCAAAACTATGAAAACAAAAAAGTACAAATTAATTTGCATGTCATTTGATGGATCTTATGTGACAGATAGCATACATGATTCCATCGAAGATGCTCAAAAAACACTAGATAATTTTGGCTCCAAATGGTATTTTTATCCCTGGCCGCTTATCATAGATAATGATACACTAAAAATAAAATATGCCTTAGGTATTATTCTCGATACAAATGAAAATATACCTATTTTGGGTAAAATGTTTAAGGGTAAGTCTTTAATAACTATTCAAAAAGCATTCAAAAAAACATTCAATTACATCCAAAAAAACAAAATTAACGGTGATGCTTTAAAATTTGAATACATTTTAATATATTTAAACAGTAAATTTTTGAAAAACTAAATGCAGAAAATACGAATTGACCCTATCAGGCGGTATTCAGGTTGGCGTATTAGAATCCAATTTGATAGCACCGACCTTGACACTCTTTTCAAAATAAGATCCCTGCCAAACTGGGATTACTCAAAAGATGAAGACGCCTGGTATTGCCCAGTCCGCCATGATATAATTTCAAAATTAAAGGAATGGGATATGCCAGTGCCGTCTTCACTGGAAATGATATTGTCCCGACGCAAAAAAATAGTTGAGACAAAAATAGCTGATAAATTGCCGGCAAACCTGTATCCATTTCAGCGGGAAGGGGTTGAATTTATTGAGATGCGAAATGGGAGAGTATTAATAGCCGATGAAATGGGGCTTGGTAAAACGGTCCAAGCCCTTTCATGGCTTCAAATGCATCCTGAAAAAAGACCAGTCTTAATAATCTGTCCGGCAAGTTTGAAAATAAACTGGATGCGTGAAACACTCAAATGGGTCCATGATGCAAATGTTGAAATCATATCAGGATCTGCCATAAAAGAAATCAAAGGAAATATTGTAATAATAAATTATGATATTTTATGGGTATGGCTCAATGAATTAAGGCGTTTATCTCCAGAAGTAATAATAATTGATGAATGTCATTACATTAAATCAAATTCAGCGAGGCGTACAAAAGCTACAAAAATGATAGCAAAATCGGTAAATCACATTATTGCATTAAGTGGAACACCAATAGTAAATCGTCCTGCTGAATTTTACAATGCAATAAAATTAATATCCCCAAATTTATTCCCAAACGAACTTGCCTTTTTAAGGCAATACTGTAATCCAAAATTTACAGGGTTTGGTTGGGATTATTCAGGATGTTCAAACGCCAAAGAATTGCATAAGATACTTGTAAGTTCTATAATGATAAGGCGTCTTAAAAAAGATGTGTTAAAAGAATTGCCGGCAAAGATAAGGTCTATCATTCCAGTATCTATTTCAAATAGGCGTGAATACAATTTTGCTGAAAAATCATTAATAGCCTTTATCCAGGAAGCCAAGGGAAGTGAAGCAGCACGAAAAGCGCTGAAGGCAGAATCCTTAATAAGAATGAATACATTAAAACAACTTGCGTCTGCCGGCAAGATAAATTCAGTAAAACAGTGGATAAAAGATTTTTTGAACGTGGAAAATAAACTTGTAATATTTTGTGTTCATAGAAATATTATTGATACATTAATGGAAGAATTTAAAGATATAGCGGTTAAAATAGACGGGTCATGTTCACAACAACAACGTCAAATGGCTATTGACAGATTCCAGAACGATGAAAATACAAAACTGTTTATAGGTAACATAAGAGCTGCCGGCGTGGGAATTACTTTGACAGCATCATCTTATGTGGCATTTATAGAACTCCCCTGGACCCCAGGAGAATTACTTCAGGCTGAAGATAGATGTCATAGAATAGGACAAAATAAAACTGTTAATATTTATTACATTATTTCAGAAAACACTATTGAAGATAAGATGATGCAAATAATTGATTTGAAACAGGAAAATTTAAGTTTAATCCTTGATGGGAATTTGCCGGCAAGAGAAACTTTATTAACAGAACTGATAAGAAGCTATGTCCCGGATTTCGATGAAATCAAGGAAGAAGACAAAAACCAATAGATTATCGGTGCCGGTTAAAATCTTGCCGGCACTGATAATTTATTTTTTTATTTATCAATAATTCATATATTTGTCAAATGGTGTTTTAAAAACGACCAGTCAATGAGCTTGAAACAACTTTTAATTGATTACAGAATTCCATTTTCTGAACAGGGTAAGAATATTGGAAACGGATGGATAGGCTTGAAATGTCCTTTTTGTGATGACCATTCAAATCATCTGGGTTTAAATTTACAGTATGACTTTTTTTCATGCTGGAGGTGTGGTTGGCATCCTACCGTTGAAACTATTTCAAAATTAATCGGGGTGGACAGAAGTGAAGCCTTCAAATTAGTTATGAGATATAAACGAATGACGCCCCGTAAAATACTTACAAAAGTTCTCCCACGTGAAGAACACATGATTGAAATAATATATCCTGACAATACCACTCCTTTACAGGAACAACATAAAAAATATCTTATCAAAAGAAAATTTGACGCTGATTATCTTGAGCAAAAATGGGGTTTAATGGGAACTGGCCCAAATGCACCACTGAAGGACCCTGATCTATGGAAAGAGGGTCAACGATATATAAATTTTCGCCATCGAATAATAATTCCAATTCGCTGGAATGGGAAAGTAGTCTCATTTACTTCACGGGATATCACAGGAAAAGCAAAACTAAGATATATAAATTGTCCTGCAAGATTATCTATAATTGACCCTAAAAAAATAATTTATGGCATTCCAGAAGAATGGGGTGATGCCGGGATATGTGTAGAAGGTCCTTTTGATGTATGGAGATTTGGTCCAAAAGCCTTTGCAACACTGGGCATTCAATTTACTCTGGAGCAGGTCCACAAAATATCAAATATATTCAAAAAGGTAGCCGTTATATATGATAATGACAGAGAAGCACAAAATCAGGCAAGAAAACTTGCTTCAGAACTTAAATTTCGTGGGGTTGAATCCTTTGTAGTGAGAATAAAAGATGACCCCGCTTCATTAACTCAAAAGGAAGCTGATGATATTGTGGAAGATATCCTAAAAATAAAGAGGGTGTATCCTTTATAATTGTTAATAAAATGGGGTTATTTTGTTAATAAAATAAGAGTGGTGTTATCATAAAAATATTGTTTTTTAATGGATTAATTTTTAATTTTGTATGTCTTTCTGTGGGTGTTTATATATTGCCGGCATACGGCAAACAAACCTGTGGGGTTTTGTTTGTTTTTCCTCACAGGTTTTAAAAGAAAATAATGTTTCAAAATATATAAAATAAAAATCACAGACTCGCATGATAATAAAATTGAATATTAAAATCATGCCCCTGGTAAAAGAAGATACCGTCTCAGGTTTTGCTGTGATTTTCCTGAGGCGATTTTCTTTTTGTCAGGGGCTTTTATTTTGATTTTTATGGCAAGTCCACAGGTTGAAAACGGTTACACAATGTTATCCAATGAACTTCTGGATAATTTTATAAAGGTTACAAGATTTTTATCTCCTTATGAAATTGCCGTATGGCTGGCGATCCTCAGGAAAACATATGGATATAAAAAGAAAGAAGATTGGATTTCCAGAAAACAATTAGAAGAAATAACTGGCATTAAACCTCATAATTTATCTCGAACAAAAAGAAAACTTCTTAAAAAAAATATGTTAGTCCAACAGGAAAATATAATCTCAATTCAAAAAAATTATGAAAAATGGATTATACCCGAACAAGCATCCGAACAAGTAAATGATAAAATAAAACCATCAATAGTATCTAAACAGATACCCGTATCCAAACAGATACCCGTATCCAAACAGATACTCAATAGTATCCAAATAGATACTTTAGGGGTATCCAAACAGATACCCACAAAAGAAAATATTACAAAAGAAACTATTACAAAAGAAAAAGAACAAGCGCCTTCACAGGCGCTTGGTTCACTCTCCCCTGAACCAAACATTCCTGTAAAAAATATTCCTGAAAAAAATAGTTCAAAAAACAATCCTGATTACATAGACAGGATAATAGATACCTTTGTTCAGGTTCATGGTGATTATAACGTCCTGAACAGAGGTAAGGAAAGGAAGGCTGCCGGCAAGCTTTTGAATTTTTTTAAACAAATATATCCTGATGACGATAAAGAAAAAATGTTGGGTCATTTACGTGCCTTTTTTGAAAAGTGTATGAATATAGAGGACCCCTGGTACAGGAATAATATGAGCATTCCTTTGATGGTGTCCAAGTACAATGAGATTAATCAGATATTAAAATACGGGCCGAACGGATATATTAAGAATGAGAATCCTTTGAAGTTGTCTAAAAAAGTTATTGCCGGCAAAACTTGTGAGTGGGATAGAATAGAAGGCAAATGGTGTTTTGCTGATGGTGGGCGGTGGTGGTACTGGAATGAAGAACGACAGGAATTTTGGGCTGACAAACTTACGAGATGGAGAGAATGATTAAAAAGTATTAAATCAATTCTAAGGGTATTTTTAAACGATTACAGACATTTTTTATAAAAGTAAATATCCAATATTACCTTGGGGGTAAAACTGTCTGTATGCTTAAAAAAAGGGGTAAATTAAAGGTATTTTTTAAAAATAGATATTTTACTTAAAAATGGAAGAGCGTTTAATAATAAAAGGTCTTATTTTTTCGACTGAATATATTAAATCGATTCAGTCTGTTTGGGACCCCACGCTTTTACAGAGTTCGACGGCAAGGCGTATTGCATCCTGGTGTCTGGATTATTATCGTAAGTATGATAAGGCGCCGGCAGGAGATATTGAAGATTTATTTTTTACAAAAATAAAGTCTTTAAATATATCAAATGAAGAAGCGGAAGATATAGAAGATACCATTGCCGGCATAGTTAATGAAACAAAAAAGGAAGATATTAATGTAAAGTATTACGTTGATGAAACACTTCGATATTTTCGCCGGCAAAAGTTATTACTTCATTCGTCTTCCATAGAAGAACTTGCAAAAAGTGGAGAAATAGAAAAAGCGGAATATGTAGCCAGTAATTTTAAACTTGTGCCGGCAACCATAGAAGGAGATCTTGAACTTGGTAGCGATGAAGCTATAAATAAACTCAAAGAGTCATTTAATCTGGCGAATCAAAGTCTTATAAAATATCCTCCACCACTGGGAGATTTTTTGAACGACCAGCTTGTGCGTGGAGGGCTGGTGGGGTTTCTTGCCCCTGAAAAAAGAGGTAAAACATGGTTTTTGATAGAGCTGGCGATGAGAGCCTGCAGTCAGGGAAGAAGAGTTGCCTTTTTCCAGGCGGGAGATTTGTCAGAATATGATTTTCTTAGAAGGATATCAATTTATCTTGCAAAAAAATCAAACAAATTAAAATATTGCTGTGAGCATTATGAGCCTGTACGAGATTGTATTTATAATCAGTCAAATGAATGCACAAGAGAAGAGCGAAGCTGTAAGTTTGGCATATTTGAAGATATTCCATCTGAAAATATTAAAGATGTCAAATACGAACAGATTATAGATGCTTATAAAAATTATGAAGATTATTGTCCATGTAGTAACTGTGAGAGATATTTTAGAGAGGAGATAGGCACTATCTGGGTGCGAAAGGTGGAAGCTACCAGTCCTCTCACAGTTGAAGAAGCGGAAAGAATGAACAGAAATTTTTTTAAAGAAAATGCCAAATCGTTCAGGCTTGCTACTTATCCAAATAATACATTAACAATTACTGGCATAAAAATGAAGTTGGATTTGTGGGAAAGACAATATGATTTTGTGCCGGATGTGATAATAATAGATTATGCCGATTTGATTGTGCCTGAGACAAAATATGACTTCAGGCATCAACAAAATGAGATATGGAAAGGCTTGAGAAGATTATCACAGGAAAAAGGAGAACCACTTGTCATAACTGTTACACAAAGTGATGCTGAGAGTTATGAGAAAGACACTCTTACTTTGAGTAATTTTTCTGAAGATAAACGTAAATTCAGTCACGTTACGGCATTTTTTGGATTGAACCAGGATAGAAAAGGTGTGGAAAAATCGGTAGGTATAATGCGAATAAATGTATTAATTTTGCGTGAAGATGAATTTACAATTACAAAACAAGTAAAAGTTTTACAAAATTTAAAGCGTGGGCGTCCTTATCTTGGAAGTTTTTTATAGTAATAAATATGGAAATAAATAAATTTTATCATGGTGATTCCAGGGAAATCTTAAAAACATTCCCCAATAACTGTATAGATACCTGTGTTACGTCGCCTCCTTATTTTAATTGCAGGGATTACCAGACGGCAGAATGGGAGGGGGGTGATCCTTCGTGTAATCATAAACCTTTATTTAAACCGTCTAAAACAACGTGGGTAGGTTATGAGAAAAAGGATGTGAACAAATTATTTTATCGTGATATTTGCAAAAAATGTGGGGCTGTCAGGAAAGATAATCAAATAGGGATAGAAAAAACACCTCAGGAATACATACAGAATCTTGTTGAAGTGTTCCGGGGGGTTTATCGTGTTTTGAAGGATGAGGGTAGTTTATGGATAGTAATTGATGATAAGCATGCAACGGTAAATTATGAGAGAGAAAAGATAAAACGAAAGGATTTGATAGGAATACCTTTTATGCTGGCTTTTGCTTTGAGGGATGATGGATGGTGGTGGAGAGAGACAATAATCTGGCATAAACCACAGGGTATGCCAGAATCTGTAGAAGATAGATGTACAATTAATCATGAATATGTTTTGCATTTAACTAAGAATGAAAAATATTTTTTTGATTATAAAGCGATTGCAGAAAAATCAATTTGGGCTGAAAGAGATAAAAGATTTATAAATGAACCAACAATAAGTGAA
>Ga0208461_1003711_pt1 | contig 11220 bp, 5 predicted proteins | sample AD_JPNTR4_MetaG_FD_184448 | JGI IMG/M metagenome (GOLD analysis project Ga0208461, IMG submission 184448) | Active sludge microbial communities of municipal wastewater-treating anaerobic digesters from Japan - AD_JPNTR4_MetaG (SPAdes) (version 2) | ecosystem: Engineered > Bioreactor > Anaerobic >... | reverse complement strand
GTCTGAATAGTTGTTATAGTCGTGCAGTTGTTGATTGCTTTACCATCCGCATCAAGGTCTGCACCAAGTTTAGTGCCACTACCTAGTGTCTTGTTGGTCAGCGTTTGTGTATCAGACGTACCTACAATGGTCCCAGTTACACCATGTGTGCCAGTCGTTGCTGTCTTGTGGTTTCCTAAATCAGTCTGGATTGCTGATACGTTTGTTTGAATGGTCGTTATGGTCGTACAGTTAGTAATTGCCTTGTTGTTGGCATCAAGGTCTGCATCAAGCTTAGTGCCGGTGCCTAGTGTCTTGTTGGTCAACGTTTGTGTATCAGTTGTGCCTACAACATCGCCACTCACGCCGTGTATACCGGTCTTTGTTGTCTTGTGGCTATTCAAATCAGTTTGAACTGTTGATACATTTGATTGGATTGTCGACACGTTTGTCTGAAGAGTAGACACATTCGACTGAATTGTTGATATATCTGATTGAATGTTTGTTATAGTCGTACAGTTATTGATTGCTTTGTTGTTTGCGTCGAGGTCCGCATCAAGTTTAGTACCGGTACCTAGTGTTTTATTGGTCAGCGTTTGTGTATCAGATGTACCCACGATGTCCCCGGTTACACCATGTGTGCCACTCTTCGTTGTTTTGTGATTGCTCAAATCGGTTTGAATTCCAGATACATTCGTTTGGATTGTCGATATATCTGATTGAATAGTTGATATAGTGTTGCCTGATAGCGTTCCATATATCGTGCCAGTTGCGCGTATATCGCCAGTCACATCAAGCGTGTACTATGGCTAAGTATTTCTAATTCCAACGAAGCCAGTGTCACCACGTGCGACCAGAATGGGACCTATACCAGTTTTATCAGACCATACATGCCAAAATCCGCCAGTATATGTGTTCTGGTTTGTGAGATCAAAGCTCCAATTTTGATCATTTGCACTTTGAGTTAATAACCAGTTTTTATTTGGTGCCCAATACTAATCCTTGTTCATATATAATGATCCATTGATTGTAGTAGTGCCCTAAACCGTAAGCTAATTAGAGGCAGTTATATTACCTGAGACAGTTAGCGGGCCTGTTACTGTATCACCGGCTTTTAGCACAAATCTCTGATCCTAGTCTACACGTGGGAAATAAAGGTCATTATGTGAATGCCCTACAAGCGAGAAGGATGCGGCTGGCAGGCCATTGAGTGTAAGCTAGTCATTTCTTAGATCGTAAGAGAGTAGCTTAGTAGAAGTGTACTAAGGTTTATCGTTATAAATCTGCAGGATTTTCTCGTCGCTTAGGTATGAACCATTGAATTGCACTGCAGATAAGAATCCATTGAACCACAACTAAGGTGCGGCACTTACTATCTAATATCCAATATACTATGTCTGGAAATTAGTGTCATTGTAATTGATTGTTGCATTTACAGTTTGGTCGATCTATTTTGTATCATTGATGTATAGCTTGACTTTTATTTGTGATGCACTTACTTTCTGATACGCAAGCTAGAAGTATGTCCAGCCATTTGGATCATACTAAATATTATCAAGCTAAAACTATTCTGTATTACTCTGATCTCGTACAGACACTTTTAATTTCTATCTAGTGTTGGTCGTGAAGAGAGAAATAGAGTTTGCCTAATTGTGTTGGCCGAGAGAGATTATCACGCCGTCCTAGTTACGCTTTGAGGTCGGCTAAAAGAAATATCCATAAAGTGTTACAGACTCATTGTATCCTAAAGATGAAAATATCTTTCCATCAAGTCTGGAGCTATCTGTAAAAGAAGTCCAATATTGTCCAGCTTCCAATTGTGGGTATGCGAAGTATCCTTGCTATGACTTCGTAGCCTGAGTGATGAATTTAACTCTAAACTTAATCTTCTATGTATTCTATGGCGTTGTAAAGGTCGAATAATACTGTGTTCCATCTGTTTGTGTAAACTACTATGTGAACGCAAGCGTCTACCAGTCTTGGATGATCTAGTTAGACTAATTGAGCTATTGGTATTCCAAGGTCACGGTCATGTATGTTGAGTAACTTAGCAGGAATGAGAACGTATATGTGCCCTGTGAGAGATTGATAGGCTGCGTTACTGCCTATAACTAGGTGTTGTTAGATGATGCAACCTTGTTTTCTACTATTACATTGAATCCGGGCTTTGTGCCACGTGTAGTCCAATAGTAGCTTTTGAATATATCGTTTTGGTTGGTATACTCAATAGACTAAAAGAGTTCTGGCAAAGAATCGCCGTTATCGTCGTTCAGATTAGAGAGCGATCCTAACAGATTAGTTGTGCCTTTCTCTATTAGCTGCTATATCTTCTATGCCTAATATGGCAGCGGGCTTGTATACTGTGTATATATCTAATTACTCAGGTTTACTGTTTTTGGCATTTAGTGGCCTCAACTTTCTAAGTAGTTGATTAATTCATACCACGGTTCGGGTGAATACTACTTTCTGATTTCTCCTATCATGTATGCTTGGTATTCATCAAGCTGGCCTGGTGGCATATTTATAAATTGCTTTAGCCTTTTAATATTCTATTGATCAGACAAGTAATCTAAGAACTTGAATCCGAGGTCTTTCATATTAAGTGGAGATCCAAACTCATTTCCGTTGTCACAAACCTATCTATAGATAGGTATCTATCCATTCTACATCTAATCTAGAACTGTGATTCCTATAAGCTCTTGTTGTGGAAAATGGAGTATAAATTTGAATTTGTTATAGTAGTATTTAACAGATTGCTCGTGCACATATGGTAGATGTTCAACTAATCCATTTGCATTTTTGTAGAAGTTGTCTACTGTTTCCTAGTCTTTATTATTAAATATCGGGTAGTCTATTGTATATGCCGGGACAAGTTCATTTATCTGTTTTAGTATTTCTATCTCTACCTCGCCTGTATGCTACTAGCTAAAACGTTTAGGTATCTAGCACTTGATTTCTCTAATAGATGATTTATCTACTTTATCAAGGTAGTCTAAAATGAATTGGACATAATCCTATTTTACTCCGATTTGTTTAAGCTGACTTATGGTAGTGTATGATGGCGATAATACTATCTAACTTCTTATAAGTGTCGAACTTAATATTTCTTGTGTTGCTGAATGTAAATATAGGCATACACGTACACCGACGTTTACTAAGTCAATTAGATGTTTATAATATCTTTGACCAGTTTCATTTACGAATACAAATCTTATATTAGTATTTCTTATACGGTTAAACTAATTTTCTATTTGATAGTCAGGAAAGCCCTGACTATAGAATTGTATTATATTATGTTCATTAACTACAGAATCTATAAGTCTGATTATTCTGTTAGTTTCAACTTCAATCCCGCCGCTTACATTCTCACCTACAAATATTATAGAATCCTTGAATGTAAGATTTTCTTGAAATGTGTTTATATTTTTATCAGTAACGTATATATGATTATTCATAAAACTCACCTGCGATTTCTCTAATCATTAAATTGAACTATCCATTTCCAAATAACTTGAAGAACGATGGATGTACAATCATTGTACTGCCATTGTCTAGAAGGAATTGCATTGGGCATGATACTACGTTCTACATATATTCGCCAAATAGGTGAAAGTATTTCTGATCATCTAGCATAGGATCTGATAGAAGTCCGGCTCTTTTGAGATTAAACTACATTTGCTTAGCATACTGTATTCTAGAGCGGCCAGATGAATGAAATGCTTGCCATCTGTAAATAAACCTGTTTAGCTTGTCTTGATCTTTCTGGTCAATTATGTTGTTTTCTATTTGTTGTATAAACTACTAGTTTGTAAGCTAATAGTTTCTCTGATTAAGAAACATCTGTTTGTATTCTGGATTATACATAAAAAATAAAGTGTGGCATGGAGAGATGCTTCCATCAGGTGATAGCCCGATCATGCTTCTTCCCTATGAGCATGAATTGTTTATTTCTTCGTGTTTAATTAGATCAAGTAGTCTGTATCGCCACGGATATTCTATATACTGATTAGGATATTTTTGATTTAGTTGTTTGCCATTTTTGATAATTACTTCAACAAACTTCTAAAACTACTTGCCATCTTCTGCTGAATACTCACCAAATCCCTATACTGTTGGCTAACTATATGTAGACCAGTGGACATAGTTTCTGAGTGTGTCGTTTTTGTATATACCTTCATTTAGGTCATTGAAGAATTTACAGTATTTATCTAACTCAGCAGGATCTGTAAGCCGGCGTACATCTATTATATCCAATGTTGGTTTATATGAATGCGAGATAGAGATTTGTGGATGTAATGAATCAACCATCTAAATGAAGTCTGAATTATAATATTTCTTTAACTGGTTGATTGTATTTACTATTTGCTGCTAAGCACCTTCTCCACGGTTCTTATCATCAATTTGCTAATCGCCATCGTTACTTAATTGAATACTGAGTTTAAGATGTCTATTGTACTTAACGGACAGCTGGGCCATGTATTCTATATATGCTCTTATCTTATTGAAGTTATTAATCATGTTAGTGGAGAATGAGAATTCATTTAAATTGTTGAAGTATTTTAATAGTTCTTCAAACATGCCAGATTTGATGGCTACAGGCATATTTATTGTAGGTTCAGTTCCCCACAGTGATAGAGCAATTAGCTGATCAGGCGCAAATAGTTCTTTTAGATATTGAACGTACTTGCCGGTAGATATCTATTCTATTATTTGTTTGTTATTCTCGGCTTGGACTGGGATGTCTTTTGGTATATAACAGTAATTACAATTGAGATTACATATACCTGTGAACTCTAATTCGGCCTATACATATTGTTTTGGCAGCATACATTACACCTCACAAGTCTTGTTTGTTTGTAGGTCTTTTATATGTTGCCTGTCTGCGGCGTCTACCATATGTTGCTACATTTCCATTCCATCTGGCTTGAATATATTCCACTTTCTGAGATTCTCGGCCTATGAGAAAGTTGTATAGCTTAATTGTATTACAGCATTGATTAGAAGAAGTATCTGTTGTGTACATCTGCATACGAAGACTAAGTCGTTTATTTTATTGTCATGAACAAGCTGTGACCAGTTGACTATAAATTCGCATAGCTATGATATGAATTGCCTATATTCAAAATTTGTGTTGTTAAACAGTAAGTTCTACTGTGCTCGACTAATAAATTGTATTAAGTCTGCTATGAACTTATCGTTTACCTAATCTGGTGCTATGCTTATATCTCTATCAATCTATTGAAGTAGAGTATTAGATTCATTTACTATGTAGTCATGCAGGCTGACCATGAATCTATCGCCATTTTCGGCGATTTCTTTATCTATATATTTTAATAGTTGGTCTTTAAGATTATATATTCTGCTTGCAACATCCATCTTGTTCGCCTCCAGTAATCTTTTTTAACACATACGCCTACTGTATTTCGCCAGCGGGCTTAAAGTAATTTACTTCATTTATCTTTGATAACTACTCGTCTTTAAAGTTTATAAGGGACTGAACTGTAAATTCCTGATTTAGTAATCTGTTTATATACGCCGCCTCATTCCTCATTGACTCAATTAATTGTGCATCATTTACATTTGTTGCAAGTAGTAAGTTCTAAGTATTGAACTAAATTTGGCTTGACTAAACTGCTAATTGTCTTACAAAATTGTCGTAGAAGTTGTACACTAACGTGACTCTAAGCTGTTGTAAATAATCAATAATGCAACGGATGACTTGCCTATTGTTATTATCGACGACAGTATGTCTATCGATGTTGAAATCTAATATCTACTGAGCATTTTCGCTCTTCGTGTACTACACCTATAGGTTAATGTTCTTTCTAATGAACTCTCTACTGTTCATATTTTTCGCCTCCAAATTTAATAAAATATTATTGTAGTACTGGTGGGCATGGCGTTTTACTAGAATCATATGCAGTATAGTTTGCACTATAGTCGTTTCCAAAATACGAACCTTTATGTGTTGTGTAATTTGCACTTTTTACGTTAGTATATTTTGCGTAGTAGTATGGTCCCCAATATCCTGCGTTTTCTGTAGTATTGTTTGTTGAGTTATGCCCAGTTAGATTACTGCTATTATATGTCTACATATGTCCACTTCTGTAAGTGCTATTGTTACTACTTTTATGTGCCGGGCAACTAGAATATGGTGCATAGTTATTATGATTATGCCCAATTTCTACAGATGCGTTGTGCGTATTATTTTGTGCACTTTTATTTTGGTTGCACTACTAGTATGTAGTATCGGCATTTGAATTGTATGTCTATAATTTACTCTAGTTATCACTTATGTATTGTGAATGGTTATGTGATGGACATATGTCATATGTAGAATTAAATGTTCCGTTAACATTACTTAAGTGATTACTAAAATCGCTTATAAAATATGTCTAGTATACGTTGTAATTGTGTGCTGATTTAGCATTTGTGTTTTGCCCGGCATTTTCTGCAAATAACGTTAAACTGTTATATACAAAATAGTTTGCTGAATCTACGCTTTCATTATTGCTTGTATATTTGGATGTGTAGTCGGCCTAACATATTCTATCATATACTGATTGAATATTGTCTTTAATTTCTAGCAACTATTCAGCAGTAACAGGTTTAGTTCCTTGATTATATTGCCATGTAAGCTACATATTGTGCACCTCTATTATGAAACGTTTGAGTTGTATGAACCTTGCTATGCAATTAAATCACTTAGATCAACTGTAGAGTTCTTTGATGAATTGAACGACACTTTATGTGTAGAACATACTGTCTAATTATTTGTACTGCATGCATAATTTGGGCTATTATTAGTAGTATAGTATGTTGATAATTTGTTAGTATAGTGCCCTTCATTTACAGTAGAATTGTCATTTACACATTTTGCTTGAACATTATTAACAGTAGTATATGTACTACTGTTATCCTATGAATAATGTGTACTACGTTGTCCGGACATATGAGTGGTACATAGATTTTTTCCATTACAATGCTATCCGCAAGTGCTTGAATCGTTTGTATTGTAATTAGTATCGTTATATGAAGCTTTATGTGTTATACATTGGTATTTTGTTCCACAGTATTTATCACACACATCTGTTACAGTTGCAAATTGTCCGATGTTGTGATTGCTATTGTTGCCACTTAGTTCACTAGCAAATTTATTAGTATTATCTGCTGATTTTTGCGTAGCATTATAACCTGAGTAATTGTCGTGCAAATGAGAGTTACAGTAATTTGTATCGAAGTAATTTAATTTCTACTTAATAGCTTCAGTATTTATTGTACTACCATTTGTGTATTGAGGTAATGGAGTAAATACCTGAGCAGTATCGCCACTGCATGTGTGAGACGAACAAAACCGGCTAATTATCTAATTAGTGTTATTTACTAGTTCCTTGAATATGCTTAACGTTATTTGTTTTTGTCTATAGTCGCTTAGCTTGTTACTTGATGCCTATATCCATGTAAGCTACATATTATCCTCCAAAAATTAGTTTCTCTTGTTCTGTGAATATTGGAATGTCTTTTTCGTTATTTTCTATCATCTAAAAGAACTATTGTATTTTATTGTCAATCATTTCATCTCGTTGCCTAATGGTCTTTGCAAAATCTCCGCTTATATATTTTGTTATTTCTTTCAAATAAATTTTAGAGTTGCAATTTGTTGCTTTGTCGTAATATCCTTCGTCTAAGAACTACTGTATAAGAGAGAATACTTTTACATGTTCAAGCATGCACTATGTTGGTATTGGATAGTATTGGTCTGATGACACTTCGAATTGTGAGCCTATACATAGTCCGCTGCATGAGTATTTGATTAGGCAGTCTGTACATATTGGCTGTTGAGTTACTGTAAATGATTGAACTGTAAATATTGATTGTGGATTTATGCTATTCACGATTACAAAATCATCTGCTGTTTTATCAAGTGTGCCTAGTTGGTTAAATGCATAATTGTTTCTGTGGCAGCCCTAGATTGATAGAGATTGTACATTTATGGATATGCTTGTCTGCAATGTGCATCCTATACCCCTATATGTGACTGGGTTCAAGTGATTTAATATGTTCCAATTCATTTCGCTGATTAGTTTAGTACTATCTACTTCAAAGAACTTAGAAAACTATTTGTTTAATTTTACAAGGAATCTTATGAAGTACCCGAGTTCTAACTAGTCTTCAGTAGTCCATTCGTAGTTTCTTACTTCTAATAGATAGATGTTAGAAGGCTATATACCAAACTTATAGAACATCCTTTGAAACCACAGGAAGTTATCTATCCAATGTTCTATTCCATTAGAGTACACCATTGGATGGAATCCAGCGTTGTTTTTTGACTAGAATTCAAATAGTTTAGTTATGTAATCCTCGTCTCTTGGGAATGCGGAATTGAACTATTTATACTAGTACTGTCTATTCTGCAATTCAAGAAGCCCGTCAAATGATTCGCTGTACTAAATTTCGATTCCTATTCTTTGTAGTTTTGATTCATATATTTTCATTAATTCAATTTGTCCGGGCTTACTCATCCATGTCATATTTGTAGGCACTATTATGCTTATAGGTCTAAGCAGTGGGTCCTAATCTTTATATAGCTCGTATACTATCGTGTATAATCTTGTAAGCACGCTACCGAAAAGGGTGAACATTTCGCCGCCAAATATATCTATAGTATTAATCTAATACTCGTTTTTAATCAGTGTTTCGATTATAAATCTTGCATTAGATAGTAATTCGTCCTAGTCTGGCTCAAACGGGTATAGCTGTTTATTTATGTCTTCCTGCTTTCCAAATCTATGCAAATAACAATAAGTGCACTGTAAAGTGCACTAACTGCCAAGATTGAATGAAATTGTATCAAATACTTGTATTGTAGAAGTATTTTCATATTTGCTAATTTCGTTCATGTTTCTAGTCTGGTATTTAACTCTTAGCCTATACAAATCCTTCCACTATCTTTTATAGTCATCTAGAAAGACATTCTAAAGCTAGTCTTGTTCTTCATAATAAAGCGGGTTAGCTTGTTTGAACTAATTGCTAGCATTATATAATGTGTATTCCATTGCGACGGCCTCCTCAATATATAAATATAATCTGATTTTCCTAATCTATCACTTCGCCTATAATGTATTTTCCTAAGACTTTGTCTAATGTATTTGCTACTTTATAGTTCTAATGCCTGTCTAGACATATCTTATCACCATTATGTAAATTAACTTGCGTGTTTATCTTAGTGCTACCAGTAAGCTATACTGGTATCTAATTAGTACGTTCACTACCAAGCAATAAGCCGGGCTGATATGACACTATGTAAAATTTCTTGAACGGATTGTAAGCCTTAACCATTTTACCATTCTTAAGTTGCACTGGCACGCACCTGTCAATCTGTTCGTCCTAATAGATGTTTTCCTATACATCTGCGAATGACTATGATGTTGCACGGCCTTTGAATAACTACTATTCTAACTAACCCCAAGGCGTTTCGGTGCCTGGGTCTAGTGATAAATTGTATGTTGATTTATCAGTTGATGATAGTCCTTGTATTTTAGTTAGTAACTGATTCTATCCTGTTCTGAATTCTGTTGCATATGTATCATCTGTTGCGGCTGGAACCTTTTTTGTGATATATGCAATTATTTCAACATGATCAAAAGTGAATATATCAGAAACACTATAGCTTTGTGTGCTTGATGCATTCTAATTATTCGTTAATGTTACACTTATACTCTATGTTCCGCCTGAACCAAGATTTGACACGGTTACTGACATTCCAACCTGTCCAGAGTCGCTTGCTGTTTTTCCTATTACACCACTTATGTCTGCGGTTATTGTTCTATGTAATTGTACTGTTGTGCCTGTTTGCCATATTAGGAAATATGTTGGCACTCTTTTATATATGTTTATAATATATCTATACACTTTTTGATTATATGTAATACTGTTGCTATCTGTAAATGATAATGTAACGCTTGGACTTGTGCTAGAAACTGTTTTAGAAGCAGCGTCTTGCTAAAATACCTCTACATTCTAGTAATTTGACTTAGTATCTTCTATAACAAACGCATCATTTGTTGCATAAATTTTACCAAATTGCTGGCCAATGCTAGTTATATTTAATCTTTGATCATCAGCTGTTCCAGTTGATAGCTACTAGAATACTATTTTCTAGTTGTCATCTAGTGTTAGATCGGCACCTGCATTATTATTTAACTAGTTAACTACATAATAATTGTTCTATAATATTTCGCCAGCTGTTGCAATTTTACTATACTATATTAGTGATGATCCAATAACACTAACATTTGCACCAGATAGTATTATCTGATTGCTTGTTGGGTTTATTTCAAATTTTGCTTGATCGGCTGTACCAAGTTTTACTTCACCAGTGTCGTATATATAGTTACTGTTATTTATTAATAATCCATATCTCCATGTGTTATTTGAGTCTTTGAAATATCCAAAAGATGAGCTTTTCGAGCCATTAGTAACAGTTATTCCAATATTGTTACCTAATAACTAAAGGTTAGTGCCATCCCATTGTAAGTATGTGCTGCTATTGCCTACTTTGAGCTTCTATATCGATGAATTGTAGTACCAATAATTATTTTCATTTAGTACTATTCCATGATTACCTGTTCCATTTGCATTGTATCCAAGTTTTATTGTGCTATCAATGTTTATAGTTCCATTTGATATTGTTAAGTTAGAACCATCCCAACTTAAGTAGTTAGCAGAGTCGCCTACCTTTAAATTGCCAGATTGATACCAGTAATTATAATTGTTTATTTGAATGCCATTGTTGGTGCCGTTTACTCCCTTTCCTAGTTTTACTGTACCGGCGTAAATCAATCCGTTATTTATAACCAAACTGCTAGGAGAACTGGTCCATGATAAGAAGTTTGTCCCGTCGCCTATTTTGAAGTTTCCATTTGTGTACCAATAGTTTGTACTGTTTATATATAGGCCATCATTTGTTCCATCAGCTTTTGGCCCAAACGCCGATGATCCGACTTGTAACTTGCCTCCATTTATTAATAAAGCTGATCCGTTCCAATTTATGAAGCTTGTAGAACTTCCTACATTGAATGTGCCAGAGTCGTACCAGTAATTTGTACTGTTCAATAGTAGTCCGTTATTAGATCCAGATACGCCTGTACCTATTTTTGCAGTTGGCCCGATTGCTAGTGCAGTAGCAATAGAGCCTGATGTAGCTGTTATTGAACCACTAAATGTTCCAGATCCATTGAT
>Ga0208461_1003706_pt1 | contig 11234 bp, 3 predicted proteins | sample AD_JPNTR4_MetaG_FD_184448 | JGI IMG/M metagenome (GOLD analysis project Ga0208461, IMG submission 184448) | Active sludge microbial communities of municipal wastewater-treating anaerobic digesters from Japan - AD_JPNTR4_MetaG (SPAdes) (version 2) | ecosystem: Engineered > Bioreactor > Anaerobic >... | reverse complement strand
ATTCATCTGTTACAGGATTAACTTTACTAGTTATTTTATAAGTCCTACCATTTTCTTTTATATAATCTAATAAGCCTTTTGCTATAAACTCATATTTATTTAGAGATACATATTTATGTACAGCATACCCAAATAATAATAAAGATGTTGTTAAATCTCTAGATTGTTTTTCTACACCTTTTTTATTTCTTGCTTCTTCTATCAATAAAGAAAGATAATTTTCATAATCTACTGTTCCTTTTTTAAATTTAGATTCTGCTGTATTTTCTAAAGCTTCAACTTCTGATTGCGTTAAATCTCCAACTAAAGGATTAACATATAATAAAGGTATGGTTGGTATAAGATTATTAGCATCATCTATATTACCTAATAATACATCTCCCTCACGTATATTCGATAATACATCTAATGTACTTTTAAAATCTAAAGCATTACCTATACCATTTTGAGCGGCTCTATCTATTATATCCTTAACAATCTTTGGTAAGAAGTTTTTTCTTATATCAACACCATACCTAGAAGACATCTCGGAATTAAACCTTATAATCATATTATAATAATCATATAATTCAGAAATACGTTTTATTTTCGTAAATCTTTCATTTATATATTGTTTTTCTTCTGTGGTATAAGATACAAATTTATTATGTAATAAAGCATTATAAGCTACTCTCCAATCAGGATTAGATATATCATTTCTATAATTCCAACGTGCTAACTCAGCTTCTAATTTTTTTCTTAGATTAGCATTAGCTTTACTTCTAACGTTAATTTCGTTTTTTTGTTTTTCTTTTAATGTTTTAAATGTTTCTTGTAAAGCCTCATCTTCAAATACTAATATTCCATTTACTTTTTTTACATTAGCATATTTTAATAACTTATTAACATATTCTTGTGCAGCTACATAATCATCTTCATTTATAGCATTTACTAAACTTTTCTTTATACTATCTAAATTTTCAAAAAAAGATTTATTATATGGCGTTACTAAATTTCCAGTATTTTCATCAAATAACATATCAAACATATCTTGTAAAGATAATCCTAATCTTGCTGCAGCTTTTTTTAAATTTTCATGTTTAGTAGCTACGTTATGATAAAATTTAGCATATTCTTCATCGGTTTCTTGTTTTACTAAAGCCATAACATAAGAAAATTTCTTAAATACACTAGATGGAACAGAGCTTAACTTAGAAAAATATTTTGTAAAAAATCCAATATTTTTTATATATGGAGTAACTTCTTCTCCTGGAATAGTTGTGTTTATAGCATCTATTATTTTGCTATTTATACTATTTAACATATCTCTTATATTAAGATTTATGTTACTTAATATTGGTTTTATTTTTTGTTTATCTTCTTCTGATAAAGATTTTATATTATTTAACTCAATATCTACGTAATCAGATAATATAACTAAAAAGCTTTTTATATCATCTAATGCAGAGGAATCCATATAATCTGGACTATTTTCATCTAAAGTTAATCTAAGTTCTACTTCTTGATATAAAGATTCAACTAAAGTATTAATAAGATAAATAGAATCTTTGCTTAATATATTATTTATAGCATCAGTTACTTGTTTTATTTTTTGTTTATAAGATTCTCTTAATATCTCGTTCGATCTTACTGAAGTAGTTGAAGCTTTTGTTCTCAGCTTATCTCGTAATGCTCTTAGTTTTTCTAAAGTTGCATTTATTGCAACATCTTCTGATTCTTCATGTGCAACAGATATTTCTCTTAAAGTTTCTTTTTTAGTAGATGCAAATGTGGCTATTTGATTTATAAATATATTATCTTTTGTTACAACAAAATTAACTCCAATAGGTATAATCTTTAATTCTGCAAACTTGGATACACCATAAGTATTTCTAATCATATTTTTATATCTTTCTACTTGTAAATCATATTCTTCTATTTTCATTTCAGATATACCTTCTTCAGTGAAATCATTTACATCTTTTATAAATCTTATACTTTTAAAATCATATATTGCAGCTACACCATTAGGATATATTATAAATAAATCTGGTGTACCAGCTTCATCTGTTACTGGATTATATAATGGAGTTTCTAAAAATATTTGAGCTTTACGATTTGTACCTATTAATCTTTGTATATTTGATTCAGTTAATTTTATTTTATCGTATATTCTATCTAACTCATCGAATAAAGGATTTAAAACTGTTTTAGATAATCCATCTAAATAAGGTATTAAATCAGAATAATAAAGATTTCCTTCAACATCTCTAGCCGTTTTTATGTAATTTAATAATTTTTGTAAATCAAATGATTCATTGTTAAGTTTACTTCTTAAATAAAATAATGCAACAGTATGTAAATATGTTCCTACAATAGTACCTTTTGTTTTTTCTTGTTCGAAACCTTTAAATCTTTGTCTTAATATATTTCTTACTATTTGAGTTGTTCTAAATTTTATACGTCTTCCACTACTATCTAAATAACCATCAGCTAGTACTTTTATTTTAGTATTTTTTATTTTATCTATTATATTATTTATTCTAGTAACTTCTTCTTCTGGAAGTTCATAAAATGTAAGTCCTTTATAAGTTTTATCAATCTCGTTTAAATCTGTTAAATCATTATCTAATATCTTACTAGCAGCTTCTTTTAATGCATTTACTTCTTCATTTATATTATTGTGAGCTAAATTAATCTTAGATAATAAATCATTAACAAAATCTATTATTCTATATATTAACTTTTTAAAATAAGGTCTTTCTTTAGATGGTATCTTAATATTAGTTTCATCTGTATTTACTAATTGATCAGCAATAGCTTTTCCAATGGCTTCTTCTAATATTAATCTATCTTCTTTATATACATTTTTATATTTTTCTTGTACGTTTGTTAAATAAGGACTGTTTATAGTATATTTAGCTAAGGCTTTAAATAAGTCTCCATCTTTAGGTAACATAGCTACAAAAAAGTGTGCAGTTTCTTCAGCTAAAGTACGTATATCTTCTTTATTTTTATTTATCTGAATAGCTTTATTAAATAAATCAGCTTTAGCTATTGGACTTAATATGTTACCATTATTATCCATTATAGTAAGATTATCTGTATAATTTACAGTAACACCTGCACTTCTTAACCACGATAATAATTTATTTTCTATTTCATTATCTAAAATTTGTTTTTGTTTATTTATATCTTCAGTCCTAATTTCCTTTTTTTCTAATAAATCATTAAAAGCTTTTTCATTAAACTCTTGTCTTGGTATTTGTTTTTTTAACTCATTGTTAACTAAAAACTCCACTTGTTTTAAATCATTATCGTTTGGAGTATAATATTCATCTAGAGTTAATTTAAACTCAGATAATTCTTTTTCACTATATAAATTTCCTTTATAAACGTACTTACAACTTTTCATTTTTTCCTAGCATTTCTAAAATTTTTAGCAAAAATCTTCTTTTTACGCATAGCTGGACTATCTGTAGGTTTTATGGCTAATAAATTAGCAGGTATTTTTTTGTCCATAGGTACTCCTAAAGCTTTATGTAAAGATCCTCTCTTACTTGGTTTGATATATATCTTACTTTTTCTTTTGCTTCTTGTTTTATTTGTTTTTGTTCTTGCCATTGTAATAAAATTTTATATTGTTATGCACATTCTAAATCTATATCATCTTTAATATTATTACTTTCTAAATTTAATTTACTATTTATCAAATTATTAAAATCTTCAGATAATATAATATTTGAAGGTTTTTCACTTATAACTTCTATAAACATATCTGCTATTTGATCTATATTAAATCCACTTGGATATATAAAATCTTTATTTTTAATTGTATATTCTAAAAATATATCATAATTTTTATTGTTATTAGCAAAATCAAATAAATCTTTTATATTTTTCTTAAATAATTCTTCATTTTTATTTTCATTACTCATATAAAATATATTATTTACTAAACCTTTTAGATTTGTCACACCATCTAAATTAGATATTGTGCTTGTTATATTTTTATAACCATCAGATACTATAATTTGATTATATCCTAATTTAGTTATTACTTTGTTATAAGTATTGTTAGCGTAATTTATACTAGCTTCATCATCATAAATTATTTCTTTACGATCTATATCAATATAACTAGCCATATCTAATAACATTCTTCTATTTGGTGAATAAACTAAAGATAACATATATCTATTTTGTATACTTCTATTGTAAAATATGGTATCTTTATTTGTAAATTCTTTTGTACCTCTTTTATCATAAATTTTTATTATCGGACTATATATAGATTTTCTTGCTTCTTTAAATTGTCTTATAATATTTTCATCTGTACTTATTCTATTCGAACTTTGCGTAAAAAATAAACTTGAACTAGATTTTCTTAAAAATGGAAATATCTTGTTAGAATTTAATCCTATTGGATCTATAACATGTGCTGCAGATATTATATATTTAGCTATTTGCTCAGAATCTAATTGATCTCCATAATAATTGTATACCCTATCTAACATTTCAGTATATACATTAGATGGTATTAATCTATAACCTCCACTTCTATGATATGTATAACCATATTGCATAACTATAGCAAATATTAAATCTTTACCTAAATTTTTAAATATCACTGGATTATTCAACATAACATTAATCTCATCTACAATTACATCTATCATTTCATTATCATTAATACCATCTATATTTATATTAAAATTATAAAAAGGAAACAAATTGTTTGGATTTATAACTTGCAAATAATCAAATATATACATTTTATCTAACATAGGTTTTAATAAAGCTTCATTTCCAGAAGCAGTTTTTGAATCTCTTATACGTTTAAAATCTAATATTTTATTAGCCAAGTTATCTTTAATAAATATTTTTCCAAATTCGTTATCAAAGCTATCTCCGTATTCTAATAAATAATAGCTTTGTAATATTAACGTCATAAACGCATTATTATAATCAGTTACAAATCTTTCAATATTATTTGGAGTATATCTTTCTTTTTTCAGCATCATATCTATTACATTTCCAAGTGTTTCAGATATTTTAGGATATCTATTTACAAGTATAACAGGATTAAATACATCTAACGCTGTTTTAGCTGCATTATAATATGGTCTTACAAAACCATGATCACTTTGTAATATATTTCTAAAATTAGAAATTACTTCTTTTTCCATTACATAATTAGTATTAGATATATTTAACATAGTTTGATTTGTAGTACTTCCTATACCTTGCGTATCATAAGTTATTGCAAGATGATTTTGTGTTAATTCTTGAGCTAACGATTCATATCTTATAAAATCAGTTAATATATTCATAATATCTTCATAAGACATAGATTCTGGATCAACCATCATATTATAAAGTTCTGTCTTACTATACTTACGTTTACTACCATTAGATAAATAACTTGTAAATGTTTTATTAAATTTATCTGTTATAGGATAACCAAATTTTCCAGCTACTAATTCAGCAATGGTTTTATTTTTATCTGATTCTTTTAATGGAAAAGAATATATAGGATCACCTTGGTTTTTATAAGCTAAAGAAGAAAATACATCTCTTTGCATTATATATTCCCTAATAACTGGATTATTTATAAAATATTCTACTGTATATATATCTACTCCAGCCCTAAGTAAAAGTACTATTGTATTTATAGTATCTGTCCCTGAATTTAATACACCAAGTATAGAATCGTTAGGATTATCTACACCACTTATAAGAAATTCTGCTATAGAATCTGATATATTCATTATATTTTCAACGTCTCTTAATTTTCCTAATAATGTATTACCATCTTTATCAATATTATGATTTAGATTTATTCTTGTAGAAGTTTTAAACGATATTGAACCTATTTTATTTATTATATATGGAGTAGTTATTTTTAAATTATTCATTTGACTATGAATATAAAACGTAGATGAAATAGCTAATATACCAATAACATCTTTACCTGTAAAATTCTGTTCTGTTATAGCATGTTCATATAATATATCTAATAATCTATACCAGTCTCTAACACCAGTAATATCTTTTTCAAATAAAAAAGACAAATTTTTTCTAATGTTTTTTAATGTTTTATTATTTAAAGGATTAATCAAATACTTAAAATTTGCAGGATGTTCTAATATAGCATGAAATGTATCATACATCTCATTTTCTATTAAAGATAATTGAAATTCCTTTTTTGTCATAATACTAGAGATAAAATTAATAATATTAGTGTTTTCTTTATCTATATTTATTTCTTTATTTTTTAGTACTTGATCTTTAGTCCTTAATACTATGTTTTTTAATTGATCTATTAATTGTAACGTGGAATATTTGTTACGTAATATTTTATCTATATCTTTTTCTTTTTCAGATTCTTGTGTATTACCAGTCATTTTAATATTACCTTCTAACATTATATCTTTCAGCTTATTATATAATTTTTCTTCACTAATATCTTCGTTACTTGTTGGTAAACTTCTTTCTTGATTAAACCCTAAAACTTCATATACAGCATTAGCTAATTCAGGATTGGATTCAAATAGTTCTGATACCCCTGATTTAATTTCTTGAAGTTGAACATTTGATTGATTACTATCAACCCAATTTTTAAAATTTTCTACACTACCATTAGGATTTTGTTCAAGATATTGAGAGTATAATTGTTGAGCTTGTTGTTTTTGTTCTGAATTAATTCCATTAGCTCTATATAATTCTTCTAAAGAATTATATCTTTTTCCTTTATAAGTTGGTTTGCAATTTCCCATAATTAATTTGTTTTATTCTTATTTTGCCAATCTATTAAAGCATTTTTAGTTTCATCTCCCCAAACACCATCAAAACTACCGTCTTTTTTAGTAGATTTTGGTAATTTATAACCTCTATTAGATAATTCTATTTGTAAAGCAAGAGTATCAAAATTCTTTTTATCTATATCTAATTCAGAGAGTTCTTTATCTGAATAATACATTCTCTTCTTTTGACCATCACCATAGTCTTTTACATAAATTCTATCATATATTTCAAATGGTTTACCAAAATCAACAGGTTCTAAATCCCATTTATCATAAACAGATTTTACTTCATCCCAACTAGGTAGTAAACTTCCATCCTCAGCATAATCTTCCATTACAGGTAAAGTTTCTACCAAATTATCTATGCAACAATGACAACCTTCTTTAATCATATCTTGTACTTCTGTACGATATTTTTTTGGTATGATAACGTAATCACCTGCTTTATTTTTTAAAATAAGCTCATTACCTTCAGCTTCTATATTTATATTTTGTTTCATATTTATTTTATTTTATTTTTAGTTTGCCAATCTAATAAAGCATTTTTAGTTTCATCTCCTAATATACCATCAAGAGTTCCATCTTGTTTAGTAGATTTTGGTAATTTATATCCTCTATTAGATAATTCTTTTTGTAAAGCAAGTGTATCAAAATTCTTTTTATTAACATCTAATTCAGAAAGTTCTTTATCTGAATAATATTGCCTAATATATTTACCCTGTTTATTATAATAAGAATTTCTAACCGTAAGGAGTATGTGCAGTACTTCTAGATACTTTTTGCTCTTTATAGGATCTTGTGTTTTTTGAGCTAAATCCCATAATTCGTCAATTTTATCATCATATTCTTTGAACTTATCTTTATCTGGATTTTCTCTAAAATATATTCTATCATATATATCAAAAGGTTTTCCTATACCAAAACTCAAGTCTTCAATAGTACTAATATCCGTAGCTGAATATAATCCTTTATATGGATTTAAATTCCATTTATCCCAATATGAAATATACTTACCATTTTCATCTTCTCCTCTGTCTATTGTAAATTCTCCTAAACCAGTACCAATATCTCGAATAACATATCTATTAGGAATTATTTCTCCATTTTTATCTACTACTGTTTGTATATCCCCTGAATTAATACCTCTGGTAATATAACTTTCATCTAAATGTTTTAAAATATAATTTTTAAATCTTTCAGAATTAACTGAAAAATACTCTTTATTTTTTTCTTTGCTATCTGAAGGCTTGTACTTAGATATACTCACAGTATTATATTTCTGAGGTTTACCTAAATATAAAGATAAAAAATCTTTATGTGTTTTAGAACTTTCTTGTAGTTCTCCTTCAGCGGTTAATTTCTCTTCTTCTTTTTTATTACGCAATACTACATCTATCATTTTAACTATTGGATCTTTAGTATGATATTCAAAATCATAAATATTATTTTCCATTCTATCTCTTATAATATTTGACTTTAATATTTGGTTATTAGTTATACCACTCCATTTTAGTTGTTCCTCTGGAGTTCCCTCCATGTCAGTATTAAACCTCTTATTATTCCACATAAACTCTTTTTCCCCAGCTTTTCTTGCAGCAGCATAAGCAGCACCTCTACTCCCTTTATCAGAATAATCAGGTACTCCCCAATTTTTAGGGTTTAATTTAGTTTGTTTTAATTTATCAATTTGTGTTTTAATAGCGGGTAAAACTAATCCATGTGCAGCTTTAATATATCCACTTTTTCCTTTAAAACTAAATCCATCTTTACCTAACTTAATATCTACACCACCTTGAGCATGAGAAGGATAACCTTTTAAGTCTTTAACTATTTCCCATTGAGAACCGTTAGTAAATTTAGAACTTCTACCTCCCATTTTAGCACAAGGATTACCATCTTCATCAGTATAAGTAATTTCTGATTCATTAATAGTAGTTAATCCTAAAGTCTCATAAATTTGATTAGCAAATTCAGGATTAGATTCAAATAGTTCATTAATTTGTTGTTGTTTATTATTCCATTGTTTAAACCCTTCTATAGTAGGATTATTAGTTGTTTGTAAATAAGAACTATACAGTTGTTGAGCTTGTTGTTTTTGTTTGGAAGTTATTTGAAATTGTGTGTCAAAACCTTCTTCTCTTAACATATCTCTTACAGTCATAACAACTTCTGGAAAATCTGTTTTCCATCTGGTATTATCTTGTATATGAGTTATTTTAGCATTGCCAGTAGCCAACAATTTTGAAGCAGCTTTTGGATTTTGAGCATAGGATTCATACATTAGATTTAACATGATGCTTTTAGATGTATCATCCCACTCTTTAACTTGTTCAGGAGTCATTTTAAGATTACTTCTATTAGTTAATCTTTTTAATTGTCCTCCGTTAGTAGTTGCTAATATTTGTTTAGCTACTTGTGGATTATTAGCTACTAAAGCTTTATAAAAATGAAACCCCTGTTCTACACTTTGAAAAGTATATTGTTTTTCCCCAGAAGGTGTTTCTACACTAGTCGTAAAAGGTCTAATTGCAAAATTACTTAATTCAGCATTTTGATTACTTCCTGCATAAATATTTATAGTTTCACTTTCTTTTAAATAATCTATTAATGAAGGATTATTTTTTAATAAAACAGTTAAGCTTTCTGATATATTAATATCACTAAAATCTGAATCTTTAGTAATAGTATCCCATAATTCTTTATTATTTAATAAATCTATTAATTCTTTTGTTAATATTTTACCTTTTTCATCTATCAATTTTTTTATAGAAGCTATATATAACTTAAATTCAGTAATATTACCGTTAGGATTGTTTTTTAAATAAGTATGAAATAAATTTTTAGTATATTCTTTTATATCAAGATTTTCTTTAGTATAAATGTTACCTTCACTATCTGTATAAGTTATATAATCTGAAAATGTATTTGTAACATCATCAACAAGTTCATTAATATATAACGAAAATTTTTGTGATATAGATACATCTAAGTCATAATCTTCATTAGATAATATAGTTCTTATTTGTTCCCAATCTTTAAATGGTCTTTCATTATCTATTTCAACGGAAAATAAATTATCAGTGATATTAAAATATATCTTACTCATTTCTTCTAAGTAATTTTCATAAGTTATATTTTTATCTATTACCACTGGATCATTATTTACATTATAAAATATATTATAAAAATATAAATAAAGTGTGTCAATATCAAAGTCAGAATCAGCTTTAGCTACAATAGCACTTGGAACTATTATTATATTTCCATAAGTATCTGGTAGAAAACCAGCTACTTCAAAATTTTCTATAAGATTTAATCCTGATGTAGGAATACGAAAACCTATAATTTTTAATAATCTTTTATCTTTTACTGATTTAATATCTAAAGCTTTTTTATAAAAATTAGGTAAGATAACTTGTGCTACTGGAGAATCTTTACTATAAAAGTTTAAATCACTAGATACTAAATAAGGCGTACCTAATTTTGAAAATTTTAATTCTACATCAATATTGTAACTTTCTTTTATATAAGTTTTTAAATGAGCTTCATAAGTATTTCTATCCTTTATAAATGTTGATGGATGTTGAAAAGCTTGTAATCCAAATACTTTTCTTGATGTTACATCATTTTTTAATATCCCAAATAATAAATTTTGAAACATTGTATCATTTATAATACCACTTACATCATCATTATTATTAAACCATTGTATTACTTTATTTCTAAAATTAAGCTCAAATCCTCTTCTATCTATTTCTTGTAATAATAAATTCATTAAATCTTGTTTTGAATTATTATCTAAAACATATCTTTGTAAAGTATGATTATATTTTATACCAAGCTTATTTCTTAATAAATCCATACTAAGTTGCAATCTAGTAGATATTAGTTTAAGATATTTTTTTGCATACTCAGCTAATTCTTCATTTATAGGCTGTCCAGTGTCATAAATATTAGATATTATTTGTTTAGCCATTTGTGTACCAAAAGGAGATATAAATCCATGATTTGTAGTAGTTATAACTTGTACCCCCCAGTACTTTGCATAAGTGTCTTGATAATTATTTATAGCATTTACAAAATTAAAATTACCATCCTCTTGTACAATAATGTTTTTTTCACCATCTTTATTTAATTTACTTGTAATACTCTTATTAGCTGAATAAAAACTTATAATGCTGGTTTTATTATCCAACATAGTTATAATAGAATTCAGTAAATTTTTATTTTTTATTTCTCCTGTTTCAAAATCTATTGCAAAAGAAGGCCATGCTATTCCTAAAGCAGTTTTATATCCAGTATGTAGTTGTAAATTATCTGCTATAGGTCCTGCATACTGTAATTTTAACATAGGTAATTCTATATTTGGAGCTTTAGTTAAAGGTTCTTTAGTGAATGGATTAATAAATTTTTCTTTATAACTACTTCTAAATGTTTTTTCATAGCGTT
>Ga0208461_1003704_pt1 | contig 11236 bp, 10 predicted proteins | sample AD_JPNTR4_MetaG_FD_184448 | JGI IMG/M metagenome (GOLD analysis project Ga0208461, IMG submission 184448) | Active sludge microbial communities of municipal wastewater-treating anaerobic digesters from Japan - AD_JPNTR4_MetaG (SPAdes) (version 2) | ecosystem: Engineered > Bioreactor > Anaerobic... | reverse complement strand
CCTACCTATGAGGAATGGAAACCACAGAAAATGAGATAAAATAAAAGGTATACAATCGGTTCTTACCGTACCTATGAGGAATGGAAACGGGGTTGTGGGACGACGATAACTTGAATAGTCGTCCCGTTCTTACCGTACCTATGAGGAATGGAAACCGAGATAAGGTGCAAGACTCTTGGCGTGTTTATAAGTTCTTACCGTACCTATGAGGAATGGAAACTAAAAATCCCGGATCTTTTCCGGAACCAGCACAATCAGTTCTTACCGTACCTATGAGGAATGGAAACTTCAAGACCGTGATGGTACACAGTATAAAATCATAGAGTTCTTACCGTACCTATGAGGAATGGAAACCTTCGAACTTGCCAAGTATTTTAGGCGTCGCTGCGAGTTCTTACCGTACCTATGAGGAATGGAAACGATGAAACATTATTTGTCAAACTGCGGGAACTTCTCGGTTCTTACCGTACCTATGAGGAATGGAAACCCATCTTTCCAAATCTTAACAAAAGAATTTATCTTTGAGTTCTTACCGTACCTATGAGGAATGGAAACAGCGAATAACTTGGAAGGAGTTTTTGAGTTCTTTTGAGTTCTTACCGTACCTATGAGGAATGGAAACCTCCTTTCAAATTTCTTTCATTGTAAAGTAGACAAGGTTCTTACCGTACCTATGAGGAATGGAAACCTACAAAATGACCGATACCTGTCTTTTGTTCATATAGTTCTTACCGTACCTATGAGGAATGGAAACATAGATAACGAATCAAACTTTTATAATTCCTTACCTTGTTCTTACCGTACCTATGAGGAATGGAAACTACCACAAAAGGAATCAAAAAGCAACTGGGAACTTCTTGGTTCTTACCGTACCTATGAGGAATGGAAACGCTGTGTTTCATTTTCGCTTGCGAATAGTATCGTTGAGTTCTTACCGTACCTATGAGGAATGGAAACTTCTGATCCCACGTGAGATACTTCGCATCCGCACCTTTGTTCTTACCGTACCTATGAGGAATGGAAACTACTGCAAGGGTCTGCTAGAGGATGTAAAATATACTGTTCTTACCGTACCTATGAGGAATGGAAACCGTAGAAATTGAAATACTTGAACTGGTCTATCGTGAGTTCTTACCGTACCTATGAGGAATGGAAACCCGCATTCAACGTCGGTCCTTGTGCTTGCCACACAAGTTCTTACCGTACCTATGAGGAATGGAAACATGCATATTCTTCTCTTTCTACATATGCGGGGGCGGGTTCTTACCGTACCTATGAGGAATGGAAACCAGAGTTCCTTCGAGTCTCCCGTATGGCAATTTATTTGTTCTTACCGTACCTATGAGGAATGGAAACTCCGAGGAAAGAATTGCTTTGTTTCGAGGGAGTATGGTTCTTACCGTACCTATGAGGAATGGAAACATTGACCTCGTCAGCGGTGACAACAATCTCACAATACCGTTCTTACCGTACCTATGAGGAATGGAAACGTTTGTCATTCTCTGCTTTTAGAAGGTCTGTCTGCTGGTTCTTACCGTACCTATGAGGAATGGAAACGCTTGGAGTTCGTCCGCAAGCTGTTCAAGTTCCTTGTTCTTACCGTACCTATGAGGAATGGAAACACCAAGCGGTGATGCTATGGACATCAGCATACGCAACGTTCTTACCGTACCTATGAGGAATGGAAACCTACTTTCTTTCTTTAACTCGAAATCAGAAAATTGAGTTCTTACCGTACCTATGAGGAATGGAAACGAGTATACCAAGCGAAGAACTCAATGTGGTCACTACGTTCTTACCGTACCTATGAGGAATGGAAACTTACCTTGGCCATCTTCTCCCCGGCCTTGTACCCTCTAGTTCTTACCGTACCTATGAGGAATGGAAACCGTATTGTAATCACGCTTATTACCTGATGACATACCACCGTTCTTACCGTACCTATGAGGAATGGAAACCATCCCAGTGCAATGTGTCCCGCTGGAATGTACAAAGTTCTTACCGTACCTATGAGGAATGGAAACTTTCATCCCAGCCAAGGAGTCTTACCACTTCTTCTACTGTTCTTACCGTACCTATGAGGAATGGAAACACATCCTTGCTATTTCTTCTACTCCAACTAAGAGCGGTTCTTACCGTACCTATGAGGAATGGAAACCTTCTTCCTCTAAGACCACACGGGTGCGGAACAGTCCCGGTTCTTACCGTACCTATGAGGAATGGAAACGCAGAACTGTGGAATACAAGAGGTAGGCTATACCTGTTCTTACCGTACCTATGAGGAATGGAAATCTTTTTCTCCACCAATTTGTGAACTTGTGTCCAATAAAATGTTTAATATACTTCAAATATTGTGAATATTGCCTTGTATATTACGTATGTCACTAATAAGTCAAATTATATGTCATTATTTAACATGTGTGTGGTATAATTTTGAAGATAAGGAAAATTATTTGAATGTCAACTTCTTGTTTTTGAGGGGGGATATGGGTGAAAAAAATTCTGCTTACTTGTGAGACAGTAACTCCTATGTTTATGTATGGTGCTGATGGAAAGACACCAGAGCTTCGACCTTCTGAATTCAAGGGAATGATGCGATTTTGGTGGAGGGCAGCAAAAGGTGAAGATAATATCGAAAAACTGAAAAATGACGAAGTTCAAATCTTCGGAGGCGTGGGCAACAGTGGACAGAAGAGCAAGATGAACCTACGAGTCATTTTTGATAAAAAGAGTTTACACGATAACATAAGATATGACCTAAGAACGGATCCGGAACTCAAATCTAATCAAGCTGGTAATTCCTTCAATTCAAAATATCCGGGAATAAGCTATCTACTGTACTCAACAATTTTGGAAGGAAAAAAAACCTCATATGTAAAGAAGTACATAAAAGATGGATTTAGCTTCTCTGTACTGATAACATCTTTCGACCAGAATACTTATGAACAAGTCGTTGCCTCATTCTGGCTTGCCGTTTATCTATGTGGATTCGGTACACGGTCAAGAAGAGGAGCTGGTAACATAACAATCAATAATGTTGCCGGTGATGAGATAGCTGGTGTTAGTTTTGTTCCAAAGGTAGAAGATGCAGATCATCTGGACGAATGGTTTAAGTCAAATCTCGAGAGTATACGGTTAATCTTTAATTCTGGAAGAACTTCTAAATACTCTACATTGGCTGGCTCACAACTTTTGATTTTTAATCAAATGGAAACATGGTTTGAGGCGCTCGAGCACACTGGTGGAATATTTGCTGATTTTCGAAGGAAAAATAGATCAATGCTGTGGGAATCAGCTGCTTTTGGTATGCCCATTATACATAGAAGGAGTAGAGTAAAAATGGTACCGTGCAGTACACATGGAAAACTGTCCGACAGGTTCTCTTCTCCAGTAATATTCAAGGTGATAAAATCACAAAATCTTTTCTTCCCGCTCGTGCTTAAGTTGAATGTCAATATGGATGAAATTGGTAAAGAGGAAGGACACGATGTGTGTGAGGTTAGAAAGGCAGATATGTCAAAGGTTAACGAATTTTTAGACTTAATCAAAAAAAGCGGAGCAAAGGGGATATCGATATGAGCGAGTTCAATGACAAACTTAAACAATTTTTGCATGATCCTATTGATAAATGTTTCGATATTCCAGGCCATGAAATAAGGGCAAAAAGGTATGCTGAGCTTTTCGGCGTTGGAGATGTCACTCAAGATTCTTCTTCAGATCAGATTGCTTCTTGTATGGAACGGAGTTTTTTACCAAGAGCAACGAAATATGGCCTTCCAGCAGATGCATTTTATCAGCCTCTCACTGAAATACGTCATCCATTCTCTGAGGGAAAATTAGATGTGCCAGAGTTAGATCGTTCAGAAGTGAATAAAATATTCGCAGCATTTGAGGAACTCTTTTCAAACCTTGGTCTCCCCGTTGAGGATGACAAGAAGTTTTTCTATCTATGGCGTAATTTGGTTGAGCATTCTTTTGAGAAGTTTGAAGGAACGGAGCTTGGAAAGTACATTCCAATTCTTCCAGCAGACACCAGAATTCCTGATCATTCCATATGGGAGCATTTGAAAGTGTCATCAGCGATCAACTCTATGCAGATGACATATGATGGCAAAACTCAACTTCTGCAGAATAATTCCCTTTTTGTTATGAGCATTGGTCCTGTGCAGAGTTTCATATCCCAAGCTCGCAAGACTCAAGATTTCTTTATGGGTAGTTTTGTGTTGTCGTATTTGACTTTCAGAGCAATTGAGAAGATTGTGAAAGAGTACGGACCGACAAATATCATCTATCCCGATATGCATGGCCAGCCTCTTATGGATCATTATCTTAAGAGTTTGGGAATTGAAGTAATGAATTCATCCGAAGGTCTTGTCCAACAACCGACGATTCCAAATAGGTTTGTTGCTATTCTGCCGTTCACTGATAGAGTAAAGATTGAACAATTAGCTAAATCACTTGAAGAAGCGGTTAGGAATGAATGGCACAATATGGCGTGTGCCGTTTTGAATAAATTCAACTTGCTTAGTGAAATAAGAGATGACGTCATCGAAAAGCAAAATAAAGGCTTTCCAGAAGTCTATTGGGCAGCTATTCCATTGCGTAAAGGGAATTTTGACTTGCTTCCAAGTGCACTTTCCGATTATTTTGAAGAAGATGAGATCAGACGATGGGATGAGTTAAAGACGTTTTTGGATGATCATGGAGACTATATTGTGAATGTAGGCTTGCTGTACCAACTCGCTTATTCTGCACTTGAGAAGTCTATGGGAGCAAGGAAGAATTTGAGAGATTTTGAACAAACAGAGGAGTACGGTAGGAAGTGTCATCTGTGCGGTGAGAAAGAAGGCGTAGTCAAAGCTGGTAAAGGTAACCTTAGAGTTGGAAAGTACATCTCTGCAACTGAAACGCTCTGCACAATGTGTTTTACAAAAAGAGCACTCGATGTCTATCTAAACGAAGTTTTTGGCAATACCTTTAGAAACTTTTCATTTCCGTCAACTGCTGAAATTGCTTGTAGTGATTTTAAAAAGAGGGCGTTGGTGAATCGAAAGCAAGACCTCATCGAGTATGTGGAAATGCTCAAAAAAGTTTTAGGAGATCGATTTGATCAGGCGCAAGTACCACTCTTGCCAAACATACAGAAGACTCTTGGTAACGTTGCCTACGATGTGGAGAATGTAGAGGGCGATTTGTTCCTTGAGGAGCGGTTAACTAAGAAGGAATTCAAAGATGAGTTTGGTATTGTTGTGACCGATGCACAATTAAATGAACTGAAAAAGAAGTTGAAGAATTTAACTAATAAAGTTGGTAGTCCAAGTCCGTACTATGCGGTGATAAAGTTAGATGGGGATAATATGGGTAAGTGGCTTTCAGGTGTGCAATTACCTGAAATAAGAAATGTTTACAACTCGCAAGTGTGGGAGAAACTACCTGTGGATTTTAAGAAAGGGATTCAGAAGTTTTCAAGTAAGAAGATGCTTACTCCAGCAATCCACGCTTCCATTTCTAATGCGTTACGCAACTATAGTCTTGAACTAGTGAGGCACATAGTGGAAGAGGAACATTTAGGAAAGCTTGTTTATGCCGGTGGTGACGATGTACTTGCATTTGCGAATTTGCAAGATCTTATTCCAATAATGAAGAAATTGAGAGCTGCTTTTTCAGGACATGTAAGATTTGAAGAAGGTAATGTTGTGGTCGATTGGAGCAATAACACAGGATTTGTTGAAAAGGATGGAAGATATCTTTTGACAATGGGGCCAAAAGCTTCTGCATCTTGCGGTATTGTTATTGCTCATTGTAAAGCGCCACTGAAGATGGTTTTGGATAAGGTAAACGAAATGGAGAAAAAGGCAAAAGAGATAGACAGTGGCAAAGATGCGTTTGCAATTTCTCTAATTAAGCATTCTGGACAGCTGAGAGAGGTTGTCTGCAAATGGAGATTTAACAGTGGAAATGAGGTAGTAGATACTAGCGACAAGATATTAGAAATAAGCAGATATTTCAGAGGTTGGCATGGTTGGACTTTGTCGAATACATTCCCATACAAGTTGTATGTTGCGATTGAGAAACTAAAAAATAAAGATGGGATATATTTCCTAGACAGCGGAATATTGGAGAGTGAGTTGAAAAGGGTAATCAAAAGGTCTCTGGAAAGTGGCGATGAGGTGACAGAAAGCAGAGATAATGTTGCAGAGAAACTCTCTGATGACTTTTTGTATCTTTTCCATAGCGCAGGGATCCATGAAAGTGTAGATAGATTCATGAATCTTCTTGAAGTGGCAAGGTTCATTTCTAAGGTGGTGAGCTGAAATGGTTGTGAGTATAAAGCCTTTTGATACATTGTTTTTTAAAGCTGGAAGACCTTTTTCGGCTGGCAGTGATAGTTGGGCTGATACTTTCTTTCCACCTTTTCCCTCTACATTTTACGGTGCACTTAGAAGTCTTTTAATAGTTAATGGTGGAACTTTAGAAGAATTCGCTAATGAAACTCACAAACTCCAGTCCGTAGTTGGTAGAAGAACGGTGAATATGGTTGAATACGGAACTTTGAAATTCAATAGTATCTACATAGTCAAAGGTGGTATTCCTTATTTTCCTGTACCTTTTGACTTAGTATTAAATGATGATAAGGTGGAAGCAGTTACGTTTAGTCGGAAATCGGAGTTGTTCATCTCAAATTACAAGTTAGATAATTACCTTATTTGGCGGAAGAATAGTCAAGTGGATGAGGCTAACGGTTGGTTGGATGTAAGTAATTTGATTGATTATCTGAAAAATAGAAGTATTTCATCTGGAATTGCTGAAAGTAGTCAATTCTTCACTATAGAAGAGAAGATAGGTATTGCAAGAGACAATACAACGCTAACCTCTAAGGAAGGGTTTTTGTATAGAATACCACTTGTGCGAATTAATAATGACACTGTTTTTGAGATCGATTTTGAAGGTCTTGATGAAGGGGTTTTACCAAATTATGGTGTAATGAAACTCGGAGGTGAGGGTAAGGCTGCAAAATTCACTGTCGAAAATCATGATTTACTTTCATCGCTCAAGGCTCTTGATTTCGATTTTGATAATGGCTACTTCAAGGTTTATCTTGCAACCCCCGCAATCTTCAAGAATGGTTGGCTTCCAAGTTGGATTGATCCTTCGAGTTATGAAGGCGAGTACAATGGTGTCAAAGTTAAGTTGACAGGTTGCGCATTAGGTAAGTCCATTTCAGTCGGCGGTTGGGATTTGGTGAGAGGTGCTCCTAAACCTTCAAGAAGAGCTGTACCGGCAGGTAGCGTCTATTATTTCAAGATACTGAATTCCGTGAGCGCTGAACAGATAAGGAATACATTCCATTTTAAGAATGTATCTGACAGCTTTGGTGATGCAGAATACTCCAAAGAGGGTTTTGGACTTGCAATTTTAGGGGAGGTAAATGTATGAAAAAGGTTGTCACTATGATTGGTACCTCAATTCTCGAAAATTATCTGAAAAAGGATCACGATGTGACATTCTCAAACAATATCGAAGCACTGAAAAGCAAGAGTAGTGACAAATTTGACGAAGAAAAGTACAGAATATCGTACATGAAAGGTAAGCTGAACTCTTGGATACGCAGCATCAGTGACAGTACAAAATTACTTGATACATGTGCGGAGATAAAGAGTGTTGTAAAGATCGCAGAGGAAGTAAAAGAAGACCTAGAGCTGTACTTTCTGACATCTGATACGATTTTGAGTAACCTCATTTTTGAAGTGATACTGGAAAATTGGGAGAGGTTTCCAAAGGTTGGTGAGTTTAAAGTCCATCCTGAAAATCGTAGGTCCGCTACAATAAAAGGCTTGCAAACGGAAGATAGGAAGAAATTCACGAATGAGGGTATGCCGAGTTTGATTCAAGCACTCTTTAGAATATCCGGAGATTATTGGAACGATGTGATAATAAACGTTACATCAGGTTACAAAGCAACGATACCTTATTTAACTATCTTCGGTCAAGTCTTCAAAAGCCCGATATATTATATATTTGAAAATACAGATTCTCTCATCAAAATACCGTATGTTCCGATAAATATTAATGAAAAGGTGTTTGAAGAGAACGAGAAGTTCTTGTTTGATCTAGAAGTTTGTGACACAAAATTGATACCAAGCAATACACCGTTCAAAGATGAAATCGAGAGTCTAATCGAGAGAGTTGATAATCTCGTGTCTTTAAATCCAATTGGGTTAGTGTTGTGGGAGAGATATAGAAGTTCTTTCTATCTCTTTCAAATTTCTGAAATTCTTAGTGAGGAGTTGGAAAAGCTAAACGTTGATGAAAGAATGGTTGCAGAAAAATCATTTATGGAACTGGAAAGAAGGTTACGAGAGAATCCAGCGGATCCAGATTTGGACCACAAATTGTCAAATTTAAAGTTCCCTGAGAATTTCAAAATCTTCAAACACAAAGAGAGTAATCTTCAAGTAAGAATCCTTTACAAAAAACAGGATTACAAGAATAGGTACGGCTTTGATAAGTTCTTAATCTATCTTGGACTTATCGCGATTGGTAATGATGTACACGATTCGGACGATAAAAGCAAATACATTGAGTACTTTGAAAACAACATTTATAGAGTAACGGATCTCGATAAATATTTGGTTTATAGAATCCCGAAATAAATTTTGAAATACAATCTTGGAAAATCACAAAAAACGAGGGGGTAGAGTTATGTACAAAAAATTTCAACCGTTTTTTCTGATCGTAGAAACACCGTTGCATGCCGGTAGTGGTTCTGAGTTGGGGGTCTTGGATCTTCCTATTCAAAGAGAACGCTATACGAATTTTCCGAAAATTGAGGGTTCCAGCTTGAAAGGTGCAATTAGAGAAGCCTTTGAGACAACACAAAATGGCGCTGATATCATATCACTGGTTTTTGGCCCTGAAGATGGTGATATTTACGCAGGTGCCATCGGATTCACTGATGCGAAAGTACTATGTTTCCCAGTTAAGTCTTTGAGAGGTGTTTTTGCTTGGGTAACTTGCCCAATGGTATTGAATAGATTCATCGAGGACATGCATATGTCGGGTCAAGAAGAGCTCATTGATAATTGGGACTTATCTAATGTCACAAATACGGTTTCAAAAGGTTCTCAAGCACTAATCTCTGACAAGATTGTTCTTGAAGAATTTACATTCCAAGTACGTGAGAGTGACATGACTACTAAGATTGCAAATGCACTCTCAGAATTTGTCTTCCCAGGAGATGCTGTGTATGCTTATTGGAAAGAAAAAATGAAAAAGGATTTAGTAATACTAAGTGATGAAGATTTCGAAGATTTTGTATCAACGAGTACTGAAGTAATAACGAGGACGAGAATTTCTAACGAAACTGGGACCGTTGAAACGGGTGCACTCTGGACTGAAGAGTTCTTGCCGCAAGATACGATTCTCTATTCAATCGCAATGGCAACACCAGTAAGAGCCGAGCCAAGCAAGAAAAACGAACTCCTTGGCGATACATCGGACAAGGAAGCGGAAAATGTGATAGAATTTTTCAAGAAAGGAATGCCTAAAGTAATAAATATAGGCGGGGATCAGACTATAGGTAAAGGGATCGTCAGAACAAAGCTATTGGGGGGTCTATAATGAACGAAAATGTCAATCTAATTCAGAAGCTTGAACAAGGAAGAGCAGAATTTGCGTACAATTGTGTGAAGGATGCACTTAATAAGCTTGATTCAAGGAGACAGAAAGAGTACAAATCTTACGTAAAAAAGATACCGCAGATGATACTTTCAAATGGTCTTGGCTCAACGCTTGCCTTCGTTTTATCAAAGTCCGAAAACGGCAATGCATATGATTTGATCTACAGTCAAATCGAAACGTATTTGAGAAGTCAATCTGCATCAAGGATAAGGCTACCTGATCAAATAGGTCTAATTCAGTGGATAGTTTCTTGTAATTCCACAGAATACAAGTATGCATCTCGTGAGATTCTATCATTCTTCAATTGGCTTAGAAGATTTGCAGAAGGCCTTATAGAGGGGGAAGCTGACGAATGAGTATATCCATAGGGGAATTCAATTATCTGCCCAAGGATACTCAACAGATTATACCACATGAGGTTGATGAGAACTTCAATTTTCTGTTGATATACAATCTTCCCAAATTGACTTCTAAACTTGGAAAGGAAAGAATAGCTATAAATGAAGCGATAGAGGGATTTAGGTGGAATTCAAACTTCATTAGATCAATAAGTGCAAGGCATGATCGTTCCATCGAAGATTTTAAAAGTGCTGGACTCTCAACTGATTCTTTTTCTTCAAAAATGAACTGGAGAATGGTCATTGGGCTTGGTACAGCTCATCCTCAGGAGACTTCGATGACTCTCCACCACATATATGGAATACCGTACATACCAGGCAGCGCAATAAAAGGAGTCACTAGACATTGGTTTATACTGAAGACTTTCGATGAACTTGGGATAACGGAATTTGCACAGATAAGTTGCTTGGAAAAGATGCTCGAAAATTCTGATGATGAAGATAGCAAAATTTCAAAAGAAGCTTTCAAAAAGAAATTCATAACAAAGAAAATTGTACCAAGCGACACCCTTTACGACTTCTTCACTGAGAGAAAAGACATGATAGGTTTGTACAGAGACATATTTGGTACTCAAGGCAACGCAGGAAAGGTGCAGTTCTTCGACGCTTATCCTGTTGGAGAAATAAAACTGAAGCTAGATATAATGAACCCGCACTATCCAGAATATTATAGTGGAAGTGAACCACCAACTGATTCCCAAGATCCAAATCCGATAAAATTTCTGACAGTTGAAAACACAGAATTTAAATTTCACATTGCAAGTAAGAATCCAGAGTTGCTTAAAAAAGCAAAGAACTATCTCATTGAATCACTCAAAGAGCATGGCATTGGTGCAAAAACTGCAATCGGATATGGATATTTTGGAATTTAAGAGAATCTGAGAATTGCTCAAACGGAGGCAACGGTGAATTATTCCTTGCCTCTGTTTTGTTTTACAAATTCGATTAGTTCCAGTCTTTGCCACTATATTCTCTTCTTGGCTAACTAGATTACTTTTTTCATGGTATAGACATATTCAAATTGAGATACTATATATTTAGGTATTATTTTGATAGTGTCAACGGTATGAAGCGAGGACAATTCAACTGGTTTTGGGAATGGGGAGTAGTAGGTTTGATAATCCCATATTTAGGAGCTGGCGGAGATTGGGTTATCC
>Ga0208461_1003689_pt1 | contig 11267 bp, 3 predicted proteins | sample AD_JPNTR4_MetaG_FD_184448 | JGI IMG/M metagenome (GOLD analysis project Ga0208461, IMG submission 184448) | Active sludge microbial communities of municipal wastewater-treating anaerobic digesters from Japan - AD_JPNTR4_MetaG (SPAdes) (version 2) | ecosystem: Engineered > Bioreactor > Anaerobic >... | reverse complement strand
GAAGATACAGCACACGATGGAGTTGTTGATACTTTGATAAGAAGCATTTTGAATGTTGTCACTGCTTCTAATATTACTTATGCTATTGGAGGTAATAAATTATATCAATTAAGTCCTACAACAGTAACTAAAAGTACAACATTTCCACATACAATAGATAAGACAGGAGTAACAGGAGAAGATGGAGAAGATATTGTTTATTACAATTCTGATCTTTATTATTTTTATAATCATTCTGGAAATGCTGGCGATATAGGAAAATATAATGGTTCAACATTTGATGAAACTTGGGGAAGTGTCACTGCCAGCGGTGCGGAACCATTGCAAAATGCTCCTCATCAAGCGATCAATGGAGGTGATAGTTGTGTTTATTTTGCTAATGGAAAGTATGTTGGAGTAATAGATAGAACAACACTTAAAGCTTCTGAATTAGATTTTTGAGATGATTGCCAAGTAGTTTCTCTAAGTTGAAACTTAAATAGAGTTATTGTTGCTGTTAATAGCCCGAATATTACTGGTTCTAATTTCAATCAATCATTTATTTGCTATTGAGATGGAGTTAGTTCCAGTTTTGAAGGCGATCCAATAGAAATAAATGGCAGGATTGGTGCTCTTTATACCAAGAATGGTATTACTTTTGTTTGATGGCAAGATGCCTCTGCTTCAAATGGCTATAACTTTGGTTATGTTATCAATGGACAGATAAAAGGATTATATAGATGCAAGGGAACACTGCCTTTGTATTACCAAGTTGGTGAATATAATGGCTTTGTAATGTGAGTTTCTGATGGTTTATTATATCTTTGAGGTGCTTATGATCCTAATGTTGCTGTTAATCTTTCTCAATATTTAACTTCAAGATATACTACTGCGGTTGGAGGAATTGGTTCACCTTTTGGAGATATACTTATCGCATCAAAAGGTCAAATAGATCAAGATACACATTATAGCATTGATAAAAATTCTGGTTATACAAAAAATAGTTCTTGAAAATCAAAAGCTTTTAAGATGTCTGGATCAAATTATATTTTCCAAATTGATTTGATTTTTGTAGAAACAGATCCATTGAGTGCAGGAGCAAGAGCAGATTTTACTTTAACTTACAACAAGGGTAAATCAACGCAAACTCTTTCCCCAATTGTTTATTCAACTGCTAATACTACCAGACATAAAATTACAGATCAATCATACCAAGTAGAGGATTTTAGATTAGATATTAGTTTTGCTAATGGATCAACAACAAATCCAGTTAAAATAAGGTCAATTATGATTTCTGGTCATTTCGTTTTAAGTAATTAAATAAAAATATTATGGCTGTTTATACTCGTTCTGCATTAAAAACAAATATTAGTTCTATGGTTAGTGGTATTGTTTCAGATACCGACCAGAATACTATTCTTAATCGTGCTGTTAGAGAGGTTTTATCAGATATAGATATGCGTTCTATGAAAAGAAAAACCTATTTAGTTCCTAATTTATTTAGTGATATTTATGATTATGCTGCTCCTTCTGACTTAAAAGATACAGGAATAATAGATGTTCGTCCTCAAATTAACAGAGGCAGGCACGACGAGTGAAGACTTACTATTTGATCTGAATTTGATAGATTAAAGCAAGATAGCAGATTAGACAGATGGGGGGAAGAAATAGAAAAGAATAGAAATGCTTGATCTGGGGAGAGTTTAATTGCTGTTTCAGAAACAGATATGATAAAAAAAGTTAGAATATCCAGACCAGTTGATGATAAGAATTGTAATATTGATCCATTAGATAGCGTAGGCAATTGGGTTGGTTATGGCGATGGAACTAATTTAACAAGAGATAGTGATAATTATGTTAAAGGATCTGCTTGTATCAATTGAGATATAAATGATGCTGGCGGAACAACAGCAGGAATAGTTAATAGTTCATTAAATAAATTTAATATTTCAGATTATTTAGCAGATGGATCTGTTTTTGTTTGGGCTTATATTCCTTACCCAAACAATATTACTAATTTCAAAATTAGAATTGGGAATGATGCTTCTAATTATTATATGATTGCTATTACTACAAATAATGAAGGAATTGTTTTTCAACCAGGATGGAATTTATTACGATTTGATTTAGTTAATAAAGTAATAATTGGTAATCCTGATTGTAGTCAATGTAGTTATGTAGCAATATTTATGACAAAAGATGCTGCAAAAGTTAGCGAGACAGATTATAGATTTGATGATTTAAGAATTAAGAAAGGTGATAAATACGAAATAATTTATTATTCAAAATATGGTTGGCAAAATTCTACTGGTGCTTATTTAGAAAATTCAACTGCTGATACAGATTATGTTAATTGCGATACAGATGAAATAAGACTAATAGAATATAAAGGAGCTGAATTGATGGAAAGGAGATTAAAAAACCACAATGAAGCTGATCGATATCTTAATTTGTATGAAAGATACAAAGAAATTTATAGACAGAATAATCCATCAGAAGCTTTAATTTTACAACAAACTTATCATTTTATGTAATATGGAAGATTTAAAAGAAATAATACCAGAACAAACCTGAAATGATCTTATGACAGAAGTAGCATTAGAAAATGCGCTAACAGGGAATAGTTATAGCTCATCATCTGCTGCTCCTCCATCAACAAATCAAGGAATTTCAGTAAAACAGAGACTTGTTGATCCTATTTTAGAAGGAGCAAGTTTTGTGTCTAAAACAAAAGGAGCAAGAGTAGAAATGTTAAGAGATAGTAATATTGGAATGAGAGTACTAAATGAAAATAGTTCAGAAATATTTAAGATTTTAGTTGGAGGAACAGATGTCGGTGATATTATTATTGGAGATTACGATGGCGGACAGGGAGCAAAATGAGATGATTCAATGGGAACTTTTGATGTTTTAGGAACTATTCAGGCAACTATTGGAAAGATTGGTGGTTTTGCGATAGGAGCAGATTATATTAGAGATACTGCTGATACCTTTGGATTAGCTTCAACTACTACTTCTGGAGATGATATTCGTATTTGAGGCGGTGCTTCTTTTGATAATAGAGCTTCTGCTAATTTTTACATAACTGAAAGCGGACAAGCATTGTTTAAGTATGTTACAATTAGTGGAGGTTCTAATGTAAAATTTATATCAGATACAATTGATACAGAGAATAAAAATATCTTAAAAGATTTTACATTTAGTCCTTCTGATTATTCAGGAGCATTTAAGTCTGGAGATATTACTTGGGATACTTCTACTGGTTTAGTAACAGGTGGAACTGGAATAGTTATGCATAAAGGAGGTATTGTAGGAGCAAAGGATGGCAATGCTACATTTTCTATCAATGCTTCGACTGGTGATGCTACTTTTGCTGGAACTTTAAGTGCTGCTGGTGGTTCATTAGGTGAAATTACTACTGGACAAATTACTCTTGATACAACTGGTTATGTTCGTGGTGGAATGACAGATTATATGACAGGGATAGGTGTCTTTTTAGGATATTCAGGTGATGCTTATAAGTTTAGTGTAGGCGACCCATCAGGAGATTATTTTAACTTTAATGGCGTTAATATTGATTATAGTGGGTCATTATCATATAAGGTTAACTGTTTATATGGGGAAGCAATGGAACAGCAAACAATAGTTGGATTGTATAAAGATTATTATACTGGTGATAAATCAGTAAAAAGTATTTATAAAAAAGATTATAATGCCTATGGTATATATGCATATCAAAACGGCACATATAGAAATTTTTCTATAACTGGTGATGATGGAGATTTATATGTATTTACTATGTATAAATACGTAACTGGTACTACAGAAATAAAAATAGAAATATCAAAACAAGATGCTGCTAATGCGGTATTAGTTTCTTCAATAACAAGTAAATATTGTACTTTAATAAACATTTCTAGCACCTCTCCAATAGCTTATGATACTGCAAATAATAAAATAATAGTATGCACAGGTACCAAATATCAAATATTCTACTTTCATAATGGTTTAATTAGTCCGCATACAAGTGTTATGTCTTTTCCCAACATACCTGCTAATTATTCATTAGCAGATGTTGCTTATGACCCGAACGAAAATTGCTTTGTTGTATTTTTTTCAAGATTCATTGATAACTATACTTTATATTATTATATAGTTCAATGTAATCCAGGAACAGATACAACATCAACTGTTAGCGCCGGAGATGTTGTTCCTATTAGTGATGTAGACAACAAACTTAGGGGAGTATTTGCTAACGCAACAATAAATCCAGCAACTGGTTATATTTATTTTTTAACATCTAGTTCTACTGCTGATTATAATAGAATATATCAAGTAAGAGTAAAATCGGATAAAACATTAGAAAAAATAGGAACAAGATATTCTACTAATAAGGCTTATAGTAAGTATTTTTGTTATGATGAAACAGCTGGTTGTTTAGTAGCGGCAGAAGGAGATTCAAACAACAGATATGTATATGCCTATTTGGTTTCAATAAATGGAACTAGTTTGTCTGCTGGGAATGCTACAACAATATACGATTCGGGTGCTAGTAATAGCATTTATACTAGTAAAATAGTATATAATCCATATTTAAAATATTGTTGTATAGTTAGTGAAGGTTCCAGCTCTACACCAACAGTAGCATCTCACATCATAATAAATAATGGTGTAATTAGTAGTTTTGAAAATAATAAATTATTTATTGGTTATAGTCAATATGGTAGTAGTTTGTCTAGTCCTTGATATACAAAGACAAGTTTTAATATAGTAAAGACTAATGGGTATTCAGGAGTTTCAACAAGCGTATATGAAATAGTTCCTTGTGCTTATGGTAAAACTTATATAATGCCACCGCAAACCGATACAATAGTATCAACATATTGGAATTTTACGGTTGAAAGCACGGGATTAAATAGAACAACAATAATAAAACTTAATACAGAAGATATCTATATAGCAACTTATAGACAATCAACAGATATACGTGCAGTAGCATTCAAAAAGGGAGGTAATGCTAATGGCACTACTTTAGTTGGAACTCGTTTAATTATAAATAATACAAATTCTAATGGAAATGTAAGATGTTGTAAGTGTGGTCAAGCAAATAGATTTGTGGCTGTATATCATTATAAAGTAACCAGTGAAACAGGTGAATTAAGAATAGTATTATGCGAAGTAAATCCAGTAGATTTATCTATAAGTATTATACAAGAAAGAACATTGAGAAGCAGTCTTATAACAGCAAGGAGTATTATAGCTTTTTATAATCATTTTAATAATGTAATCAATGTAGGTCATCAATATAGTAGAAGGCAAGGCGGAGTAGAAACTCATTATTGAGAAACTTATGAGATAGTGGCTGATGGAGATGAAACAATAACAATCAGGTCAAAAGAAGAAGGTACTAGTACACATTCATATTTAGTAAATGGTGGTTTATCATTATATTCTAAACTTCCATATTGAATAACAACAAATAACAGTTCACCATATACTACTAGTATTTTTATTGGTGGAAAAACAATAAGTATAAGTAATACTGAGGCACAAGCAAATATGTTCTATGCAATTTGAAGTGATAAAAATAAAATGCTTATATTGCCTACCAGTATAAATACTATAACTAATACATATAAATTTGATAACCTAAAAAGATTATATGATAATACAGATATATCTATTGGAAGGATTGGAGATTTTGGGTTTATAGATGAAAATGAAGATAAAATTTTATTTACTGCTGCTGGAACTACTTGAGCTGCTGGTATATTCAAAATAGATACTAAATCTAATAAATTTGTTGCAGATAGATTAGTTGATGGTTGTATACAATATGATTGAAATGGTGCGTGGCAATCATCACTTTGAACTTATTATTGTATAAATGACGACGGAACTTATGATATTTTAGCTGGGTCAGGCACTAGTCCACACGTAGTATATATAGTAAAAAGAGGTATCACATTAAATTCGCCGTCCAATTATATTGGAATTACTTATGAGTCTGGAGATAAAGGAGATATAAAATTAGTAGACTATCCAAACTCAGTAGCTAATTACGATGGGTTAACTGCTGGAAATTTTTATTATCTTGGTACACACGGGTTGACAACTACACCAACAGATTATAAAGCTGGATATGCAAAGACATCTAACAAAATGGTAATAATTAAATAAAACGAAACACATTTTATAATAAATAAATAAATAAATATAAATTATGGCACAAGTAACAATTTTAGTTGGTGGAACACCAGTAACTGTAAACGAAACAACTCCAGGACTATTTGGTAGTTTGGGATATAGTTATGTTGGTTCAACACCAAGCACAACACCAAGCACAACACCTTCATCAACGCCTAGTTCAACAACAACTCCTACAACATCAACCAGTAGTTCTTCTTCGCCTTCTACATATACTCCATATACTTCTTTGCCAAGTAGTAGTCAATCTGCTACTAATTATACTATTAAGCCTGGTGATACTTTATCTGGGATTGCTGCTAAATATGGAACTACTGTAAGCGCTTTAATAACTGCTAACCCAAGTATAACAGACCCACATAAAATTTATGCTGGAAACACAATTAAAATTCCTACTTCAACTACTACATCTGCTCCCGCTGTTTTAACTTCTACATATACACCATATTCTTCTATTTCTGCTGCTCCAACTACAACTACAACCACTACATACACTATCAAGTCAGGTGATACTCTTTCGGGAATTGCTTCTAAATATGGGACAACTGTTCAAGCGTTGATGGATGCTAATCCAAATATAAAAGATAAAAATACAATTTATGCTGGTGATACCATTAAAATACCAACTGCAACATCTGCTACAAATCAACCAGTTTCTGGATCATCACAACAAGCAACTACAAATCAGCAGATTAATGCATTACAACAACAAGTAGATCAATTAAGTAATGTGTTAAAAGAAGCGGCAAAATTAGGTATTACTTCTGGAGAAATTCCTCCTGAAATAGTAAGTGGAATGACAGCAGAAGACTATCTTTCTACTTCTGAAGGATTAAGGAAATGAGAAGAATTTCAGAAACAACAAGCATTAGAAAATCAAACTAAAGCAAAAGAAGATTTATTAAAAGACAAAGAGACAAAACAATTGCTTGCTGAGATTTTAGATTTAAATAAACAATTAGGGATTACAAAACCAGAAACACCAAGTTTCGAAGCGGCATTTACAACTTTATATCAAGAAAAAGGAATAGAAGGAATACAAGCACAAATCAATGATGTTAACAAGCAAATTGCTGATTTACAAGCCAGTTATAAAGCAGGATTAGCACAAGAGCAACAAAAAATAGCTCCAATGGAATTGATTGGAAGAAGACAGCAATTATTGCAAAATCAATATCAAACTCAATTAGATACTTTAATCAATCAAAAGAAGGCTTTAACTGAAGAATATAATACAAAGATTGGGTTAGTTAATACATTGATGAATCTCAAACAACTTGATTATAATACTGCTAAAAATGAATATGATACTCAATTTTCTAAAACATTACAATTGTTGAATTATATTGAGGATAAAAAACAGGCAGAAAAATCAGAACAAGAAAGATTAAGAGATGATGCCAGAGCTAATTTAACATTACTTACTAATGCTTATGCTAATTCTGGTAAAGATTGAAATTCATTAGATGTTTCTCAAAAGGTTGATTTTAGCAAATTATTAATACAGGCAGGTTTTTCAGCATCGCTTGCTCCTATGTTATTAAATACAACAGGCAATAATGATGAAATTAAAAGCGTAGGAACTAAAACTGATGCTTTCGGAAATGAAACAGTTTATGCTTTAATTAGAAATAAATTAACTGGAGAAATTAGATTAGAAACATTTGGTGCTGGTCAAGGTACAACAACAACTACAATCCCAGTAGAAAATATAAATAGTGTAGAGGGTGTAAGATATTTACAATCACTTGGTTATAAAGATTATGATTCTATTTTTGCTTGATATGATACTCATACAAATCTAACTGGAACTGCTATAAAAGGGTTATTAAAACAGGCAGGAATAGCTCCTGAGTATGCTTTAACATCAGAGCAAATACCTCAAATTATCAGTAATTTGAAAGCATCTATTGAAAATGGTAAATACACATTGGATCAAGTTAACAAATTATTAGATGCTGGAAGGTTACCAGCAAAAGATGGATCTATACTTATTTTATCTCCATCTCAAATTGATGAAATTAAGAAAGGAATTCAAAAAACTTTTTGAGAAAAAATTTCAAGTTTTTGAAAATAAAAAAACAATATGACATTATCAGACATAATACAAAATCTAAAGAAGCTTCCTGAATATGGCAAACAGTTAATAGCCTCTGCTAAATCAAAAGCAGAAGCAGAAAAAGCACAAAAGATGTTAGATAAAGCCACAAAAACAACTCAAAATGCTAGTTCTAATATTAGCACTGATTTAGGAACAAATATTAAAAATATATTTCAACCAGTAGCAGAACAATTAAAGCCAACTATATCTTCTATTTCACAAGCTCCTGCTAAAACAAAGACTGTTATTCCTACAAAGACAGATACTTCTGATTTGTCTCCTTTTGAAAAAGTAGCTGAGCAAATGAAAAAAACTCAACAGACACAAGAAGAATTAGGAGAAATGTTTAGAGCAAAACCTGCATCAGAACAATGAAAAGATATTGGAAGGTCAACAGTTAATATGACTTATGTTTTTGCTACTGTTATTCCAAATATGGTTTATGAGATAGGAGCTTCTATATATGACGCTTATAAGAATGATATTGTATCTGCCTTAACAAACAAAGATGTAGAATCTATTACAAGAGTTAAGCAACTCAATCCTATTTTGGGTTTTATTACTGGTAATCCAGAAGGCAAGTTTCAAACAATTCAAGGTAAAGCATTGTCAAAAATTGGGCAGGGTGAAAATCCATATTTATCTTTAGCAAAAGCAACTGGTGAAACAATTATGGATGGATTAGTTACAATGGGAATGGCTAATAAAATTTCAACAGAATTGGCAAAGTATTATCCTAATGAAGCAAAAATGAAAGCTTGAGTGGAATTAGGAATGCCTGCTAATACTAATGAATTAGAAAAAAATTTTAATAAATTAGCTTTTCAATATCACCCAGATAGACCGAATGGAAATGAAGCTATATATAAAGAAATAGGAAATAGTTATTATTTATTAAAAAACGAAGGGATACCATCTACTAATCAATTAACTCAATTTTTAGGAAAGGTTGGTAAAACTCTAACTACTTCAGTTAAAGATTTAGAAAAGATACCTGATATTTGAACTAAAATGCCATCAGCAGGAGTTGGAGAGACAGCAGTTCCTAAATTACAGTTGCCTGGTTATGCAACTGTTGGAGAACCACAACCAACAGTAGGATTACAAACACAACCGATAGAACCAGTAGGAAAAGAAATAATTCCATTAACTTCTCAAAACAAATTTCTTGTAGAAGAAGCAAAAAAGTATAAAACCCCTGAAGAATTTATAAATACATTAAAAAAACAAGGTAAAATTTTTTATCACGGAACACCATATAAATTTGATGAATTTGATATTTCGAAAGTGGGAGAGAGAGGAATAACAGAAGGAAGAGGTTTTTATTTCACTGACAGACCAGAAGTAGCAAAAGGATATATGAACAAACCAGGAGAAAAAATAATTCCCAAAAATGGTGTAGTAATAGAAGCATATCTTGATATTAAGAACCCAATGTCTGTTTCTCAAAGAAAGATTACAGACAATCAATTAACAAAAATAGTTAGTGAATTATCTAAAACCAATGATAGTTTAATCCCAAGTTATGGAGACAGTGTTAAGGACGTTGTAGATGCTCTAAAAACTAATGATACTGATGTTGATATAATTTCTGAATTGGGAAATGTTGGTGTCAATGCACAGGAAATAAATAATGTTGTTCAAAAAATCACTGGATATGACGGAGTAATAAAAGAAACTCCTTATGGTAAAATTATAGTGGCTTTTAATCCATCACAAATTAAAACTAAATCTCAACTTATTGATATTTGGAATAAAGTACATAAAGAATTAAAACAATCAATAGAAGTTAAACCAATTTCTAAAGAATTAGAACAATCAGCAAAAGAAATCAAACAAGAGATTAAACCAGAAATTGAAGAAAAAGAATTATCACAATTACCAAAACCAGAAGATATGTTATCATTACCTAGAGGTATTGAGATACCTAAAACAGCTCGGGCATTAAAACAACAATATAATTTAGCAGCAGCAAAAGGAGATTGAGAAAAAGCAGAAAAATTAGCAAAGGAGTGAATAAATGTTTTACCTAGTAGCAAGAAAAAATTTAAGATGTATGCACGATCAGAAGATTGGGATGAAATTATGAGACCAATGTTATCTCCTTTACCAAACAATATTAGGCAAGCTATAAAGACTATAGGACAAAATATTGGCGCATCTGGAATATCATCTTTGAGATCAATGGGTGAAGCTGGAAATAAGTTAGCAGATAAATTAGAAACAGTAGAAGCACTTTCTTCTATTCAGTCAGGAGATATGAAAGCTGATATAAAATATAAAACTAATATTTCAAAAATGAATGATGATGAGCTCAAAAGTGTGACAGCTTTAGCAGAAGGAAGGCAGCCATTAGTTGATAATGAAAATGTAAGACAAGTTTTTGATATGTGAAATAAACATCGTTCTATTATTGGCAATATAGCTCAAAATATGCAGGTTTCTATTGTAACAAAAGAAGGAGATATATTTCAGTTTGTTCCAAAAGAAAATTATTTTCCTCATTTTATTAGAACAAATGAATTATTAACTAATCCTAAATACTTAAAAGAAGTTATTGACTATCAAGTAAAAACTGGAGGATTTAAGAGCTATGAAGAAGCAGAAGAATATGCTCAAAACTATCTTTCTTATCTTAAAACAAATGGTCAAGATGATCGTTTTATAAATTCTTATGCCAAAGATAATAATATGTCACCAGCAGAAGCAAACTTTATTTTGAGAAGATATATTTTTCCTACATCGGTTAGAAAATATGGAAATCTTGAAAGAGCGAGAGAAATAAATCTAAAGCTTTATGATCCTAATCCATTAAGGGTATTAGAAAGTTTTTATGATAATGTTTGAAGAAGATTATATGAAATACAAGAATTTGGACAGAATAATGATATTGCTTTTGATTTAATTACGAAAATAGGACAAGATAATTATGATTGAGAATTAGCTCAAAGGATTTTTGATGTATCAATGAATAAAGTTT
>Ga0208461_1003687_pt1 | contig 11273 bp, 6 predicted proteins | sample AD_JPNTR4_MetaG_FD_184448 | JGI IMG/M metagenome (GOLD analysis project Ga0208461, IMG submission 184448) | Active sludge microbial communities of municipal wastewater-treating anaerobic digesters from Japan - AD_JPNTR4_MetaG (SPAdes) (version 2) | ecosystem: Engineered > Bioreactor > Anaerobic >... | reverse complement strand
TTTTTTCAAATTTTTAATAGTTTTGACATTTTCTGTTACATCTTCTCAAATTAATCCATCTCCTCTGGTAATAGCTGATTGAAAAACTCAATCTTGATAGATCAATTCTATACCAAGTCCATCAAAATTTGGGTTCTATATAATAAGTAGGTTTTTCTGAAACTTCTGCTTTCTCTAAAATTTTTAGTAGTCTTTCTTCTCGTTCCAAAAGATCTTGAGCATTGTAGCTATTTTCTAAAGATAACATTGGATTTGTGTGTTCCATTTTTTGGAATCATTCTTGAATTTGATTGATTAATTTTTGTGTCGGTGAGTTCCCAGAAATCAAAAAAGGAAAATATTCTTCTATTTTTTTTAGATAATCAAAAAGTTCATCATACTCAAAATCTGATATTATAGGAGAAGATTCGATATAATAGATGTGGTTGTGATCTGTGATACAGTCTATTAGATCTTGATATATTTTTGAAATTTCTGTTTGTGAAATCTGAGAAATGTTTTTATTTTCTTTTATATAGGTTTGTAATATTTTTGTTTGTTCTGAAAGAGTCATTATATAAGTTTGTAAAGTTTATAAAGTTTCACTACCACCCGCCCCGTAGGACTACGGGGCAAGGTGGTAGTGTGGATTACTTCCCTTTGAATACAACCTTGAATGTCCCAAGTAGAACATATAAATCCATAAATATACTTCGATTTTGTATGTAATACAGGTCTAATTTTGCTTCTTCTGTAAAATCTAAATTGTGTCTTCCAAACACTTGGGCATATCCAGTAATTCAAGGCTTGATAGATAGTAATCTCTTTTGTCGATTTTCATAATTTTCTACTTCTTCAGGTAAGTGAGGTCTAGGTCAAATCAGAGACATTGTCCCTACAAATACACAAAACAATTGTGGCAACTCATCTATAGAAGTTTTGCGCAAGAATTTTCCAAATTTTGTGACTCTAGGGTCGTTTGTTATTTTGAATAATGGTCATTTTCTTTCATTTTTTTCTAGTAATTCGGCTTTCATACTGTCAGCGTCTTTTACCATAGAACGAAATTTTATAAAAGTGAAAAGTTCTCCATGCTGTCAAACTCTTTTTTGTTTGAAAAATACTGGTCATTTACTTTCTAGTTTTATTATTATTCAGATTATAATAAATATTGGAAACAATAAAATGATTCAAATTCCTGAACAAATAATATCGAAAGTTCTTTTTAGAACAATCGATCGTCAATCTAGTTTGGAATGTTTATATTCCATAGCTATTAGGTTTGATATATTTTCTGGTTTATATACTACATCTTCCAAGAAATATCATTCTGATATATGATAAAATCTAGTTGTAGAAAATCTAATTTTTTCAAAAATATCTTGTAAAGTTTCTTTTGAAAAAATTCATACAGCTATAATTATAAAATAATTTTCCACATTTATATCTTTCAAGTCAGCTAATTGTACAAATTCACTTTTAAATGAAAAACTTTCTTTTATTTGACTTATGGCCTCGTAGCTTTTGGGAGTATCATCTCATATAATTAATATTTTATGTTTTCCATTTTTATGTTTCATACTTTCTAATTTGTTCCAAACTTGATCAAATAAAAATAGTAGAAAAAAAGACAATATTGCTCACCAAATTATTATAAATCTAGATAGTCAATAAACAAAAATAAATCAAGTTCCAAAATATCATATAAATGTAATAGTAATTATTCGATAGATTCGGACTTTTGTATATATTTGAAAGTATTTTTGAATTGGTTTATTCAATTCATATAAATTTTTTATTATTCATATTCATACAAAAGCTAAACCCGATATTATAGCAAAAACCATAGTTTCCCTATAATTTATTGGGGGAATTGGTAGTTGTGTAAATGGAATTAAATCCGTAATAAGACGAAGTTTGTATATAGCGTAAAATGAAAATACAATAATTCAAATATGAATCACTGGTCTAATGAGGCGCAAAGGAATGTTGTAATCTTTGTTTTTTTTGCTCATTTTTTTCACAAATTATTTTAATAAAGATTTGATTTTATTTATTACTTCGTTTTTTGTTGTGTAAAAATCTTTTCCATCTTCTATTCTTTTAGCAAATCATGATGCATGAATATGTCATCCTCATCAAAAGCTTTTAGCTATTTCCTCTACATTTGCATCTTTTGATCTTAAAGAAACCTTAACTAAATGATCTTCTTTTCTGATGGTCATTATTACTTTTGGTCAGTTTATTTCTTGTAATATTGTTAATCAATAAGATGCTTGCTCATTATCTATATCATAATCTTTTAATTCATCGATATCATAATAACTATATAATATTTCTCATTCAATACTCATTCTATCTAACAATGTTTTCAAAAAGTTAATTGTTCATAAGCTTTTATTGTTTATAACATTATCTATTATTGATTTTTTATCTGCTCCTAATTGTATAAGTGTTAATGCATTTTTTAATATCCTTTCATGATTTTCATCATAACGAAAGTTACCAGAATCAGTAGTAAGCCCTAAATATAAATAAGTTGCTATTTCCTTATCATAATATTCTTCTCGAATATTTAATGTATTTTCTAGTATTATTTCGCAAGTACTAGTAGATTGTGTATCATGTATAACTTTCCAATTTTCTAAAGAATTTAACATTTGATGGTGATCAAAAACTAATATTTGATTTTCTGAAAAATACTTTTCTTTCCCTTTATAAAAGGTTTTTATACGGGCATATTCAGAAAAATCTACAAATATTAATAAGTGATAATAACCGTAATCAAAAGTAGTTTTTATTTTTTCAAATCACTCTAAAAAAGAAAATGTTGTACTTGGTTTATCAGGAGAAAAATAAAAAACATCCTTTCATAATTTTTCTAATAGTCTACCTAATCCCAACATAGAACCAATTGCATCTCAATCAGGATTCTCATGACAAAAAATAGCAATTTTTTGTGTTTTATCTATAATGTTTTTCAATTCAGTCATACTAATAATTTTTTATAATAAAGATTTTAGCTGTGTTAATCATTCAGGAGATATCATTTTTGTAACATTCCCTACTTTTATTTCTATATCTCATGGATATTTTTCTAAAATAGCTTTTAAAATTTTTATATCTTTGATATTATTTGGGATTTCAAATGTATTAGATTCGGTATAAACTTCTTGTACTTCTTCTACTTCAGCTATATTAGCTTCTTCTGAACTATCAATTATTTTTTCTTCTAATTCAGCGTTTTGTTCTGAATTCTTATTGTGTTTGTCTATGGATTCTTCTCTTAAAAGCTCTATTTTTGTGTCTCAAAGTCTCATTCCTTTTGCTTTTGTGACTGTAATTTCTGGATCAAAACTGGATCAGGCATTTTTAATGAGAGTTTCACGATCTGTTTTGACAAGCTTACTGATTCTTGGATATCTTCATTCTGATTTAAATCCAGAAATAATAACTATATCAAATTTTTTGCAATCTAAGATATCTTTGAAAAAGAACTCTCTTTTGCCTGAAATGTCTTCTATCTCTATAAAATATCATTTTTTTCTAGCTCTTTGAATATTTGATATATATCAAACAATTTTGTATGGTCAGGTGTTTTTTTCTATATTCAGCCATGATAAAAAAGTTCATTTTTTTATATATGGATACAGTCAATCTAACAAATGTCATGAGACAAATGTATGGAATACTTCTTGTTCCATCATCAAGTTTTCCTCAAAAGATGTTTCAAAAGTTTTTGTGAAAGTGATTTTTTGTGTACTTTCATCTCAACCAAAAAGTCACATGCTCATTGTTTGTGCAGATTTTGATCGTTCCAATAATGATGTAATATTTTGTAAAAGTGTATTACGGTTGTAAAATTGATCTAAGGCTCATCATTTAATCAATCATTCTAGTGATTTTTTGTTGACTACACTATCGCATCTTTTTAGGAAATCTTCTAAAGATTTGTATTCTCAATTTTTTTGTCTTTCTTGTTGTATAAATTCTCATATATCAAAACCTATTCATTTGATTCATAAAAATCATAATCTAATTTTTCAATCTATTGCTGCAACATGATTGAAAGATTCGTTTATACTTGGTGCTAATACCTCGATTCCGTGGTTTTGTGTTTCATAAATATATTTGCTTTGTTCTTCTGGATCTTCTTCTACTGAACGAATTAATGCAGCATAAAATTCTACTGGATAATAAGCTTTTAGGTATGCAGTTTGATAAGCAATCCAAGCATAACAAACAGAGTGAGATTTGTTGAATGAATAAGAAGCAGCAGGTTCTATCATTTTTTCATAAATATATTTTGCTGTTTCTGGTTTGTAGTTTCTAAATTTTGCTGCTCTTTCTGTAAATTCTATTTTTAGTTGTTCTATAATTTCTATTTTCTTTTTTCATACTCACCTTCTCAAAATATCCGCTTCTGCTAAAGAAAATCATGCCATATTTTGAACAAGAAACATTAATTGTTCTTGATATACAGCAATTCAATAGGTAATACCCATAATTGGTCAAAGATCTTCTGTAAGTTTTTTTTCTTCTTCTAATACAACTTCTGCTCAATATTTATTTTGTATAATTGCCTTTAATTCATTGCTCATATATTTTATTGGTTCTTTTCAATGTTTTCTATCAATATAATTTGGAATAAATTCCATAGGTCATGGACGATATAGTGCATTCATGGCAACCAAATCATTTATATTGTCTGGTTCTAATTTTACTAGAAATCTTCTCATTCCAGTAGATTCAAACTGGAAAATTCAGCTAGTATCTCATTCTTTAAATACTTTTTCAAAAGTAAAATGATCATTTAATGGTGGATTGAATGAGGTATATTTAAAAAAGTCTTGAAACATTTCTGGTAATTCTTTAGCTTCTTTTTCATGCTTTTTTTGGATTATTTTTATACAATTTTTGATGATAGAAAGGTTTCTAAGTCACAAAAAATCCATTTTTAGAAGCCCAATACTTTCCAATGTTGGTCAGTCATACTGACTAACAATATTATGATCATCTTCTTTTGCATATTGGGTAGGTGTGTATGAAGTTACCTTTTGGGGTGAAATAATCATTCAACAAGCATGTACTCATAGTTGCCTCATGTTTCCTTCTAGTTGTTCTCCAAACTTTACTGCGGATTGTATAATAGTATCACTGTTGTATAATGATTTTAATTCTTCATTTCATTCTGTAGAATTTATGGCATCTGAAATACTTGTTCTATCTGGAATTAAACTAGAAAATTTATTTGATCTATCAAAAGGAACTCATAAAGCTCTAGCAGCATCTTTGAAAGCAGCTTTTGTAGCCATTTGCATAAATGTTCAAATCGCACAAACATTTTCTTGTCAGTATTTATCTTTGACATACTCAATAACCCTTTCTCTTTGTGTATCTTCAAAATCAATATCAAAATCTGGCATACTAACTCTAGCTGGATTTAGAAATCTTTCAAAAAGTAGCCCAAATGGCATTGGATCAATATCTGTAATGTTGGTTAACCAAGCTAGAATAGAACCAGCACCGGATCCTCTACCTGGTCATACTACAATTTGATTTTTTTTGGACCGGGTAACAAAATCTGACACAATAAGAAAATATGTGTTGAATCACATTTCTTTGATTACCTTTAATTCGTATTCTAACCTTTCAATATAATTTCAAAGTGTAAATTGTGGATCATCTCAATAAAGTTTGTATTCTCTATATTGTTGTATAAAATCCTGTTTGAACTTTGTATAAGTTTCTTCTGTAAGTGTGTGTATTTCTTCTGGAGTAATGTCTTGTATTTTTTTATCAGCTTTTCATTTATTTGTAATTTGAACTAACTTCAAAATTAAGTCCTCATCTCGTCACAGATCAAACTTATTGTTTAATCATTTATATGCTATATAACGAAGTTCAAACTCAAATATATCCATAGGTTCGTAAGGTTTGTAAAGCCTGCCTGCCGGTAGGCGGGTTTTTAAAGCCTGCCCCTGCCCCGCAGTACTGCGGGTTTCATCAAAGTTGGTAGTTCCTCCCTTGGGGGAGGGTGTTCTCCCCCGCCCCGCCCCGCAGTATTGCGGGGCTACGGGCGGGATAGGTGGGGGTTTTATCTCAACCACCCCCATCTACCCCCAACTACACTAGAACAACTTCCCCCAAGGGAAGAATGTTTTATTTGCAACTTTCAATTTAATCTTGTAACTTCATTTATGTATAGTAATTTGATAATTTATTTCAACAATTAAGTCAAAAAAAAGCCCCAGAAATTTGACAGAAAAAAAAATCTGATTATAATTATCATAGAGTATAAATTTTATAATTTAATCTACTTAAATGTTAAACTTATCTGAAGTAAAAAAACATCTATACAAATTCACTGATAGAAATAGCAAATATTTTTTCAAAAAACATTGAAAAAGCATATTACTGACTGTGTGATTATTAGTTTCTGTAGCATTTATTCTTATGTTCACTTGGTCTTTATCAAGATTAAACAGCAAAATCTTCGCACAACAAGAGTGAATAGTATTAACTAGTGGAAATATACTAGAGTATTGTAGCAACACTTGAGCGACTTCTTGTAATTTAAATAATAAATCAATAACTGCAATAGAATCTGATGCCTTTGTAAATCATACTAATTTAAAACGATTATATCTTAACAATAACGGAATAAGTTCTTTAGCTTGAATTAATTTCCCTGATACCTTGCGAGAATTACAACTTAATAAGAATCAAATAGATACTCTATATTGAGTTGATTTTCCTATTAATTTAAAACAACTATATCTTGAAAACAATCTTATAACTTCTCTATCTTGAATTAATTTTCCCAATACAATACGAAATTTACAACTTTCTAACAACCAAATAAGCTCCTTAAATTGAATTAATCTCCCTGATAATCTGTCAAACTTATATCTTAACAACAACCAAATAAGCTCCTTAAATTGAATTAATCTCCCTGATAATCTGTCAAACTTATATCTTAAAAATAACGGAATAAGCTCTCTAGATGGAGTCGATCTCTCTACTGGTTTGCAAACCTTAGCTCTTAGCAACAACCAAATAAACTCTTTAAATTGAATTGATCTCCCTGATAATCTGTCAAACTTATATCTTGAAAATAACGGAATAAGCTCTCTAGATGGAGTCGATCTCTCTACTGGTTTGCAAACCTTAGCTCTTAGCAACAACCAAATAAACTCTTTAAATTGAATTGATCTCCCTGACACCTTACAAAACTTATATCTTAACGACAACCAAATAAACTCTCTAGATGGAATTGATCTCCCTAATAATTTACAACGATTAAATTTTAGCAACAACCAAATAAGCTCTTTAAATTGAATTAATCTCCCTGATAATTTACAACGATTAAATTTTAGCAACAACCAAATAAACTCTCTAGATGGAATTGATCTCCCTGATACCTTGCAAACCTTAGCTCTTAGCAACAACCAAATAAACTCTCTAGATGGAATTGATCTCCCTAATAATTTACAACGTTTATATCTTGAAAATAACGGGATAACTTCTCTTTCTGGAATTGAGCTCCCTAACAATTTGCAATATTTATATCTTAACGATAATGAAATAACTTCTCTTTCTGGAATTGAGCTCCCTAACAATTTGCAATATTTATATCTTAACGATAATGAAATAACTTCTCTTTCTGGAATTGAGCTCCCTAACAATTTGCAATATTTATATCTTAACAATAATGAAATAACTTCTCTCTCTTGAACTAATTTTTCTGATAGTTTGCTACATTTATATCTTGATAACAACCAAATAACATCTTTATCTGGAGTTGATCTCCCTAATACTTTACAACGTTTATATCTTAATGATAACAACATTTATATTTTATGAGATGAATTTATAAATGTTTGTTGAAATTTATATACATGATATTTAAATCTATATTACAATAAAATTGATCATTATAATCTTTCTGGTGAACTAATAGACTGTATAAATCACAAACATGCTACATATAGTGGAGATTGGAAAAACACACAAACTATTTTATGATGTACAGATCATTCAGCCATTAATTATTATAATTATGCTACAGAAGACGATGGTAGTTGTATTTACACTTCTGAAGCTATAAATATTCAAATTTCTTTCCAAGATATGTTAATTGCTTTTTATGATTATAGTGGTTATATAGATGAATGAGAATCTATTTATCAACGATATAGATGAGATAATCCAATTTCCTGAGCTAATTGACTCAATTACACTATAAATGAAAACGATTATTGAAAATATATTCGTTTTTCAGTTGTACCTGTAAATATCAGTTGAACTGTTTGAGAAACTGGTTGGAGTAATCCGTTATATATACAATTTCCTCCTGAAATATTAAGTGTCCAAATCTCTGGTCAAAATATTTTAACTGGTTTTTATACTTATAGTGGTTACATAAATGAATGAGAATCTACTTATCAACGATATAGATGAGATGATACAATTTCTTGAGCTAATTGACTCAATTACACTATAAATGAAAACGACTATTGAAAATATATTCGTTTGTCGGTTACTCCTAAAGATTTAAGTTGATTTGTTTGAGAAGTTGTTTCCAGTAATTCAATATACATACATTTTCCTCCAGAAGCTTTGAACACAAAAATACTTTGAACAAATAATGGATTATGAAGTTCACTTACATGATTTTACAATTATAGTGGATGTTTTATAGAATGAGACTCTATTTACCAACGATATAGATGAGATAATCCAATTATTGGATCTAATGGACTCTATTATACTATAAGTGAAAATGATATCTGAAAACATATTCGCTTTTCAGTTATACCTATAAATATAAATTGAACTATGGGAGAAATTAGGCGAAGTAGTAATACCATTTATGTGCCATCGCCTCCAAAAGCTTTGAATGTTCAGATTACTGGTCAAACAATTACTTGAAGTGTGTTAACGGGTTTTTATGTTTATAGTGGCGATATAGAGGAATGAAATTCAATTTACCAACGATACAAATGAACTGGAGCTATTGTTTGAGCGACTTGAATGAATTATACAGTAAGTTGATGAGATTTTGGATCATATATTTATTTTGCTGTAACACCAGTAGATTTAAACTGAAACACTTGAACAACTAGTTTTAGTGATTGATTTAATATATCGGATATGAATGTCATAAAAAAAGTTAATGTTGTATGATTCCCTGTCCAATGAAATTTATTATTATGAATTTATGATTTACTTGATAATACTTGGAGTGGAAAACTAAATTATAAATGGTACAGAAACGATGATTTAATTGCAACATGAATTAGTTATAGATTAGTTTCTGGAGATGTTGGTCATATGGTTTATTTTGAAGTTGAGCCAAAGACTAATTCTTGAGTAACATTGAATAAAATGAAAAGTAACTGACTTTATGTCTCACCATCATATTTAGTTGGTAGCGGTGAAAACACATGTGTCCAACAAACATCTGGATTTTCATCAGAATTAGTATCCGCCTATCTGTATTCTTATAAATATTGAATTACTACCATATGCCCGATTAATTCAGCAAATTTATATTGAAATCTAAAAAGAAACCATTTTGCAAAAATGATATCAGAATACGCAGTTAATGTATTATGAAAACAAGCAAACACATGAAAGAATTGATGTGATAAGTTTGCGGACATATCTTATGAAACAGCTGAAATGAAAAAATTTATTAAAACATCATGTGAATTATGATTGATGTGAATAAGCTCTGATGGAGTAACGGCCATGAAAAACTTCTATCCAAACTGATTTGTGACTAGGGCCGAATTTGGTACAGTATTGTCTAGGTTATTATACGGAAACATCTATCATAGTGATAAAGTTTATTATGAAAAACACTTACAAGCTTTGAAGAATAAATGAATTATGAAAAATATTGAAAAACCATTAGCTAAAGAACTTAGATGACGAGTTATGTTGATGTTAATGAGAGCTGACAAAAGTAATTAAGTTTATAAAGTTCCTACCACCGGGTGCTGACCCCGGGATAACTCCCGGGTCAAAAACAGCACCCGGGTTGGTAGGAATGCAACTTGTAACTTTATAACTAATCTTGTTTAAGAATCTAGTAGACTATGGACTTCTTTTAAATACTTATCATCTACATGAGTATATATCTGAGTAGTTGTAATACTAGAATGCCCCAGCAAGGTTTGGACTGCTCTGATGTCTGCTCATTTTTTTAGTAATGTAGTAGCAAAACTGTGACGAAGTGTATGAGGAGTTACTTTTTTTTCTATTCATGCTAAACTAGCATAATTTCTAACAATATCTTCTATTGAATTTCTGCTGAGAGCTTTTCACATACTATTTCCTGATAAACTTATAAACAAATAATCTGAATCATCTGTCCTAGCTTTTAGGTATTCTACTAGTGCTTCCTTTGCATTTTTTGTAAGAAATGTAGCTCTGATTTTAGATCATTTTCATACTACTGAAAATTGTTTACTTTCTGGATTTATTTGAGATCTTTTAATACTAATTAATTCAGATACACGCAGACCTGTACCATAAAGCATCCAAAGTATAGCAGAATCTCTTTTTCTTTTTAGATCATTTTGTTTTACTAAAAAAGGTGCTTGCATTATTTTTTCTACTTCTTCTTCTAATAGGTAATTTATTTCTCTATTTGGTATTTTGGATAATTCAAGTTTTTCTGGTGACATACAGTCTATATCATTTTTTAGACAAAATTTCAAAAAAGACCTTATCGCTACAATATGGTAATTGATTGTTTTTTTTGATAAGTTTAAGCTATTGAGATACATTCTATAATCTAAAATATGCATTGCTTTTATTTCAGTTACATCAATATCTCAAATATAGTTTATGAATCTATTTAACCATAAACTATAATTTTCCAAAGTTTTAGGACTGTTATTTTTTTCATATTCTAAATAATAAAGAAATTTTTCTATTAAGGATTCAATAGATAAACTAAATTTAATATTCTGTTTGTTTTGCGGAACCATAATTTTTAATTTGCATGTCTGAATTGAAATTATTTTACTCTAACTTTATAGTCATGTCAGTGCATTCAATTTTTCAATATAATTATCAAATTTACTTATATAATCTTCAACTTCGATCATATTAATTTCTTGATCAGTTTCAATGTTATTTATTAGTCTTTCGCTGTGATTTTTTATAAATAATCAGTATTTCATAGCTGTAGAATTATTGTTTTCTCTTCACCAAATATTAAAACTATTTCACAATTGTGCATATTCTTGTAACTGTTCGATAGCCTTTTGATTAGGATT
>Ga0208461_1003683_pt1 | contig 11285 bp, 8 predicted proteins | sample AD_JPNTR4_MetaG_FD_184448 | JGI IMG/M metagenome (GOLD analysis project Ga0208461, IMG submission 184448) | Active sludge microbial communities of municipal wastewater-treating anaerobic digesters from Japan - AD_JPNTR4_MetaG (SPAdes) (version 2) | ecosystem: Engineered > Bioreactor > Anaerobic >... | reverse complement strand
AGGCTGGCTCATGACTGTTTTTACTCTCCGCTGAGGTACAAAAGATTCTGTAACGGGAGCGCCGAAGGGTCAAGGGGTATTTTGGGTGCAAATTCATGTGTTTTTAGGGGGCGGGCCGGGGACAGGAACAGGGGGCAGGGACAGGGACAGGGACAGGATCAGGGACAGGGCCATAAAACACCAAATATTTACCGGTGGTTCATTTGGCCCAAAAATAACGCTTGACATTCTGTTTGAGTGCCCTTAAATTACCTGCCGCTTTGGCGAAAGCTAAAGGGTCGTCTTAGAACGTCAGACGACATATTTGAGATTCGGTGGATGAGTGCCTTGAGGTCAGCAAAAAGAACTTGACTTTGGTTAATCTCTAGCCTACCATCCCCGTCCGCTTTGGAAAAAAGCGATTTTGATAATTCAGTTATAGCTCGCTGCTGGACAAAAAATTCGGCAAAAAATGCTTGACAGCGTTTTTAACCTGAGCTATAGTACTTCCCCGTTGCGCCAAAAAGCGCAGCGGTCGCGCATTAGGGTGACGAACGAAAAGGAACCCTAATCGCCATTGTCAACGCCTCTCAGCTTCATGCTGGTGACCTTGACAATGTCACAGGCGGTTGTTATCCTGAACATTCGCCGGTCGATTTCTGGCCTTGCTCCTTGAAAACTAGGTAGTAGGTTTATGACAGTGAATCCCTGTTCAATTCAGTCGAAAGGGGATGGCCTTTTCGGCCTATCCTTTCAAATATATACACGAAGAGTTTGATCCTGGCTCAGGACGAACGCTGGCGGCGTGCCTAACACATGCAAGTCGAACGCGAAAGGGGGCTTGCCCCCAAGTAAAGTGGCGCACGGGTGAGTAACGCGTGGGTAACCAACCCCTAGGTGGGGGATAACGGCCCGAAAGGGACGCTAATCCCGCATAAGACCACGATAGCGCAGGCTATTGGGGCCAAAGGAGTGATTCGCCTAGGGACGGGCCCGCGTCCCATCAGCTAGTTGGTAGGGTAACGGCCTACCAAGGCAGTGACGGGGAGCTGGTCTGAGAGGATGATCAGCCACACTGGGACTGGAACACGGCCCAGACTCCTACGGGAGGCAGCAGTGAGGAATTTTGGACAATGGGCGAAAGCCTGATCCAGCAACGCCGCGTGAGTGATGAAGGCCCTCGGGTTGTAAAGCTCTTTCAGGGGGGGATGAGAAAGGACGGTACCCCCACAAGAAGCACCGGCTAACTCCGTGCCAGCAGCCGCGGTAATACGGAGGGTGCGAGCGTTGTCCGGAATCACTGGGCGTAAAGCAGGTGCAGGCGGCCTGTTGTGTCGGGTGTGAAATCCCGTGGCTCAACCACGGAACTGCGCCCGAAACTGATGGGCTTGAGTGCGAGAGGGGATGGTGGAATTCTCGGTGTAGAGGTGAAATTCGTAGATATCGAGAGGAATACCGGTGGCGAAGGCGACCATCTGGCTCGTTTCTGACGCTCAGACCTGAAAGCGTGGGTAGCAAACAGAATTAGATACTCTGGTAGTCCACGCAGTAAACGATGGATACTAGGTGTTGGGGGTGTCGATTCCCTCAGTGCCGAAGTTAACGCATTAAGTATCCCGCCTGGGAAGTACGGCCGCAAGGCTAAAACTCAAAGGAATTGACGGGGGCCCGCACAAGCGGTGGAGTATGTGGTTTAATTCGACGCAACGCGAAGAACCTTACCCAGACTTGACATGTAGAGAACCTGGTGGAAACACTGGGGTGCCTAGTTTACTAGGAGCTCTAACACAGGTGCTGCATGGCTGTCGTCAGCTCGTGTCGTGAGATGTTGGGTTAAGTCCCGCAACGAGCGCAACCCTTGCCGATAGTTGCCATCATTAAGTTGGGCACTCTATAGGGACTGCCGGTGTTAAACCGGAGGAAGGTGGGGATGACGTCAAGTCCTCATGGCCCTTATGTCTGGGGCTACACACGTACTACAATGGCTGGTACAAAGGGCTGCAAGCCGGCGACGGTTAGCCAATCCCAAAAAGCCAGCCCCAGTTCAGATTGGAGTCTGCAACTCGACTCCATGAAGGCGGAATCGCTAGTAATCGCTAATCAGCAGGTAGCGGTGAATACGTTCCCGGGCCTTGTACACACCGCCCGTCAAACCATGGGAGTTGCTTGCTCCTGAAGTCACTGGGCTAACCCGCAAGGGAGGCAGGTGCCTACGGAGTGGGTAGCGACTGGGGTTAAGTCGTAACAAGGTAGCCGTAGGGGAACCTGCGGCTGGATCACCTCCTTTCTAAGGAACAAGTCAGCCGGAAGGCTCGACTCAAAGGGATCACATGTCAACCTACTATCTAGTTTTCATCGAGCGAGGATCGGCCTTGCTCGTTGATTTCTGACTAATCGCTGCGGCGGCAACCTTCGGTTGGGCCTTTAGGCCTTGAAGGGCCTGTAGCTCAGACGGCTAGAGCACACGCCTGATAAGCGTGGGGTCGGCAGTTCGATTCTGCCCAGGCCCACTACTTTCTTTGTGGGCTAACACGCCTGCGGGGCTGTAGCTCATCTGGAAGAGCGCGGGCTTTGCAAGCCTGAGGTAAGGGGTTCGATCCCCCTCAGCTCCACTGGTTGATTTCAAAGCGACAGAAATTAACGCGATCTTTGACAAGTGAATAATGTTATTGTGATGACCTTGGTTACAACACCGAATAATCTGTGAAATTTAATGGTCAAGTTACTAAGAGCATATGGCGGATGCCTTGGCGCTCAGAGGCGATGAAGGACGTGGGTGGCTGCGATAAGCCACGGGGAGGAGTTAACCATCCCGTGATCCGTGGATCTCCGAATGGGAAAACCCAATACCGGACCAGGTCTCCTGGCACCGAGTATTACTCTGAATAAGAGAGCGAACCTGGGGAACTGAAACATCTCAGTACCCAGAGGAAAAGAAATCAAACGAGAATCCCCTAGTAGCGGCGAGCGAAGCGGGACGAGCCTAAACCGTGTATGTGTAAGTTTGCCGACGTTGCATGCACGGCGTTGTGGGGCCTTATTGGAGGAATCGGCAAGTTCCTCGGAAAGTTACAAATCGCTTTGATAGTGGAACCGTCCTGGAAAGGCGGACCATAGAGAGTGACAGTCTCGTACACGAAATTGAAGCGACTTTCTGGATAAGGTACCCGAGTACGGCGGGACACGTGGAATCCTGCTGGAATCTGGGAGGACCATCTTCCAAGGCTAAATACTACTGAGCGACCGATAGTGAACTAGTACCGTGAGGGAAAGGTGAAAAGTACCCCCGATAGGGGAGTGAAATAGTACCTGAAACCGTATGCTTACAAGCAGTTCGAGGGCTATGGCCTTATGGCAATGCCTGAGAGCGTACCTTTTGCATAATGAGCCAACGAGTTGCTGCTCTGTAGCAAGGTTAAGTCGAAGGAGACGTAGCCGTAGCGAAAGCGAGTCTGAATAGGGCGTTTAGTTGCAGGGCGCAGACCCGAAACCAGGTGATCTATCCATGGGCAGGGTGAAACGTGGGTAAAACCACACGGAGGCCCGAACTCACCGGCGTTGAAAAGCCGGGAGATGACCTGTGGATAGGAGTGAAAGGCTAATCAAACCTGGAGATAGCTGGTTCTCCCCGAAACATATTGAGGTATGGCCTCGGTGAAATCAGGAGCGGCGGTAAAGCACTGGATGGGCTAGGGGGCCTACAAGCTTACTAAACCCAACCAAACTCTGAATTCCGTTCGCTGTTACACCGGGAGACAGTCCGCGGGTGATAAGATCCACGGGCGAGAGGGAAAGACCCCAGACCGCCAGCTAAGGTCCCAAAGCGCGCGCTAAGTGGTGAAGGATGTGAAGTCGCGTAAACAACCAGGAGGTTGGCTTAGAAGCAGCCATCCTTTAAAGAAAGCGTAACAGCTCACTGGTCGAACGTGATTTTGCGCCGAAGATTCAACGGGGCTAAGCGCGCCGCCGAAGCTGCGGATTGCCGTTATTTATGTAACGGCACTGGTAGGGGAGCATTGGAGTTACCGATGAAGGTTGACCGAGAGGACAGCTGGAGGCCCTCCAAGAGATTATGTTGGCATGAGTAGCGATAAACCGGGTGAGAAACCCGGTCGCCGAAAACCCAAGGGTTCCCTGGCACGGGTAATCCGCCAGGGGTTAGTCGGGCCCTAAGCCGAGGCCGAGAGGCGTAGGCGATGGAAAACAGGTTAATATTCCTGTACCACTTCGATGCGAATGAAGCTAGAGGGGACGGAGAAGGGTAGGTACCGCCAGCGGATGGATGTGCTGGTTCAAGCAGGTAGGGGGTTCTTCCAGGAGGCAAAATGCCACAAACGGAGGGACTTAACCCCGAGATGTGATGAGCTTATCAATGCTTCGGCTGCGATATGACGGGCTGATCCCACGCTTCCAAGAAAAGCCTCGAGCGGACAATTCGGGGTGCCCGTACCGTAAACCGACACAGGTGGGTCAGGTGAGTAACCTAAGGCGCTTGAGAGAATCCTCCTTAAGGAACTCTGCAAATTGCCACCGTAACTTCGGAAGAAGGTGGGCCTGGAATCGTGTAGGGACTTGCTCCCGAAGCGAAGCTGGGCCGCAGATAGCAGGGGGTAGCGACTGTTTATCAAAAACACAGCACTCTGCAAAGTCGTAAGACGACGTATAGGGTGTGACGCCTGCCCGGTGCCGGAAGGTTAAGGGGAGATGTTAGGGCAACCGAAGCATTGAACCGAAGCCCCGGTAAACGGCGGCCGTAACTATAACGGTCCTAAGGTAGCGAAATTCCTTGTCGGGTAAGTTCCGACCTGCACGAATGGCGTAACGACTTCCCCACTGTCTCGAGGAGGAACTCAGCGAAATTGGAGTCTCGGTGCAGATACCGAGTTCCCGCGGCAAGACGGCAAGACCCCGGAACCTTTACTGCAACTTGGCAGTGAGCATTGCGTTTGCATGTGTAGGATAGGTGGGAGACGTTGAAGCAGGGGCGCTAGCCTCTGTGGAGTCAACCTTGAAATACCACCCTTGCACGCGCGGTGTTCTAACTCGCGCTAGTTAGCCTAGCGGAGGACACTGCCTGGTGGGTAGTTTGACTGGGGCGGTCGCCTCCTAAAGTGTAACGGAGGCGTACAAAGGTTCCCTCAGCCTGATTGGAAACCAGGCGTTGAGTGCAAAGGCAAAAGGGAGCTTGACTGCGAGACTTACAAGTCGAGCAGATGCGAAAGCAGGTCTTAGTGATCCGGTGGTCCCGCATGGAAGGGCCATCGCTCATCGGCTAAAAGGTACTCTGGGGATAACAGGCTGATCACGCCTAAGAGTTCATATCGACGGCGTGGTTTGGCACCTCGATGTCGGCCCATCGCATCCTGGGGCTGGAGCAGGTCCCAAGGGTCCGGCTGTTCGCCGGTTAAAGCGGTACGCGAGCTGGGTTCAGAACGTCGTGAGACAGTTCGGTCCCTATCTGCCGCGGGTGTAGGATTCTTGAGAGAAGCTGCCCTTAGTACGAGAGGACCAGGGTGGACGAACCTCTAGTGTACCGGTTGTCGCGCCAGCGGCATTGCCGGGTAGCTACGTTCGGAACGGATAACCGCTGAAAGCATCTAAGTGGGAAGCCGGTCTCAAAACTAGGAATCCCGGACGTAAGTCCCTGAAGACCCCTCGGAGACTACGAGGTTGATAGGCCACAGGTGTAAGCGTAGTAATACGTTCAGCCGAGTGGTACTAATAGGTCGTGAGACTTGACCATTAAATTTCACAGCGGAGTTGTAGCCAAGGTCATCGCAATAACACTAATTCTCTTGTTTTGAACGCTGGTTGGGCGCAAGCCCTTCCAACTCGGAATAAGGGGCTGGTGACCATACCGGCAGGGCCATACCTGATCCCATCCCGAACTCAGAAGTCAAGCCTGCCTGGGCCGATGGTACTGCTTGGGAAGCTAAGTGGGAGAGTAGGTTGTTGCCGGCCCCTTTTTTTTTGTCCTCATGATTCTGGCCTGGTGACTCATGGACGTTTTCAAGCATATCAGCGTTGTTTTGGGTGACATCACGACGATGGATGTGGACGCCATCGTTAATGCTGCGGCACCAGCTTTGCTTGGGGGCGGTGGCGTTGATGGGGCCATTCATCGAGCCGCAGGTCCGGGGCTGTTACAAGAGTGCCGCAAGTTCGGGGGCTGTAATCACGGAGAGGCCAGGATCACCGCCGGTTACAATCTGAAGGCTCGCCATGTGATCCACACCCCCGGTCCCATCTATCGCGGTGGACAGTTTGGGGAAAGCCGGATCCTTAAAAACTCGTACCGCAATTCGATGCTGCTAGCGAAGGAACACGGCATCAAATCAATCGCGTTTCCTGCAATATCCGCTGGCGTTTATGGCTATCCAAAGCCAGAAGCATGTCAAATAGCCATCACAACGGTGGTTGATTTCATGAAGGCCCAGCAGTTCTTTATAGACGTAGTCTTTGTGCTATTTGATCAGGAGAACTATCAACTTTATGTCGATTATCTAGCGTCATTAAAGGCGATTCCTGTTCAATAACGTTCTTTAACTTTCCCGTACAACCTTGCCCTTAGTCGCTTTAAGCCTTACCTTCCCTAGCTGGAGGTTTGATTATGCCTGTCTGGCTTCGTGGAATCTTATTCGTTTTAACAGTTGTGGCGGTTTGGAGTGGGGTACATGTTTATTTGTACTCCAAGTTTGCTGTTATTTTTCAGCCTGACAAGGCCGTGAAAAGATGGGCTATCTTTGCGCTAGTCTTCTTGGCCGCATCATATTTTCTGGCCAGAGGAGTGGATAGCTTTTTTGGGCGTGACGTAGCGTTGCCTTTGCATTGGATTGGGGCGGTGTGGCTTGGCTATGTTGGAGTGGCCTTCAGCGTCTTCTTTTTGTATGACATTTTGTTGAATTTGCCCCTGTGGATTGCGGCTAAGGTTGGCAGCGGACCTGTCTGGGCTGTAAAGGCCAAATATTGGGGTATTAGAGCTGCCATGCTAGCTGGAATCTTGGTCACTGTGTTTGGGCTGGTGCGTAACTTTTCAGGGCCTGTGATCAAGACATATGAGATTGCCTTGGACAAGCTTCCGAAAAGCCTTGATGGCTTTGTCTTGGTGCAAGGCAGTGATATCCATCTAGGCGGCCTTGTTGGTGATTGGTACGTGTCGCGGATCGAGCGTGCCTTTGAAAAGGCAGATGGCGACCTTGTAGTTCTTACAGGCGATTTGTCTGACGAACACAATGGCGGAGATGGCGCTTTGCTTGGGCGACTTGGAAAGCTTCGCAGTAAAAAGCCAATATTAGCCGTTGCTGGAAATCACGAAAGATATTCAGGTGGTGAGCCGCTGGTGCAAAAGATTAAGGACTCTGGGATTGATGTGCTGCGCCAGACTCATCGCATTATCGACGATGGCCTAGTAATCGCTGGTATCGATGATTCTGTATTCATGCCAAATGGACTAGGCGATGTGCCTGCAGCCATTGATGAATCGCTAAAGGGGGCGCCAGCTGAGCTGCCGGTGATTTTGTTGTCCCACCGCCCATCGCTGATGGAACATGCGGCAAAAGCTGGTGTCGACCTGATGCTGACTGGCCATACTCATGGAGGACAAACCCCACCTTTTGGAATTTTGAATCGCTTTGCCTTTCCTGTTATCAAGGGCTTTGCCAATTATGATCAGATGAAGCTTTATGTAACCACCGGAACAGCTTGGTGGGGAGCCCCTGTACGAGTCTTTAATTCCCCGGAGATAGTAAGGTTTGTGCTGCGGTCTTCACTTTAGGCGTACATCTCGCATGTACTGGGCCGCATCTTCAGGTTTGGTCGGATTAATGTAAAAACCAGTCCCCCACTCAAAGCCAGCTGTCTTCGTCAGACGAGGCAAAATCTCGAAATGCCAGTGCCAATCGTGCTCTATCGTGGTCCAGTAGCCAACCCTAGCGTTCTTTCCCTGATAGGATGGCGCCGTGTGTAACAAGAAGTTATAAGGTGGGTCATCAAGGCTTTCTTTCATCCGCAGGATCACTTCACGCAGATGCCTGGCCAGTCGCAAAATCTGGGCGTCATCCATGGCAGCAAAATCGTGGGAGTGGCGCCTTGGTGCAAGCATCATTTCAAAGGGAAAGCGCGAGGCATATGGACACCAAGTTACAAAATCATCATCGGCACTTACAATTCTTGAATGCTCCCTTAGCTCCTCGGTAATGATGTCACAAAAGATGCAGCGCTCTTTAAGTTGGTAGTGAGCCCTGGCCGACTGCAGCTCCATGGCTACAGTCCTTGGTGTGACTGGTGTGGCAATTATCTGGGAGTGAGGGTGCTCCAGCGAAGCCCCAGCCGCGGCGCCATGATTCCTAAATATCAAGATGTATCTAAAACGGGAGTCTCGTTGCAAATCCAGCAGTCGAGTGCGGTACATGGTCAAGATACAGGCAATATGATCAATTGGAAGATCGCTAATATCCTTGTCATGTTCAGGTGTTTCGATGATAACTTCATGGGCGCCTATCCCGTTCATGCGGTCATATTGGCCAGCTGCGGCACGTTCCAAGTCGCCCTCAATACGCAGGGCTGGGTATTTATTTGGGACCACACGCACCTTCCAGTTGGGACCGTTTGGAGCGTTTTTGTCTCTGAAAGCCGCGATTTCAGGTGGCGTCGCAAATTCGTTGCCATCACAAAACGGACATTTCCCACTTTGTGGAACATCATTTTCCCTTGTGAAATCAAAGGGCCGCTTGGCCCGTTCAGTAGCAATGATTACCCATCGTTTTTGTACAGGATCATGTCTAAGTTCCGGCATCAATGGCTCCAATAATGTTAAATAAACCAGTTGGTCAGCTCAAACCCGTAAGGGTCGACGTCAACGGTGATGGTTGAATCCCAGGGGAATCGCTCGGCCTCCAATTCACCTGTCCTTAAAACTAGGTGAAATTCCAAGGTAAAACGGTCGCTTTCAGCACATAACAGCTTCATAGGCAGACTGATTTCCATAACTTCACCAGTTGCCACCTTTGCCTGTGGCACCGGCTTGTCGTCCAACATGAGCTGGCCATCCAAAACTGCCAGCGTCTTTTGTGTTGGCTGATGTATTTCGATGGTCAAAGATCCATCTGCTTCAAAGAACTGCTTTAAAGGCTCGACGCCCTCCAGCCGCATATAAAAGGTCTCGTAATCGTATCCAAATTTAATCTTGGCAATAACCGGGTTCAGTCTGTGTATGGACCCCTGGGCAAATTCGCTGGACCCAGCCCCTATCCACTTGTAAAAACCACCTCGTTTACCGCTTATCTTGGGGCTTATCCTCGCGGAAGGCTGTTTGATGGGCAGTGCCCACTTCTCGTCACCAATTGGCTGGTCTAGTTCCCTTGGGACCGCCATGTCCAATTCTTCATAGATAGCACGCAGGTTTTGCCTAAACAGATAGTCGAATTCCCTTTCGTGGATGGAGACATGTCCTTCTCCAAACCACCAAAACCAGTCTGAAGCCTCCGCACGAAGCATCAACGTTCTAAGGCGCGAGGCCTCGGGCTTGTCAATGGAGTCCTGAGCAACCACCCAAGCGTCAGAAAGCAGCTCCCAAGCGCGATTTTTGACAGGGTCGCCGATCCAAGTGGTGAAATCACCGCTGATCCATGATCCAGGCTTTAATTGCTGCAAAGGAATCCCAGGCCCATGCGTGTTTAGGTACTGCGCCAAAGTAACAGGCTCAATCAGGTCGCTAGCGGTCATTGCCTCGTACAAGGCGTCCAGAAATGGGTATCCCCCGTCGGCATAAAACTCCCAGGCGTTCTCCCCATCAAGCGCCACAAAAACGTGGGCGCTATCACTATCAGCCGCCCTAGCACGGTGCTCAAGTTCTGAAATAAAGTGTGAAACCGCCTGTTCCTTGGACCATCTGCTGTACACAAATCCAATCTGGTCCGAAAGAAAGTAATCCCTGAAAAAGATGCTGACCCCGTCTTTCACATGTGGGGAAAAACGTTCAGTGTTGGTAAGCGAGCCCCCAAGCGAGCGATGCAGGATCTCCTCGTCAGTGGCTACCCAGCGTACGTTCCTGGATTTAAACAGTTTAATTGCGGCTTCAGAAACAGACCCCTCAGCAGGCCACATCCCTTGAGTTGGAAACCCAAATGTCTGCTCGAAGTAACCCAAACCACAATCAAGCTGTCGTTGAGCCTCTTCTGGTGCCAAAAAGCGCACATCTGGCAACGGTCTGTGCGGATTGGCCTGCGCTGCGACCGAGTTGTCGATCAAAAGTGGCAGAATCGGATGGTTAAAGGGCGTAGTGGACAGCTCCACTTGACCGGACTCCGCCAATTCCTTCCACAAGGGCACAATCTCGCCAATAAAAGCCCTAGCGGTTTTGATCAAAAGGTCACGGTCATCGGTCGAGAAATTCCGGCCTTTTTCCATTAATTCAATTACAACAGGATGTTGCTGTAACGTGGGGCCGCACCAAGAAAGCAAAAAAACCACTATCAGGTCCAGATAGTCCTGCGGTCCCAAAACGCTGTCTATTGGGCGTCCTTGCGCTTTAGCCTTGCGAACAACTTCGAAAAGTTCTCGGTATTTTGGGATTGGTGCGGCCATTGTTTGCGGAATCCCAAAACAGGTGCGATGTAGGTACTCGCGTTCCGTCTGTGTCAATGTCTCAGGGGGTTTAGACATGACCAGCAGCGTCTGATCTGGCACCAAATCATTTGCATACTGATCCAGCTGCTCCAACAGGCATGCTGTGAAATTCACGTTGGCACGCATGTTTGGATGCCGCTTTATCGTGGCACCCATGTCGTAGTAGTCTTTCATTCCATGTAAAAAAGTCCATGGCAGCAAAAAGACGTTATTCCGCGGCTCGTGATACGGCGGCTGATGCATGTGCCAAAAGATTGTAACTGAGATCTTCCGTCTCATACGAAGGAAGTGTATCACGAATCGTTAATGTCACCGCTTTTGAGTTACACTTTGCGTAACATTTTTGCCCTTAGGGCTTTGGGAGGAAAAGAGTGTCTGACATCATTAATGACAAATTTGTTAAAGGCGCCAACTGTGATGTGCCCCCCAAAGACTTGGTTTCCGTGGTGAATGCTTTGTGTGAAGGTCATAACGGGCTAGTCAGGTGGGGAAGCAGTCATGGTGTACAAAGGCAGTTGCCTTCCAGGGACGCCTTGATAGAAATTGTCGAGCTGCTTAGAAGTGTGTTGTTTCCAGGGTATTTTGGGGTCTCGGATTTAACCCGTGAGTCCATGACTTTTCACGTAGGGGCGACCTTGGACAGTGTTGTGCGCATGCTTCGCGAGCAAATAAAGCGTGGG
>Ga0208461_1003676_pt1 | contig 11300 bp, 15 predicted proteins | sample AD_JPNTR4_MetaG_FD_184448 | JGI IMG/M metagenome (GOLD analysis project Ga0208461, IMG submission 184448) | Active sludge microbial communities of municipal wastewater-treating anaerobic digesters from Japan - AD_JPNTR4_MetaG (SPAdes) (version 2) | ecosystem: Engineered > Bioreactor > Anaerobic... | reverse complement strand
CAAACTCACCGATTTTTTGCCATACATCGAGCTCACCCTTGTCCATTCTGGAGCAGTTGCAGAGCAATTTGTGGGCCAGCATCTTTTGTACACCAATGAGCCTTGGGCTGAGCCTTCGCTCTATTACTGGAATAGACCGAGTAAGGGATCGACTGCAGAAGTAGATTACCTCATTGAGTATGATGGGCATATCCTCCCGATTGAGGTAAAGGCAGGTGCAACGGGAAGGCTCAAATCTTTGCAGATGTTTGTCCAGGAAAGGCACGCTCCCCTCGCGCTCCGTTTTAATAGTGATATACCTTCACTCCATCATACGCATACCGCGATCGCCGGAAAGGAAGCAATCCCCTTCGAGCTTCTCTCAATACCTATGTATCTCGTAGAACAGACTTGCCGCCTTGTCGCAGCTTCCTCGAAAGGATAACGGATTCTTATAATACTGCTACGAACCTTGTGTATACGCTTTCTTATAATTGCTCAAATTTCATCGATTACGATAATACACATAAATGTATATTTTTGTAAATGATAGCGCTTATCTGCCCTTCAGAACTGACTGCGCCAAGTCCAAGCTGCTCAATACTCATCAACCAGAGCCTGCGCGCGCTGCCCCCTTTTTCTCTTTCTTTTGCCAAAGAAAAATCCCGTCAATCCAGTCTTCATCATGCCATCCTGTTGAAGAATATCCTGTTCATCCCGACCAAAATTCAATACAAAAACCCAAACATCCAGAGCGGAATCTTTCGATCGTTCCCGTACTCAAGATTGTCCGCCGCGATATATGCATCAGCAGCGGTTTTGATTTGCGCTCGTGTCTTGTTTTTTCCGCTGACCTCGATGGTATACTGCCCATCGACAAGAAAATCACCCGTTTCTGAATATTCGAGCTCATGTCCATAGGAAAGCTGATTCGCAAGGAAAGTCTCTCGAATTGTTCCTATATCTGGCCTTGCATCTTTCAAGAGATACATCAAGTTGGTATTTTCAAGATAGAGTTTGTCGGGCTTTTGCAGCGCACTGATCCCATGGGCGTCGCGATACAGGCAGATGATAAGCTTTGCTTCATGAAGATAGTGCAAATAGGCAAGAAGCGTGTGTCGATTGATACCGATTCGTTCGCTCAATTTTGAGATATTGGGAATAAATGGCGCAGATTCTGAAATGATGTGCAAAAGCTGCTTGAGTTTTGGGACATACGCAATCTCGATGCCCCTCAATTGGGGTAATTCCAATTCCAAAATCATCTGTACTGTCTCTTCGAGGCGCTGCGGATACACATCGAGCCCCTCAAGAAAATGAGGGTAATATCCAGTCTGCAGATACCCAGAGAAGTATTGAAAAGGATGCACGTGCGCAACAATCTCAGGAGCCAAAGTTTCATGGTGCTGCAGGAGTCCTGGCAAAGATATCACGGGGAAATTTTCCCCTGTCTGGAGATTCAGGAACTCTCTAAACGATAATCCCTGCATCGTATACACTACTGCGCGTCGACTCAAATCTGCGCGCGCATTGAGAATTTCCAGTAAGGAAGAGCCAGTGAATACCATATGCAGATCAGGATAGTCATCATAGATATTCTTGATTGTCTGCGACCACTGCGGATATGCATGCACTTCATCGAGAAAAAGGTGAGTTCCACCTCGCTTTACAAAATTATCAGCGAGTTCAATGAGGCTATGATTCGCGAACCATAGATTATCCAAGCTCGCATAGAGCGCAGCATTGAGGTTGTTGCTAAAAGCCTCCGCGATATGTTGCAGCAATAGTGTCGTCTTCCCCACTCCGCGAGCGCCGCGTATACCGACAAGGCGAGCATCCCAGGCAATCGTGTCGGCGATCGAGCGAATAAATTCCTGGTTTGTGGCAGCGATTCTTCGCCTATACTGTTCTATAATTCGTTCCATGATCAAACTATATCACAAACTCAAGAAGATTGAATAGTGCAATAACCATTTTTGCTCTATTTTTGGTTATTTGGATAAACAAAATGCCATAGAACCTTTGAAGGATACACAGGATGCTTCGACAGGCCAACAGAATTTTACTTGATTTACAGGATATTTTATAGAGTAGGAGAGCCAAAAAAGCTCACAGCGCTTATATCGTTATGTGTATCTATCACAGATACGATTTATGCATTTTGTACTTGTCACAGATACAAAGTTCACATATAATCACTACTATGCGTATCGAACATGAAATAATTACCAACCTCGAGGAAGCCATGCAGCGGCGGCTTTCCATCTTGCCTTCCGCGCTTCGTCCATTTACGCGAGAATATCATGACCTTCCTCAAACATTGGTGCTCACTGGTCCGCGCGGCGTGGGCAAGACGACCTTTCTTCTCCATCATGCGACAGGCAAGCGCTTTCTTTATCTTTCAATGGATAATCCTTCGCTCGCTAACTTTCCCCTCTATGATCTCGTCCGAGCCATTTTTTTGGAAGGATACGAAGGCGTCATTATCGATGAAGTGCATTTTGCTGCAAACTGGAGCCTTCACCTCAAGGCGCTCAGCGATGACTTTCCACGCCATTCGATATGGGCGAGCGATTCATCTTCGCTCGTGCTGCGGCGCGGGGTGGGCGATCTCTCTCGTCGCTTTGTCCCGATTTCGATGCCGCTTCTCTCCTTTCGAGAATTCCTTGCCCTCGAAACAGGCCAGAACTATCCAGCCTGCGACCCTTTCTCGCCAAATGTTCCCTTGCCCCTGGCTCCTACTCCAGAGCTTCTTACGGCATTTCAGCGCTATAAGCAAAGAGGTACTCGTCCATTTTATGCACAGTCGGAATTTGAAGAGCGAATGATGGCGATCTTGGATAAATCGCTCTATGCCGATGTGCCATTTTTCCTGCCTGGTGTCACCGACGGCAATCTGAGGCTCATGAAAGCGATCATCGGAACGCTTGCGCATGCGACTATCCCCCGTGTGCAAGTACGTTCGCTGTGTGCAGATTGGTCGATAGGGAGCGAAAAACTCTATCAAATTCTCGAAATTATGCAATCAGTAGGTGTTCTGCGCATCATCAGGCTGGAAAACGATACCAAGGCGAAAACTGCGGGTCAAAAGCTCTTTTTTGCTGATCCTGTGCTCTACGAGCTTTTGGCAGGCAATGCAGGAACAGCGCGAGAGGCCTTTGTTGCCTTTTTGTGCGAAAGTGCGGGGTGGAGCATCGAAGCGTGTCGTGATGAAACAAAGGCAGATTTTGTCATCTCTTCTCCTCTGGGCATAAAACCGGTAAGAAAATATACGCTCGAAGTTGGTGGTTCCTCGAAATCTGCAAAACATGCCGATTTTATGATTCGGGATGATGCCGATTATCCTGCCCGAAATGCCATTCCCCTTTGGTTTTTAGGCTTTCTTTATTGAAATACTGCTACGAACCTTGTGAGCCAATGCAATGCGTTCGTGCTTCATAGCAGCACTCCCCCTGAAACGCTATCGGCATAGGCAGGCACATACTCTGGTCTAAGCTCTTCTTGCTATTTGACTCGAAAGTCGATATACTGTCGACATTGGAGTCAAAATCTGAGGATGCTTGATGCAGTATTCAACGTTTAAATATCCAGAGCTCGATTACCTGCAGCTCATAGAACATCTAAAGGGCTACAATTATCCTCGCGATAGAATCACGAAGCTCCTCGCATCGGGCCAGCTTATTCGCATTAAGAAAGGGCTCTATGTAGACCCTCATTCCGCTATTCCTTATTCCAAGGAAATCCTCGCAAACCTCATCTATGGCCCCTCCTATGTTTCCTTGGAATACGCCCTTCAGCAACATGGACTCATCCCTGAAGCAGTGCGTGTCATAACCTCAGTCACCACCAAGAGAAAAAAGCGCTACCATACACCAATCGGTGATTTTGACTATCTGCATCTGCCAGAACGATATTTTTCACCAGGAGTAGAATATTATGCGATCGACTCTGAACGAGGCTATATGATGGCCGGACCAGAAAAAGCGCTATTCGATATGCTCTATTTGCATTATCCCGACCTTGAATATGCCGAGATCGAAGCCCATCTGTTCGAAAATATGCGCATTGAGGAGGCAGATTTCTCTCGACTCGACTTTTCAAAAATTGAGTCACTCCTCGCATCCTGTCATCGTCGTTCGATTATCTCCCTACATAGATTCATCAAATCTCGCTCAAGGAAAAATGAAAATGGCTGATACACTTGCCGCGCTCGTCGCAAAGCGACATCCAAGGAGCCTTGAAGAATACGATCAGAGCCTACGCGAAGTCATCCAGCAATTCATCTTGCTTGCGCTGTGGCGTGGCAAATTTTTCAATGAAGCAGCGTTCTATGGTGGTACTGCGCTCCGTCTCTTTCATGGGCTCGATCGATTTTCTGAAGACCTGGACTTTACCTTGCTAGCACCAAGCCTCGGCTTTCGCTTCGATCCTTGGTTTGAATATATCAAGAAAGAATTGGCTGCCCAGGGTCTCGAGGTAAAGATTGAAAATAGCAAAAAAGCTCGCACTATTCAGCCTGCTTTTCTTAGAACTGAAACCAAAAAGGCACTCCTCATCGTAGGAGTTGCAGATAAGCTTGCAGCGGCAGTACCTTCAAATAAACTCATCAAGATAAAGTTCGAGGCTGATACTGAACCTCCTCTAGGCTTTACAACTGAAAACAAGTTTCTACTTGAACCTATCCCTTTTAGCGTAAAGGTACTTACTCCTGAATCTTTGTTCGCAGGAAAATTCCACGCGATCTTGGAGCGAGAATGGAAGCAGCGCGTAAAAGGACGGGATTGGTACGACCTTGTATTCTTTGTGCGCAACAATATACCAGTAAAGTTGGATTATCTTTCCAAAAAGCTCAGAGCCTTCAATGAACAATCGAAGAGTCTTGGCTATGATCCCAATATACCTCTTTCCAATGATAGAGCGATATCGATGCTCGAGCAAAGAATACAACAGCTTAATGTGGAATCTGCAAAGAATGAGGTGTATCCCTTTGTAGAAGATAAGGACCAGCTTAACTTATGGTCACAAGAATTTTTCCTTGACATCGCACATCATATCAGGTTTGCGTAGTGGAGACTATCTCGATAGGATGACAAGATGTCTCGACAGGATACCAGGATTGTGTAGGATTTACGGGATATTCCAACAAGGCGGGATAGGCAAGAGAAAGGCTAAAGCCAGACCGGTCCAGCCCAAGCCCCACGCAACCCAAAGTCGCAAGACAAGCCCCACTCTAAGCGCGCCAATTCCAGGCTGCTCAATCCTCATTAACCAAGGACCACCTGCGCCGTTCGCTTTTTTCTCTTTCCCTAAAAACAAAAATCCCGTCAATCCAGTCATCATCCTGTCATCGTCGTTCGATTATCTCCCTATATAGATTCATCAAATATCGCTCAAGGGAAAACAAAAATGGCTGATACACTTCATCTTTCTTCTCCCTTGACGTCTTATTATCAAATTTGATAATATATGATCACAGAGAGAAAAGGTGAAATATATCGTCAAGATCAGCAAGCAAGCTGACAAGACAATTTGAAAAGCCCCGCGAGCAATTCAGCAAAAATTTGCCTTATTGATCGATGATCTTGAGAAATATGGACCAATGAGAAAGGACTGGCCAAATTTTTCTCCTCTTGGAAATGATTTTTATCACTGCCATTTGTCTAATTCATGGGTGGCAGTATGGAGAAATAAAAAAGGGACTATTTTGGTGGAGGTAGAATATGCCGGTAGCAGAGAAAAAGCGCCATATTAAGAAGGAGCGAAAGCTGATCTCGGTGGCAGCAGAAGATGCTTCTGAAATTCTTGCATATGCAAAAGAAAAAGATCCTGAGGCTCATATTGTGGCGGCTGAGCGCAGCAATAATGATATGATTCTCCCTGAAGATTCGGCATGGTATCGAGAGGTTAAGGCATCATGGTATCCTGGAATCACCTTGCGCATCAGGCGTGAAAATGCGGGGCTCACCCAGGCAGAACTTGCAGCAATGACGGATCTTACTGTGTCGAATATTTCTGCCTACGAGAATGGGCATCGCCCTATGGGGCTTGCGGTGGCAAAGCGCCTTGCCAAGGCTCTGAAGCGTCCTGTGATAGAATTCATTGAACCCGAAAGCATGACTGAGTGAGAATGACCGCATGGCAGGCTAAAGCCAGACCGGTCCGGCTCAAGCCCCAGGCAACCCAAAGTCGCAGGCCAAGCCCCCACTCTAAGCGCGCTAATTTCAAGCTGCTCAATCCTCATTAACCATATATTTTAGCATAACCTATAAATTTCTGCCAGAATTATAAAGTCAGTATTGCAATATCTGGCAAACCAGAGTATGCTTCAAGTATGGAAATACGGGATAGGTTCTATTGCCCGATTTTGAAGGCAAAAATAGAGAAGCCTTTTGTGCATCTGATATTCGGGGCACGCCAGACAGGCAAGTCGACACTCGTCAATAGTATCCTTCCTTCTGAGACACAGATCATCGATCTTTCTAATCCTCGAGAACGAATGCGCTTTGCTGCTGATCCGGGTCTTTTTATCGATATCTGTCGCTCACTTCGTTCTGAGGTTGGCCCATCATGGGTTTTTGTGGATGAAGCGCAGACAGTGCCTTCGATTTTTGATGCGGTGCAATCGCTCTATGACAAGGATAAGGAACGTTTTCGATTTATTCTCTGTGGAAGCTCTGCTCGCAGGCTACGGGCGCAGTCTGCAAATCTCCTTCCGGGCAGAAGTGTGCACCACCTGTTGCATCCGCTTTTGACCTCAGAATATGCAATGGAGACAGTGGTTAATGCACCACCACGGTCTTCGTGGCCTTCCTTTCCTTGGTTGGGCCAAGGAGTTTCAGGCGCAGTGAGCCACACGTCGAAATTCCCTTTTCGGACGCTTGAAAATCGCCTTATCTTCGGTGATCTGCCAGGCATCGCACTCCAAGAGGACGATACTGATAAAGCTGATCTACTTTCTACCTATGTCGCTTCATATCTTGAGGAAGAAATACTGCGTGAGGCCATTATCCGGCAGTGGGATGCGTTCGTGCGTTTTCTCAAGCTTGCTGCAGTGGATTCAGGAAACATCGTCAATTTTTCGTCGCTATCTCGTGAGGCAGGCGTCTCGCTGCCGACCATAAAATCGTATTATCAGATTCTCGAAGATATGTTTGTGGGCTTCACAGTTTACGCGTTTTCGGGAAGCCCTCATAAAAGCGCACTCACGACACCGCGATTTTTCTTTTTCGACAATGGAGTTCGCAATGCTGCAGTGGATATCCCGCTTGTGGAATCGAGCATCAACGTTGATCCAGGCCGATTTTTTGAGCATTGGGTCGCCGGGCAGCTTTGGAGCGCGCTTTCCTATACGAAAGTAGGCAGGCTTCTCTATTATCGCACATCCGATGGCGCAGAAGTTGATTTTATCGTGCAGACGAATCATGAGCTCATTCCGATCGAGGTGAAATGGACAGACCATCCGCGTCAAAGCGATATACGGCACCTCAAAACCTTTATCGCCGATCAGCCGAGTCGCTGTGCGCGCGGCTATCTTGTTTCGCACTGTCCCTATGTGCTCGATCTCGGCAATCACATCACTGCAATTCCCTGGTGGATGCTTTAAGACAGATAAACAAGATATTTCGGCGGGATACCAGGATTTTCCGGGATTTACAGGATGTTTGATTAAATTAAAGAGCACCATATGGCTGGCAAAAGACAATCCTAAGCCAAAGCCTTCCAAACCAAGTCAGCGCGAGGTCCCAAATCCAGCGCTCCATGCCATTCTTCGCCCCTTCATTCTTTTCCTCAAACAAAAATCCCACCCATCCCGTCAAAAATTCCAATCCTATCGAAATATATATTCCATATCGTGGCGCGTTCCTTGAAAACTTTGTCTATCTCGAACTAAGGCGGCACACTGCTGACCTCTCTTATTTTTCGGAACAAAGCCATGAATGCGATTTTATTGTCGATGCCCATGCAAAAGTGCCGCTTTGTCTCCAAGTGTGTAGGGATTTGAATTCCGACAATGAAGCGCGAGAGATCGGTGGCCTCATCGCTGCCCTCGATTTTTTCAACACAAAGATCGGGTACCTCATCACTGGCGATACGCGAGATACGCTCCTGCAATCAAGTAAGCGGATCGAGCTCATCCCTGCCCATTCGGTGGATTTCAAGGATATCTCGACAGGATAACGGGATTTTACTGGATTTCCAGGATATTTTTAGAGTGAGGGAGGCAAAAGCCTGAGCCAGAACCGCCTCAGACTCAGACAACCTTTGAATTTAGGCTGTCTGGCTCGAATAGCCCCGCAAACTTCTGGCTCGAATAGCTCCGCCAACCCCTGGCGCGATCTTTGGATAGATCCACAAGCGGCCTTTACCTGGCTCGATGATTCTGTGCTCGAGAAGAGATTTACCATTTAAAAGCACCATGAGGGCCTAGAACCTCTCTTAGATTTTTTACCCCGGCAAGGTACTAGGCTCCAAAACCGCAGGCAGAGCTTCTTTGGTGATCACGCGCACCTCGCTCTTGTAGGTGTCGAGCCATAACTTCGGAACCTTGGCCGCGCTGTCACGCCATTTGATCTCGTAGCCAGAAAGCGCGCCATTTCCCTCGATCACAAGGTCGAGCTCTTTCTGGTCGTAGGTTCGCCAAAAATAGAAGTTGGCATAGCGGTGTTCGTACTCATATTTTTTTAAGAGTTCCATCACTACGAAATTCTTCCACAAAGCGCCAACGTCGTTGCGCAGCTGGATAGGCCTAAAATCGTTGATCACCGCATTCCTCACACCCACATCGCAGAAATAATATTTAGCGCTCTTACTTATTTCACTCCTGAGATTGCCCGAAAAAGTCCCAATTCTTTTGATGATAAACGCCTTCTTTTCTGCGGCGCTACCCAGGCCAAGTACCTCGGGATAGAGCCCAAAGACGAGGTACGCCTCGATCTCGCGATAGATATCGGCCCCTTCGCGTTCTCGTCTCAATTCTATTTCATACGGCAAGTATCGCGGCTAATCGAATAATTATCAATAAATTGACCAAATTGATCAAAATATTGTCAGTTAAGTGGCAATATTAATTCCATTATCTATGGCTCGTCCCCGCTTCGCTTCTTTGTACTGCTTCACATACCTTTGCACTAGGGCATAAGAACACTGATAATCCTCTGGATATTCTTCCTTGAGTCTCTCATGAATTCTCTTTGCAGTATGTCGCTCTCTATAGCGCATCTGGCGATCCTCTAAAAGCCATTCATCGATCTTAGGCTTAAAGCGATCAAGCTTTGATCCCTCTAGCTTCGCTACCTCTAAAGATCCATTGAAGTCCTCCTGGCTCATGTAGTGCGCTACTGTCTTTCTATCTACCTTAATCCTCTTCCCAATCTCACTGGGACCATAGCCTTCTCTCTGCAATTCCTTAATCTGATCAATCTGGTTCATATGGAGCATATCCTCCTCCCTGTAGACTTAATCCTACAGGTATTTTTTCTTAGAATCTCCCCTACGATTATTATGGGGAATTCTGACGATTTTTTTGTCCATTCCAGTTTGATCTTTTTGGGTAATTTTAGTGTATGTCATACAATGAACTAGAATCTACATTCGGAGCACTTATCTTAGAGCGCGGTTTTCTTTCTTTGCCAGCTTGTTCCTTTATCATATGAGTTTCCCACGCAATACTCGAAAGCTCATTAGGAACTCCTAGACCATCCAAGGGTTAGTGCATCGGAATTGGGAAAAGCTCCTTTTTATTCATTATTCGATTTATATTTTCTGTAATTGCTGAAGAACAAGACCATTAAGCGGTCCATCGCCCACGAATTCAGCAGTCAAAAGGCCATCATTCGAAAGTGAGAAGGTCACAGTTATATCGTGTTTAACCTGTTCGCTTTCTTGCCAATAAACATACTTGCCCTTATAGACATTTCCTTCGAATTCGCCAATGTCCTCATCAGTGGAACTACTAAACCAGTCGATCCAGTCATCACTTATCCACCCAAGATCCCACCATCTATCGCCGTCCATTTCTAGTATGCTTAGATGGATCGAACTGAGATGGTAATTGTTAAAGACAATTTCAGAATCTAGTTCCCACTCGCCTTTGATATCTTCAAAGGTCAGATCCGGATATAGTGAACAAGCCGAGAACAACAGTAATAAGAGAAGCAAACCGCACATCAAATAACTTGCTTTTGGCAATTTCATAAGAACCTCCCATATTTAATAGAATTTCGATCTCTATTATACAGGCCTTTTTGAATTCCTCAAGATGTAAATTTACAGCGAAAACTATGCCGCTATGGGTTTTGTCGACTAAAAACCTAGCGCTATCCAAGCCCCGATATCCCTAGGCCCGGACAGCCGCCAAATCAAGCCGCGTAACCTCGCCTGGCTCCGACCTTCGCGCTGCCATGCGCTCAGCCGGCCACTCGCACTCGCGGTGCATCGCGTTTTCTGGTGGCTAACTACGTCGGCTGCTGTGCCCTGGCTCATGCTCGATCTGCTTCCTTCAGCCGCTCCTAAACATATACCATCCAGTTCATTGCTCTCTAACCCTTCATCCTGTATAAATCCTATCTTGTAATCCATTATTATTTGACAGGATTCTCTTGATTATAGATAATTTGAAACTATACATTTGTATAGATACTAGTTTTGATTTTTTATATAATTTTGCTAATGATTCTTGATTTCTCGTCGAAGCTATACTACGCTGTGGAATGTTCACGAAATGAACATTCTTTTGGGCAAGAGTTAAGCTGGGCCCCTGCATCCTGCAACCCTGCATCAGTGCGTGCTTGTATACCAAGCTGTTTATATGTTCACAAAATGAACATTTTTGACTAGCGCAACCCTGCATCCATGTGCGCTTGCCCTACAAAACCCTTGTAGTGCTTGCCAGCGTGTTTCGGCCGCGGCAAGGTAAGAGGGCGTTTTTCCCTTTTTTACGCTTCCTTGGGCTATTACGCTTTTGAGCCCACCAAGAGGAAGAGTCCCCGTATGCTCGTAGTAATAATCCATAATAAAAAGCCGCCAGATTCTAAAAAATAGTTTGCAGTATTAGCAAATGCAATCTGTTTATCCGCTCTGCAGACACGCAAAAAATTGATAGAGTGTCCACGCACTAACGAATAGAGTAGTCATGGCATCATTTCCTATTTGTCTAGTCTATTTGCATTTGGTCAGGCTAAACGCAATCAGATATTGCATTTCGTCAAACTTGGAATTCGTTTCTCAAATTTGCGGAACTTCTTTTTGCTCAGAGCAGTGGGCGATTCAATGCGTCGAGTTTTGCAAGGTCCTGTGGAGTGAGTAGAACAACGATTCTCAAC
>Ga0208461_1003671_pt1 | contig 11323 bp, 9 predicted proteins | sample AD_JPNTR4_MetaG_FD_184448 | JGI IMG/M metagenome (GOLD analysis project Ga0208461, IMG submission 184448) | Active sludge microbial communities of municipal wastewater-treating anaerobic digesters from Japan - AD_JPNTR4_MetaG (SPAdes) (version 2) | ecosystem: Engineered > Bioreactor > Anaerobic >... | reverse complement strand
GCCAAAGAGACCGCCTTCTTCATCGACCCGGTTTACACCGCCAAGGCCTTCAGGGGAATGATAGAGATCTCCAAAGAGCGTTTTGCCGGAAAGCGTGTATTATTTATCCACACCGGCGGCCTCTTCAAACTCTTCGACAACCCGTCTTACTACGTATAACCAAAAAGCCCCGTCCAGCGGGGCTTTAATTTGCGCTGCCATTCGACAGAGACGATGCGGGAAAAGGAATTGATCGGCTGCCGATTGGAAAAGCCAACAGCCATTCTACATGACGGAGAAGTTCACCTTTTCTCATCATAAATGAATAACCGTTACCATTTGTCCAAAGGGCTAACAGCAGGAAAGCGTGCTGCTCCGAGTTTTTTTGATTCAATTCTGTAGAAGTTTAACCCGTCTACAAAGTAATGGGCAAAGGGTACGTCTTCCAGAATACTTGCGATATCTTCTTCAATATCAACTGAAAGAATTTCCAAATTATCAGAAGAAGTATCGCCAATACTTGAGCTCCAGTGACCAGAATAGCGGTTCCTAATAATAGTGTTTTCTTGCACTTTCATGTTATTGTTTGTCATTACACGCACTGAGAGGGAAAATACCATAAGTAGTGTCATTAGAGTTGTAGTTACTACGAGCAAAGCTATAAGTACCTCAGCAAGAGAGAAACCATTTCTCACCATTGCTCACCTCATTCCAAAACCATACGCCATCAATTTGCTTGACTCTGGTGTTGCGAAAGGTAACTTGCTATTAGCTAGAAGTCTTTTATCATAAACGTTGTATTCCATAAACCCATTATTGCTCCCCGGAGAATACGTTGCATTCGGTGATGTTTTCGCTATAAGGGTTCCGAATATATGTCTGTATCCCATCGGTGGATAATAACTATATTTTTCAACATCTATTTTTCCTCCGAAAGCGTACATATTTGCAAACAGTTTTATGTTTAAGTTTCCTGCTCCATTTTTTGCATTCCTGTTCTCGTAATATGGCATTACCACATCTTTTTTGATTGAAACAAGATTCAGCATATCATTTGCTGATTGAACGAGTTCATTCAGATTTACATTGCACTCTTTAAAAGGGAGCATATTATCGACTGAATGCTTGAGTTCGGTTGATGATCTGTACATATCGTTATATACAATATCACTTACAGTTCGGACATACCCATTCTTTGACACGAAGGTAAATCTTCCTTCTGTAAGTCCTAGCCATTCGGGTTTTATCAAATCTCCTGAGAAACGCTCAATTATACCTTGTCCAATAGTCAGGTTCCTATCTACGGTGAATAATCCATAATGTTCTATCGCAGCAATTGTTGAGCCATCAAACAGTTCGTAGTTTTTACCATTCTTTATGACCAAAAATGTATATCCACTCCATGGAGGAATGTGATTAAACTCCGACTTTGGGGTGACGAGAATAAGAGCAAGTTCTTTGATTGGTCCGAAACCGGAACCGTTGTTTCCATAGGGGTCAGCGATCGCTTTCCACTGATTCTTATTGTTCTTATACTCAAGTTTGTACTTTCTGAACTTCTGTTCAAAGCAGAATTCCTGTACTGAATACTGTTCGGTGTTTTCAATAAGATTAGTGATCAAACAATAACGGACTTTTATTTCAGAGCCTGTTAGAACGTCCATTTTGATTTCCAATCCCTTTGTAGTGGTATTATTGTTGTCACTGAGATTGGAATTTATAAATCCGTAAGCGTAAGTGGTTTCTCCAATGGTATAGGAATGTGCGTGCTGGATTGAGTCTGGTAAAGTAGCATTATTCAATGTAGGATGATGGGCACTAACTTCAGTGAAGTCAAAACCGTATATACCGTTTATAGAACTTGCTGAGAAAGAAAGATCAATAATATCTCCGTATTTTGGAAGCTTTCCATCACTACCAAGGTTATTGTAATAGTTATCCATGTTCTCAAAGCGTGAATACATTTCAATCTGTTCTTGTAAGGTTATCTCATCTACCCCCATTCTGAAATTCCATGGAAATATCATTCCAAGGCTTTCAACGGTCATACCAGAACCATCAGTGTTAATAACTCCGCCTGATCCTTCAGCACTCGCAACTGTGATTTTGTTGTTATCAAGTCCTACTTTGTCAGAATGAATTATTAAATACTTAGATGGCTTTGAAGTGCCACCGTAGTAGATATAGTAGTAATCGCCGTATTTGTGCCAGCGGCCCGTATATTCCTTTCCATCGATAATTACTTTGTTGTAAGAAATCCCTTTTCCACCAGGTTTTTGGACTTCGACGGCTATCACTTTGCCCTCGCTGTTTCTCAAAATAGATATTTCTTCTTCAGAGACCTCTATAACATAGTTTGGAGAGCTTCCGTCATAATAAATATAGAATTTACCATCTGATTCAGTATAAGCGCCGTTTGGACTATCATATTCCCAGCTGGAGTTGTCGTTTAGATTCAATCTGACTCTTACTTTTCCCAAAATAGAATAAGGATCAATGTATGAAAGATTGAACTTGTTCCCCCAGGGATTAACATTCTGCATCTTTCCCGAAAAGGTTGCTCCCACAGCGTATGCCCAAGGAGCTTCTTCCTGGCCGGGCAATGGTGGGACCATTATATAGCTACCAATTCCATTTTTCACCTCCCATTGCCACATAGTCCCAATCTTCTTTATAGAACCTCCATAATATGATGGTCCGTCTATCATCTCATCCCATCCATAAGAAGAACTTATACCATCTCTATAAAATACAGCCCAGTTGCTAAAATACTTTGGAGTGATAAGCCCCCAGAAGATAGAATCATTATATGTTGAATCATTTCTAACTCTAACAAAAACTAAAAGCATACTTTCGAAATTCTGCAAAATAACAACGTTCACTGGAAGGTTATCGGTGAAGTTTCTCAATATCTCTTCAAATATAGAAGTAGAATAATGAATGTCGCCAAACATCTCAAACAATTCTTTCCATGCCAAATTTTCGTAAGAGTCATTGAATGAATCTAAGAATTGACTAAACCAATCATCTTCTGGTCTTTCCGTTGTCAACCAGTTTGGATTTTCGTTCGGGGAGTTCTCGTTGAAGACTAAATAATTAGGATTCAAAGATCCTTTTGTACTATATACAGACTGAAACATACCCAACAAAGCGAAAAAAACATTCTCTGATTGAATTCTCAAAGAGGTCTCTTTTTCTTGAGAGTTCAGGATTTGAGACATATTGGTGATATCTTTTATAAGAACTACGCTCATTACTGAAGCAATTAACATTAGTACAAGAGTCACGGGTAGAAGAAATCCATTTCTTCTCATAATGCGTTCACCTCAATTTGGCACCCAAAAGACTTACATTTCCAGATCGCTGAACATTAGATCTCGTGCTTGACACTGTGTAAGAAATGAATGGACCTGTAATTGCCCCAAATGTAATTGATATATCGTTTCTTTCGGAGGATGAAAACAGAATCTTAATTCCTGAAGGTTCAAGATTATTTAGACTGGAAGGCGAGAAATCAGAAGGCTCGTAGAGTTTTTCCCATACTTTTAGGCGGCCATCATTGAAGTATATCTGCTTGGTAACCTCTTTCTCCTGTGAGATCATCGGTACATATAGTTTGTACCTTATACCAACGCCCAATTCGCCTGTAGAAGGGACTAACTTTACGTAATTCATATCTGGCCAAATCATTGATAACTCTTTGAAAAGAAGATCATCAACTAATAAGACTTCACGCAAAGCCTGTGTTTTCAAAATATTTAGAGTCATTTGTTTTGTTGTCTGAGTAAAAAGAATAAGAATAAGACCGCCAACGGCAGTAGTAACTAACACGACAATTAAAATTTCTACTAGAGATATCCCCGATCGTCTATTAGTCATAAAACTCGCTTCCTCATAGTATTTATGAATACTAACAATAGACTAGTTAATTTCTGAAGTGCAAAAATGTGCCAGATTTTGTATGAATTATTTCATACGTTTATTTTTAATTGATTTAATTAGCATTTGTTTGAATGACGAACTGCTTGGTCAAAAAGATAAATTTCATAAATTTACTTGAATGCAAAATCAGCCATAAAAGATGCTCTTGTGCGGTTACCGATAGTGCAATTTGAATATCTAAGCAATAATTGTGTTCAGACATAAAGATAATACATGGTACGATCGATTGGTTTTTTGGTGAAATTGACTTCCGTTTTTGGCTTTATTGGATGAAATATCCTTCATTTTATGGTCTATTTTTTTCAAGAGCAACACTTTCACTAGTCCGAAATTATTAGCAATTAATCTGTATAAAACTATACGTTTAAAGCCAAAAGCGGATAAGGACTTAGGATTGAAAACTGCGCGTCTTATTAACAGCCGTTCGCTTCTGCATATACTATTGCCTGTATGTTTTTGATGTATCTGGCCATCATAGAGCGCTTTAGTTCTGGCATATTTTTGCTAGATAAGTTTTAGCTTTTTCATTTATTATTCTGGCTTCCACGGGAGGCTTTTGTTATGGGGAATTGTAGAATGAGAAAGAAAGGATTCGTACTATTCACTGCGCTTATAGTGGTGGCTGTACTTTCGATAATATCTATAACTGTGGTAACGCTGGTACTGAACGATTCTATGCAGCTCAATAGAGCCGAAGCCAGACTCATTGCACACTATAGAGCACTTTCAGGAGTTGAGATCGCCAGGGCCCTCCTGGAGAAAGATGAAACTAAAGACGCCAGGGGTGTTTTCAGGGGAACAATAACCGAAGGCGGAAGTGGGAATTTCGAACTCGTCGAGGCCTGGCAGGACGGTGATAATTGGGATACTGGTATCCAGTTGGTCAGAGATGCCGTGCAGAGCGCTCTTCAGTCGAGTTCGAACGATGTGGCTTTCGCAATCTTCTCAGATTCTTCCGGTACCGAGTTCAAGATAGTCTCTTACGGAATAAGGAGCGCCGCGGTAGAGAGTGTGGTGCTTAACCTTGCCTTTGCCGGAGGCGCTTATGAGTTTCCGGTCTTCGATATGGCCGTTTTTACTAAAAGCTATATAGGTATTGGCGGAAGTTCTAGAATTGAAGGCAGGGCCGGGACGAATTCGATAATTCCGGGTTCGGTCAATATCGGTTCAGGGAACAATATGATTACAGGCACGATATACGTTGGAGTCGGCGGAGACACTCACGTAAATCCAAGTGTCAATCCCGATATTCCATGGCAATCGATTTCCTATCCCAATGCGGTCGTAACTAGAACGAATATCTGGAACAGCACATGGCTCAATAACCATCCTATACAGAATCTCGATCAGGAAAGGGAGTACGAGCTGCCTAATTTTCCTGATCCTCCATCGTCGATAAGCTTTCCGACATTTCCGACCTTCCCTGAAGGTTTACCAGGTCACGGGAATCTGAATGTTGGCGGCAATTCTACTTTCACCGTTACTCAGAGTGGGGAGTACGGAAATATAAACGTGTCCGGCAGCAGCAGGCTTATATTCAATCTGCAGGGCAACAATATCTCGATCAACGCTAACTCTCTTTCGGTAAGTGGAAGCGCAAGAATCGAGGTCAATGGACCGGGGACGCTGAATCTCTATATCGATGGCAACGCTTCAATAAGCGGTAGCGGGATTACCACTCTCAATTCGGCAAAGCTGAACATCTACACGGACGGTAATTTCTCGGCTTCGGGAAACCTGAACGTCGAGATCTCTACGCTTTATTCGAAGGGTCAGACTCAGCTTGGAAATAGCGGACTGCTGCAGCTCGAGAATCTCTTCGTGGACTCAAGTCAGGCCTTCTCAACTTCGGGGAACGGAACGATACGAGTGGCTTCACAGGCCCTGATTAAGGCCTCGTCGATGAGTCTTTCGAGTGGAACCATGGACTTCATGAACGGCTCGAAGCAGCAGTTTGAGATCGCGGGAACGGTTCAACTTAGCGGAAACGCCAATATGAACGGTATAAGCAAGGGAGTAATGAACTGCAGTACTCTGAACATTCAGCAGGGAAACATAAATCTGGCCAGCGGTGGGAACATGCTCGTTTACGCCAGCACCGGCTTCAACATGGGAGGGGGGAGCACTTTCAACTACGGGGGTGACAGAAATGCCGTTCGTGTCAATTACGCGGGCTCAAGCGATCTGGATCTTACGGGAAACATTCGCTACACGGGTACTCTCCATATTCAGAGGGCTTCGGCCAGTCTTGGCGGATCGGGCGAGGTCTACGGGCTAATCATAAGCGGCGGACCGACGGTCAACCTTCACGGGAATCCCATGGCAGACGTTACGGCAGTCTATGCGCCAAACTCTACTGTAAATATGGTGGGAAGCGCGACCGTTAAAGGTGCGATTGTCGCCGATCGTTTCGTGGCTACCGGTAGTTCGACAGTTGTCTTTGAACCCGATACCGAGGATCTTTTTCCACCTCAGTCGATAGGACTGATCGGGGACGGCGAGGGTAATGAAGAAATTGAGATATGGAGCAGGTGAGGTGGTAAGAATGGAAGAATCTAGGCGTTTGAAGAGTAGAGTTTCCGGCTTCTCTCTTGTAGAGGTTCTCATGAGCCTTCTGATAATAGTGGTCATTGTCGCAACAATACTGCCGTTACTGGCAAACAGTATGAGGCAGGCCCATAAGAACAGGTTTGTCACTACCGAACTGGCAGTTGTCCAGAACGATCTCGAGGAGGAGATCTTCGTTTCAACAAGAGGTCAGTCGTACAGCGTGAATGTAGATATAGACGGCAGTAACGTAACCGTATCCGGCGAGCTGGTCACAAAGAATTTCGCAGAGGGAAAGCAGATCGGAATCTTCTTGAGAAGCCGGTGAGAATTGTATGAAGAGAAAGACCGGATTGACTCTTGCGGAAATAACGATCGTTCTTCTCGTGTCGTCTATTATCGTCGCGATAGCCTTTTCTGTCTTTGCCGCTGGCTGGAGAATATTCAAGACATCTCAGGAGACGGCATTGCTCAGCAGAAATCTCAGGTCGCTTGTGGAAAGGATCTCCGAGGAATTCAGATGGGCAACGGAGCTGGAGTTTACCAGCTCCCCGCAGGGGTCGGACTGGATAGTGATCTTGCTTGAAAACAATACTATAAAGAGATTTCAGGGGACTGCTTCAAGCAGAACAAACGAACAGAATATGAACGATCCTTCACAGGTAAGCGTCTCGAGCCTGACGTTCGCGCTGAGAACGGTGCAGGACATGAGGGTAATGATGGATGTTTCCATTACAGCTTCCAGTGCTAACAACGGTAGTATAAGCGAGAGCGTAAGTACATCTGTCGCCGTTTACAATCTCAGGGACCGTTCGGGTTCAGGCTCATCGGTTAGCTATAAGAGATAATCCAATTCAAGACTCCGGTCGCGCTTTGGCATGAGGTTGCAGCAAATTTGCAGAACAGACTTGGAGGAATGGATGGATATGAGAAGAGAGATATTCGGAATCGATAGAAGAAATGGATTTTCTCTTGTAGAATTGCTTATAGTCCTTGCCGTCATCGCTGCCCTTATAGCCGTTGTGACTCCTATTGGAATAAACGCTATGCGAAAATCCCAAGCTGTTTCCGTCGCAAAAGACCTCATGACACTCTCTAAGGCCTTTGCGGGTAAAATCTACCTTGACGGAGAACTGCCCCAGACGATAAATGAGCTCGGGAGAAATGTATCGAAAAATCCTAAGTATGGTATAGCCTGGACTGCTGGCGAAGAGAGAGAGTATGTTATCTTTTCGAATGCCAAGGTCGATGTTCAATCTTTGAGGGCGATTATAACTTCGGCCACATCTTCGCCTTTTCCCGATCTGGCCAATCTAGAATATCTTTCGGGTGGGCTTCCTTCCGATTCTGATGAACTTACCGTTTACTATTCTTTTTCGCTTGGGTCTTCAGGAGCGGTCGAATCTGGTAAGCTTACTTCCCTTGGCTCCACTTTCCAGGAGATAATCCCGAAAATGATAGATTTGATAGATACTTTTCAACTTACTGGAAGAGTGCTGAGCACATGGAAAGATACAAGATACACGGACCTAGGTCTAAACCCCGATGAATGGTCCCTTCCGGTAAACAAGATTAATTACAGCCCCAGAGTCTTCTCCAACAGCTCGACTGATAATATCATTATAGTCACTCCTGCAACTGGCTATGACTTCAGAGTAACCTATACGGACGGCGGTACTAGCCGCGACAATAACTGGTGGATCTTCTATAGCGCAGAGCACAAAAAGTGGTACCACAGAGATTACACAAGAGAAGTCGATATAACCAAACTTGAAATCATTGAAGAGAAAAAAAGCTAGAAAAGCACAGAGCCTATTGGAAGCAGGTTTCAAACAAGCCCTGAATCTGACTATATGATCACTGTAAAATTCCTCTATGAAGATTCGAAGGAAACCCGAAAAGATAATCGGGAAAAAAGTCGATATATCGACCCTTAAAATGCTCAAGGCAACAGAATAATTTCTTTTTATCGTGTACAAACATCCCTCTCGGATTCTGGAAGATGCAAAGGTGACCGAGACTTTTTCTTTCCCGTCAGTAATATGCGCTTTTCAAGCCATTTTATGAGAACTCCCCAGGTAGTCCAATACCGCACGGGACGGGCCCCTATATATGGTATATGTAAATGATTCGCCCTCCATACATATATTCTTCTATTGATTTTTATGCAATTTTGGTTGGAAAAATATAAAAAATTATGATATAAATCCCAGCGAATATAGAAATTACTTGTGCTTATCGCCTATCTGAGCCTAATATATGCAAAAAAAGAAAGCCTTTACCAACTGATGTGGATAAAAAGATGAGTATTTCCAATAATAATTGAAAAAAAGTTTGGAATTTTTGATTTTTACACTTGACATTTGATTATTCTTTGTGATATATTATGAATGTCGAAGGAAAAATAACAAAAAGGGGGTGAGAAAATGAGAAAAATTAAAGATCCAGCGTCGATCGAGAGAGAGATCCAGAAGTTCAAGATCAAAGTACAGAAAGAAGCCTTCCCACATTATCTGTAAAAGGAGGTGAGGAAGATGAACAAGAGAGAGAAGAAAGTGCACTACCATGAAATGGATCGTTATGTAGAAATCGTGAAAGAAGACTCGTTAAGGGCAAAAATGATGAACATCAGATGAGAAAGGGCTGAAAAAGAGGAGAAGGATCATGTCTAAAAGAGAGAAGAAGAGTTTCAGGGCGATTGACAAGTTGATCGAGAGTGAAAGAGACAGCGTGTTGAGCAGCCTGATGATCAACCCGAGATTCTGAAAAGAGAGTACAAATAAGGGAATAAAAGAGGAGGAGAGAATATGAGAAGGAGAAGTTTGAAGGATATCGACAGAATGGTTCTTAAGGTAAGAGAAAGTGCATACAGCAGTCTGATGGTAAGCCCCAGGTTCTGATATTACTGAAAGGGAGGTGTACTCGATGATAAGAAGAATAAGAAATTTGGCAGACGTGGACATGATGATCGAGAAAGTGAAGATCGATGCGATTAAGAGATACATGTCCTCGCCTCACAGCTGATTAGAAGGCGAGGCGTGTGAATTGAAAAAATCAAACAGGAGCGTTATTAGATAAACGAAGACCCTTTTTCCATAACTTTCTAGAGGGTCTTCTTTTTTTGGAGACATTGTGGAAAGATATGGATATACTGGTGAAGAGAACGGCCCCTAGAGGCCGATATTTTGTACCGTTTTCGATATTTTTTGAAAGGAGTTCGAGATATGTCTGTTAGCGGAAAAAACAGTAGCATGAGGAGTATTTTGAGGATTGCAGGACCGCTCTTCATTTTTATAGGTGTGGTCATTCTTATAATTGCCATGGTAGATTTCTTCAGCGCTTTCGGTTCGTTCGGGCAGCCGGATAAGTTCTATCTTTTCTTCCTGGCGATCCCTTTTATCTTTCTGGGAGTTATAGCGACCAGCTATGGGTTCATGGGAGCGGTAGCAAGGTACAAGGCCAACGAACTTGCGCCGGTAGCTAAAGACACCATTAACTATATGGCCGAAGGAACGAAGGATAGTGTAAGGACTATCGCAAGATCCATAAAGGAAGGGATTTCCGAGTCCGAAGGGGCAAAGGTCGTGTGTCAGAAATGCGGGACTATGAACGCTCCGGATTCGAGATTCTGCAAAAACTGCGGCACAACTCTGAGAAAAGACAAGAAATGCCCCGATTGTGGCGAACAGAACGATTCTGAGGCCAGATTCTGCGACAAATGCGGTTTTAAATTCCCTGCTTGAATGTGATAATTGATTAAACAGGAAAGGAGGGAATTTCCAGATGGAGTTGAAAAGCGTTCTTGTCGTCGATCCGGTTGACGGAGAATACACTGCCAATGTAAAAATTTCTGGCACCAAGATAGAGTCAGTTGACAGAGCTCACGGTAATCCCAGGGCGATAATGATGCCGGGGTTTGTCGATACCCATTCGCACGGCGCGGCCGGAGTAAATAGTATGAAGATGGATCATGCCGGACTCGAGAAATGGGAAGAGTTTCTCTATCCTCATGGCGTCACGTTTCTTCTTCCGAGTACGGTTTCGGCTTTAAAGAAAGATATGTTGAGAGTGGCTAATCTAGTTTCTTCTTATATGGAAGAGAAGGCCAGAACGTCTATCAGGGGTGTACACTACGAGGGACCGTATATAAACGTCAAGAAGAAGGGCGCTCAGAATCCTGAAACTATAAGACCGGCAACACTGAAAGAGCTGAGAGAGGTCCTCACAGACGACGTGATTCTGGTGACAATGGCTCCGGAGATAGATGGTTTCTTCGAGGCGCTGGCGGAGATGAAGATGCAGGACGTAGTCGTTTCGATAGGTCACACTGACGCGACCTTTGCCCAGGTAAATAAAGCTTTCGAAGCCGGCTGCGACAGAATGACGCATTTCCCCAATGGCATGAACACACTCCACCACAGGGAGGTGGGCTGTGTCGGCGCCGGCCTAATGCTTCCGTTCAAGCTCGAGATTATTGTCGATGGATTTCACACATCGCCGGAGTTCGTAAAGCTGGTCTATGTTATCAGGGGGGCCGACAATATAATCCTCGTTACCGATTCTATAGACGCGACGGGACTGGAAGACGGCATCTACGATCTTGGCGGACTGAAAGTGACCGTGAATGAAGGGAAAGCCACCCTCGATGACGGAACGATAGCGGGCAGTACGCTCGTTTTCGATCAGGCTGTGCGTAATTTCCGAAAGTGGACCGGGTGTTCACTGGTTGAATTGGCCAGGGTTTCTTCTTACAACGCTCTGACCAACCTCGGAATCAGAAACAGAGGAAGAATAAAGGAAGGTTATATCGCAGATCTCGTTGTAATGAATAGTGAGCTGAACGTTGTTGAAACGA
>Ga0208461_1003669_pt1 | contig 11326 bp, 11 predicted proteins | sample AD_JPNTR4_MetaG_FD_184448 | JGI IMG/M metagenome (GOLD analysis project Ga0208461, IMG submission 184448) | Active sludge microbial communities of municipal wastewater-treating anaerobic digesters from Japan - AD_JPNTR4_MetaG (SPAdes) (version 2) | ecosystem: Engineered > Bioreactor > Anaerobic... | reverse complement strand
ACGCTCAGCCACCCACTCAGCTCACTATCATAATATCTCGCACCGAAGTAGGTGTAGCTGGTCTCGTTGTCTAGCTCCTTGGCGGTGAATTTGTACCTACTATCAAACTCTTCAGTGTTTCGCTGGGAGACGAAGAGCTCGCCGTAGGGGAGATACTGCAAATGCTGCACTACATAGCCACCTATATCAGTTACGAAGGAGGCGGAGCCGAGATGGTCGGAGTGGTAGTGGATTTTCATTTATATATTTTTGTTAGGTAAAATTAATAAATATTTTTGAATAAATTTTATTTAATTTACTTTTCTTTGTCAGCCACACAAAGAAAAGTAACAAAAGAAAAGTCTCCGCTGGGGAAATGATTTGATAAAACTACGCAATCACCTCTTGGGGGTTTGCAAACTCGCAAGCTTTAGCTTGCTCAAACAGTGTAAACCCTTATATCCAACACAGCTTGCTTGTTTTATTACAAATCATTTCCCAATGCGGATAATATAAAATAAAAACAAAAAGCTTACAATTAAATATAATTGATTCTGAAATTATTCTTAAAAAACTTACAAATATATTTTACTTAATTACAAAAACTAGACTTACCATCAAAAATAAATTCACCATTAAGATATTGATAAGACCATTGAGAAAAAGAATCATCTTCAATGATATTTAACTCTATAATTTTATTTTTATCATATTTTTGTTTGGTATTTTGTTCTAAAATATAATCTAAATCTTCTTCTAAATATTTGAATGATACCTTTTGTCCACAAATAGAAAATAATTCTTGTAAACTATCTCCAAATACAATAAACATATGATTTTTATAATAAAAGAAACCATATGGATCTATACCTAGTAATAGATCAATGCTATTATTTGATTGTATAACTATTAAAATATCATTATCCTCAAATTTTTGTATACGAAATGAAAATAATAAATTGCAATCATAATAATTACACTTTTTTTCATGAAGAATTATACTATCAAGAATTGTAGTTAGGTTATTATTCTCAAAACTTAAATGATAGAGATCTATTTGCTTTTCTATATATTGGGCAAATACATTTACACTATTTATACATAACATAAGTGTTATAAAAAATTTTAAAACTTTTTTCATTGCATTAATTTTTGGTATCTATGATATCTATTTCAGGTAAAAGTACCAAATTTTTTTAAAATCATAGATTCCCAGTAATATAACTAACTATTCTTCTTGTTCTCCAAATTCTTCCGCGCCGGGAATATAATAAAATTTATCCCCGTCTATTTCAATGATTTCTTGTCCTGATTTATCTTTATAATATTTAAACTTTGCTGACCATGTTTCAGGCTTTTCAAGTGTTATTCTTTGATTTTTACAGTTACTCAACTCCCAGTAATTACTGGTTGAAGGGATGGGGCGGTAATCTGATTTCTCAGATGATATCCAATAAAGCTCCATTTCTGACCTCTTATTAGTTGAAGGTGGTCTACGTTTTATGGTGCCTCCTACACATTCTCTCATATATAAAACGATAAAATAAATCGAGTCTCCCCTTATTTCATAATTTCCGCTTATACCTAAGTTTCTACTCAAACCATTATATCTGTCTGGTGTATATGCAAATCTATTATTCTCATAAAAATCATAACCAGCTTGATAATTTGCAAATAATGGACTGTTAAATTGCCAATAACCTTCAATATTTTGAGCGTTACATTTAAACGTACATACACACAATAAAAACAAAATTATTATTTTCATGTTTAACCTCCTTTTTTTTAAGGTTTTACTGTTACTGTGTTAAGTACATAACCTGGAATAAATATAAAAAAACTCTTAGCTTTTGACTTTGCAATGGCATAATTTAATGGTACAAATCCTGTAGATTTCGCTATACCAATATTAGCAATAATATTACTTTCGGTTATATTATCCCCCACACTAAATGTAGCTACATGTCCCGAAGATTGAGTATTAGGATTTCTATAACCAACAATTGCCAAACCGCCTTTAGCTGCGTATTCCGTTGCATCTTTTTCTGATACAGATATATAATTAGGATTATTTCCTGAAAGCATTTGGTCTATCATTTCATTTGCCCTACCAGTAACTAACGCATTATGACCTAAAGGAGTGGAAGCTACCGTTTTCATTACATTTTGAGTGGCAAAATTACAATAGGTCGTATTCCCATTTTGTTGAAGTGAAGGATTATCATTGTTCAGCTTTTGTTGCTCTTGGATAGCAACTTCAAGATTAACTTTATTAACTCCGCCCTGTGATTCATCATATCCAATAAAAGTGTAATGCTTTCCTGTCCCACTTCCTGTTTGTCTAAATACAGCATTTGAACCGTCATCTATATGTTTTATTAAATTGCCATCTTCATCTACAAAATTAGTAAAATTCTCCCCATTCGGATCCACCAGCACCACCGGATTATCTGCACTATAACAATATGGCGATAGCGATGGATACTTATCACTCATCGGATCCACGCTCAGCCACGCACTAAGCTCACTATCATAGTATCTCGCTCCGAAATATGTGTAGCTGGTCTCGTTGTCTAGCTCCTTGGCGGTGAATTTGTACCTGCTATCAAACTCATCAGTGTTTCTCTGCGAGACGAAGAGCTCGCCATAGGGGAGGTATTGGAGGTGCTGCATTACTGAAAGTATGCTTAGCCTTTGTTTTATATCGCTTATTTCCATTTCTAAATAACTTTGATGTTTAATTTTTCTTTACCTGCCAAAGCGCATTGACCTCAGGTCAGTTCAAACACATAAACTCCAGCAGACAACTTACTTCCATCAATTTCTACTGTATTTCCATAAATTTCATTAATTTCCATTACTACCTTTCCTGTATCATCTATAATAAGCAATTTGTTTTTTTCATTTTTCGGATTATCAAAAGTTATTATTGCCTTTTCTGTGAATGGATTGGGGTATATTGACAGTAAATTGTAATTTTCTATTTTATATATTCTCACCGGCTCATTTATTAAGTTTAACTACCCAAGCGTCACTAGCTCCATGATTACCCGATACATCGCCGTCATTGGACACTGTGAAACCAGCCACAATAAATCCCCCATCACTTGTCTGCTGGATGGAGTATGCTCTATCATCAATTGTTCCGCCGAGACATTTTTGCCAGAGAATATCTCCTGAACTGTTAAGTTTCACTACCCAAGCGTCATAATCTCCTCCATGATACCCCGACACATCGCCGTCATTGGACTCTGTGTAACCAGCCACAATAAATCCCCCATCACTTGTCTGCTGGATGGAGTTTGCATAATCATTATTTGTTCCGCCGAGACATTTTTGCCATTCGATATCCCCTGAACTGTTAAGTTTAACTACCCAATAGTCAAAATATCCATGATACCCCGACACATCGCCATTATTGGAATTTGTACTACCAGCCACAATAAATCCCCCATTACTTGTCTGCTGGATGGAGTATGCATAATCATAATATGTTCCGCCGAGACATTTTTGCCATTCGATATCCCCTGAACTGTTAAGTTTCACTACCCAATAGTCAAAATATCCATGATACCCCGACACATCGCCGTCATTGGAAAATGTGTAACCAGCCACAATAAATCCACTATCACTTGTCTGCTGGATGGAGTATGCATAATCCTCATTTGTTCCTCCGAAGCATTTTTGCCATATAATATCACCTGAACTGTTAAGTTTCACTACCCAAGCGTCACCAAATCCATGATTCCCTGACACATCGCCGTCATTGGAAAATGTGTAACCAGCCAAAATAAATCCAGTATCACTTGTCTGCTGGATGGATCGTGCATAATCATCATATGTTCCTCCGAGGCATTTTTGCCATAGAATATCTCCTGAACTGTTAAGTTTCACTACCCAAGCGTCATAATATCCATTATTCCCCGACACATCACCGTTATTGGAATTTGTGTAACCAGTCAAAATAAATCCCCCATCACTTATCTGCTGTATAGAGCGTGCATAATCATTACCTGTTCCTCCGAGGCATTTTTTCCATAGAATATCTCCTAAACTGTTAAGTTTCACTACCCAAGCGTCACTTTTTCCATGATTCCCCGACACATCGCCGTCATTGGACCTTGTTTCACCAGCCACAATAAATCCACCATCACTTGTCTGCTGGATGGAGTTTGCAAAATCATCAGCTGTTCCTCCGAGGCATTTTTGCCATTCAATAGCTGGTGCCTGGGCATGGGATTTATTATTGACCCCATTAAATAATATTAATGCTAAAAGCACTGTAATAAATGTAATATTACTCACATGGTCCTTGTGAGTATTTCTTAATGTAAATTTTGAATTTTTCATATCCATTTAATTTTTTATGGTTTGACGTCGTAAAATTATAAAAATTTTTTAATTAAAAAAATATTTTAATCTTTAACAATATAAAACATTATAGAACCAAAAAATTGGATTTATTTTTTTAAAAAATTATATATTGTTTTTCCAATATCAGCAGGATTATCTATAATATTGATACCACAAGATTTTAAATAATTTTTTTTAGCTTGAGCTGTATCATCTTTACCACCAATAATAGCACCAGCATGACCCATGGTACGACCTTTTGGAGCAGTTACACCTGATATAAAGGCAAATACTGGTTTTAGAGGATGCTCTTTTACGAAATCTGCCATTTCATTTTCAGTATTTCCGCCGATTTCACCAACCACGACAATTGCTTCAGTATTATCATCATACATAAAAAGTTCAACTATTTCTTTCATAGAACTTCCTAGAATAGGATCTCCGCCTATTCCTACACCAGTAGATTGTCCTAATCCTAATTCAGTAAGTTGATAAACTACTTCGTAGCTTAGAGTCCCACTTCTACTAACAATACCTATAGTTCCTTTTTTATGGATAAATCCTGGCATTATTCCTACTTTGGCTTCTTCAGGTGTTATTAAGCCAGGACAGTTAGGACCGATGAGTCGTGTTTTTGTATTTTTGAGATATGCTTTTACTTTAATCATATCTTGCACTGTTATCCTCTCTGTGATGCATACAATCAAGTCTATACCTGAAGCTGCAGACTCTATAATAGCATCTGCTGCGAAAGGTGCTGGTACGAAAATTATTGATACATTTGCACCAGTCTCTGCCACTGCTTTTTCTACTGTATTAAAAATTGGTACATCTAAATAAATTTTGCCACCTTTGCCTAGAGAGACATCACCTACTATTTGGGTACCATATTCTATCATTTGCTGTGTATGAAAACTTCCTTCCTTGCCAGTAATACCTTGTACGAGTACTTTTTATTGTGAATTTACTAATATACTCATAGTCTTTATTTAAAATTATAGCAAAAATAATAAAAATTGTAAAATATATAATTGAAATAGGCGTTTAATTAATAACTAAATTATTACTGGTTAATTCTCGGTAATAACTATATTTCTTATAAGTATAATTGATTTTAAATAAATTTCTATTTAATTTACTTTTCTTTGTCAACCACACAAAGAAAAGTAACAAAAGAAAAGTCTCCGTTTGATATCTCTAAAGGCAATAAATATGACAAGTTTCGGTGATAATTTAAAAAATTCCCGCTGACAAAAAAAAGAACTCTTTAACTTGATTGATGCGTATATAAGGGATTTCGTGACTAAACAGGCTTATATATAAAAAACGCAGATTTAGCGAGGTGCTTTTAATACTAATAAGTTTCAGATTATAAGTGTATTTTTATTCCCACAAGTTTGTTATTATTAAAAGTGAGAATATACTTAAGATAAACTCTTACATGGAAACCATCTGGGTGGCAATAAATTTCATCGGTATAATTTGAGCAATAATAACGATAATACCAAGAAACATTACTTTCAAACATACTTGTTAAAATAACTGTAAAGTCCCCTTTATCATACGCAAAATCAATTCCAAGTATCTGAAAAAATCTGCTCTTATCTATTCCTATTTTTAACCCATCTTTAAATTGGAAAATAGTGTCTTTTATTATTCCGTAAACCCACTCAGGGTAAGAATTATCTTTTACCAACCTCACAATAATGGTATCTTTTTCATTTTCTATCGCTGTCCATTCAGGTGGATCAGGATCCTTAACTATTTGATATTTTTTACTATAAAAAATATTAATTGTTGAATCATTAATGATTGGTAAATATTGGTTAGTATCCAGATTATCAGAAAATATATCCTTACCTGATAGTACATATAATGTATCTGATTTTTCAAGAATCAAAAAAATATTTGTTTTTTCTGCTATCTTAAAAGATGCTTCGTCTCCCAAACAAGGATTTGGAAATAATCTATTACCTGAGAGATAAAAATCTCTATATCCAAAATAAGTTTCTATATTTATAGAATCCGGATACAAACATTCTTTATGGTATGATTTCACACCACAACTATAATTTACTAATAATGGTAATAAAAATAAGATTATAGCAACATTTTTAAAATCCATCTTTTAAAATTAATTTGTAGTCAAGTACTGATTTCCCGAACTTTGCACCAATTAATGTATAACGCTTACCTTCTACTTTTTTATTAGTATTAATGTCCGTAGCTCCTAAATTTCTGTCAAAATTTATAAGTGCCTGACGAGATTCTGATTCCTCAAATAAAATTGAACCATTTTTAGGAGTATAATTGCTCGAAATAACAAAACATCCTTTAGTCCACTTTGTTGGGTCTCCATATCCAAAATGGAACTTTATTCCACGACTTCTTACATCTCCGCTTGTTTCACCCTCGGTAACCCAGGGTTGATGCCATATACCCCCACCTTGCTCTAACGTGTATGTATCTGGAGGTAATCGTTTATTTGATCCTTTTCCTGTACTAGCTTCGCCTCCGGGAGTTATTGTATAACCTGTCCCCCCATTTTCTGCACCTGAAATATGATATATTCCAAGAGTATAATCTTCATTATTTTCTAAATTCAAGATATTCACTCTCTTTCCATATTCTCCTTCTGAAAAAGTATAGGTTTGGGTCTCATCACCTGTTTTAACTCTAAACACATCATCGCCTTTTACAATTTGTATATTTGAGATAGACCATTTTCCATCATCATTTTTAACGATGTCTATTGTGTCTCTTCCATCTGGGTCTATTAAAATTATTGGATTATTGGCACAATATGCATATGGTGAAAGCATTGGATACTTATCGCTCATCGGATCTACACTCAGCCACACACTCAGCTCACTATCATAATATCTCGCTCCGAAATATGTATAACTGGTCTCGTTGTCTAGCTCCTTGGCGGTGAATTTGTACCTGCTATCAAACTCAGAGTTTCGCTGCGAGACGAATAGCTCGCCATAAGGGAGATATTGCAAATGCTGCATTACATAGCCACCTCTATCAGTTACGAAGGAAGCGGAGCCGAGATGGTCGGAGTGGTAGTAGGTTTTCATTTATAAATTTTGTTAGGTAAAATTAATAAATTTTTTTTGAATAATATTTTATATATTTTACTTTTCTTTGTCAGCCACACAAAGAAAAGTAACAAAAGAAAAGTCTCCGCTCGGGAAATGATTTGATAAAACTACGCAATCACCTCTTGGGGTTTACAAACTCGCAAGCTTTGGCTTGCTCAAACAGTGTAAACCCTTTTGCCCATCGCGGCTTGCTTGTTTTATTGCAAATCATTTCCCAATGCGGATTAAACACATCTAAAGATGTGTTTAAAGCAAACGAGTAGTTTCGCTGAGAGACGAATAGCTCGCCGTAGGGGAGGTATTGTAAATGAAGTGCTACTGCAAGGATACATAGCTTTTCTTTTATCTGGGTTATTTCCATTTTGTAATTTTTTAAACTTTACTGTAATCAAATTTAGCTACAATATTACAAGATTTGATTATAACAAAAAAGCAGTATTTATCTTATTTTCAAAGAACCATGCTTAATAAGACTATAAAACCTTTGTTTTGCTTTTTCTGGTATTTTTGATGTCTCTATAGGCAATAAATATGACAAGCTTCGGTAATGCCAATTGACAAAAAACAGGACTCTTTTACGTGATTGATGCATATATAAGGGATTTTAAAGATAAACAGGCATATTAGTAAAAAGACAAGTCATTGACATAGCTTTTTATTTGTAAAGAATATCTTTTGTTAAGACATTCTTTTGTCTAAATATATAATAAATATATTCCCAATCTAAATATTGAATCTGAATAAGTTTATTATCTACAAAAGATAAAACAATAGTACCCGAACAATCTAAATAATTAATACGACTATATTCAGCGTTATTAATTAATGATGTAGCTTCTATTAAAGCAATTGTAAAATCCCCTTTTTGTTTTAAAAGATTAGGATCGGAAAGTATTTGTAATTCCGTTACTACATCTTTCACTTCAAAACCAACTGAAACTGCTTCATCTAATTTCAATAAAGTATCAGAAGTTGAAAAATAATTTGCCCGTAACTGATCTATATTTTTTAAACCTTTTCTTCTTAGTTCAGAAGTAGGTACAATAATCGAATCCGTTAGATTATAAAACCCTGTTAAAAAAGGAGCATCGGAGTACTCTATCTTAGTAAATCGAAAATGATTTGAACTATCACAATCTGATAAATTGAGATATTTTGGCGTTAATTTTCTCCAATAAGTATCAGATAAAAAATTAATTTTTTCATTTCTATTGAAAAAGACATAGTAATAATTTCCCGACTCAAAGATTAGCAATACTCTCTCATCAACTAAATGCTTTAAATGATTAGTATCTAAAGTTGATGGAAATATTTGTTCACCAATTAAAATTAAAACAGTATCATCATACTCTATTATAAGTTTGTCTTTCCCATTAGAATTAGAGATTTTTTTTTCTTGAGTACTATAGCCTTTTAAGATAGCAATAAGCAAAATTGCAATTAAAAGTGACTTTTTAGATTTCATATTATTCACTTTTTAAAAACCTGATTTTTGGATCAGTTTAAAATTGATTCCATTGTTAAAGTCAGAGCCTGGTCTATTTTTTGTCCCAACAGCATTATAATGTTTAGTTGCCCCCAAAAGTGTATTTATTTGCGTAGATGTATTTATACTTGTATTACTATTATAGTACAATAATCCATTTTTAATAAAATAATCAGTACTTATGACAAAACATCCATCAGTCCATTGAGTAACTTCTGTAAAAGGTAATTTTGAAGGAGCTGGATGTATTTTAACTCCTCTACCTGAAACATTTCCACTTTTTTCGCCTATAGATATTAAAGGCTGAACCCATTTGTGATCATGAGAATTAGTTGGTGTGATGGTATATACATCATCAGGCAATCTTTTATGTGATCCTTTAGTAGTACTTGGTTCACCACCAGGTGTTACTGCATAACCTGTTGCTCCTTCGCCTTCTTGCCCTGAAACATGATAAATACCTAAAGTATAATCTTCATTATTTTCTAAATTAAGTACATTCACTCTTTTACCATATTCCCCTTCAGAAAAAGTATAGGTTTGGGTCTTATCACCCGTTTTAACTCTAAACACATCATCGCCTTTTACAATTTGCGTATTTGAGATAGACCATTTTCCATCATCATTTTTAACGATGTCTATTGTGTCCATCCCATTCGGATCCACCAGCACCACCGGATTATTCGCAGTATAGCAATATGGCGATAGCGATGGATACTTATCACTCATCGGATCAACGCTCAGCCAGCCACTCAGCTCACTATCATAGTATCTCGCTCCGAAATACGTGTAGCTGGTCTCGTTGTCTAGCTCCTTAGCGGTGAACTTATAACGGGTGTCAAACTCACTATTCCTCTGACTCACAAATAATTCTCCAAAAGGGAGGTATTGAATAATTGGTTTCATAATGTAAAATTAGCGAATATTTTTAATAATATTAAATTTTATTTATAAAATCTTACAAGTGTATCAGAAAGATCTTTCCATTTTAAAATAAGTTTATCACCTCTTATCTCATATATACTTGTATCAATATAATTGGGCTCTAAAAAAATAAAAATAGTATCTTTTTTTACTGTATAAAAAACATTTTCACCCGCATCAACATAATAAATGGAGTCTTTAGAAATTTCAAATGCTGCATTTTCATCTTCAATTAACCCCCATATTCCTATTAACTCTTCAGGATTTATATCAATAATATTTTCTTCTGATACTGTTGATACTGTTGTTTGAGCTGTTTTACTTTTTTTTAATGTTTTTTTATCTGTACATTGATAAAAAATCAATAAATATAAAAATAATAAACAAAATATTTTTTTCATAATTTTTTATTGTGGAATTTCAATATGATGGGCTTTATCTATCTTTGGTGGTATATATTTACTTACTCTTGGATCACTTGATATTGATTTACTAAATTCATTTCCGTTTTTAACAGATGATGGTGCAATATCAATAACATTAAGTTCATTAAAATCACCACAATGTTTAGATACTTTAGATGGACCTAATCTATATATTTCATCTGTCATAGCTTTTTGATCAGGGTAATAATCTAATACTTTATCTCCACTTGGACCATATAATTTTTTCTGTTTTTCCATTCCCGTTAAATCAACGTAATATTTCATTATTCTTGCTTGATCTTCTGGTGTCCTTGTACCACTAGTTATTAGTATAGAAAAGTTTTTTGATTTATTCATAGCGTCTACTATTATAGATCTTGTATAATATGATATTTTACTTTGATTCACTTCTTTAGCATAATTTATTTTTAATTCATTAAGAGAATATCCTCCAAAACGAGATATATTAGCAATTTTATCAAGATAACCTTTATTATACGTCCCCTTATTTATTCCATTAATTATTAATCTATCAAAATTGTCATTTGTTTTTATTACACTTATCTGTTTCGTTTCTGTATTAAAATAATAATCATCTATTAACATCCCATTCGGATCCTTTAATATAATAGGATTATTCGCACTATAAATATACGGTGATAGCGATGGATATTTATCCGATAAAGGATCAACTGATAACCAGCTACTTAAATCCGCATCGTAGTACCTCGCCCCGAAATATGTGTAGCTGGTTTCGTTGTCTAGCTCCTTAGCAGTGAATTTGTACCTACTATCAAACTCTTCAGTGTTTCGCTGGGAAACGAATAGTTCGCCATATGGGAGATACTGCAAATGCTGCACTACTGCACCCTCTGCATTTGTCACAAAGGAGGCGGAGCCGAGATGGTCGGAGTGGTAGTAGATGTTCATTTATATATTTTTGTTAGGTAAAATTAATAAATATTTTTGAATAAATTTTATTTAATTTACTTTTCTTTGTCAGCCACACAAAGAAAAGTAACAAAAGAAAAGTCTCCGCTGGGGAAATGATT
>Ga0208461_1003666_pt1 | contig 11332 bp, 10 predicted proteins | sample AD_JPNTR4_MetaG_FD_184448 | JGI IMG/M metagenome (GOLD analysis project Ga0208461, IMG submission 184448) | Active sludge microbial communities of municipal wastewater-treating anaerobic digesters from Japan - AD_JPNTR4_MetaG (SPAdes) (version 2) | ecosystem: Engineered > Bioreactor > Anaerobic... | reverse complement strand
TGGGAATCCCCTGGGCGGTCCATTTGGGATTTTTAAGGCTTACAACTTCTAAAAAGGTATTTGCCCATCCTCTAACCGTAGAAGAGGCCTGTGAATGGCTGGATTACTTGCTTTCGCTCCCATCCTGTATTGCCCTTAATCCAGGGCCTGCCCATGGAGCACTCCTGCGGCATCTGCTTTTAAGTGTCGGTACCGGTGGGAACCTGGTGAACGATGCTCATTTAGCCGCCTTAGCGTTAGAACATGACGCGGTTCTGGTGACCGGTGACCGGGACTTTCTGCGCTTTCCAGGGCTGAAAACTAAGATCCTGTTTTAGCTACACATTCTATCCACAATCAGAGCCAGCACCGCCACTCCACTGCGGCGGGGCACTTTTTGTAGAGCGTTCCCCAGTGTAGCTGGGACGGGACCGCAAAAAGTGTTAAAAATACCCGCGGCAAGTGAAAGTAGTTATCACCAGATAAGCTTTAATCCGAAGGGAACAAATTTAGAAAATGCTTCATCTTTACTAATAAGGGTCATATTTCTTGAAATACTTTGCCAAATGAGCATTCTATCAAAGGGATCGTTATGTGTATTTTCTTTTAGTTTATGATAAGTTATTGCTTCCTCTGGCGTTAAGCTGATAACTTGAAAATCCATTCTTTCAGCCAGTGTAAGTAATTGCTCTGGTTCAATTGTATCAAGATTCAATTTTTTTAATCTTGTTTTAATTGATATTTCCCAGAAACTAACAGCACTGACAAAAATTTCATGTTTTGGATCCTTGATTATCTCTATAGTTTTTGAAGATAAATTTTCAGTATTTGAAATCGTCCATAAGAAAGTGTGGGTATCTAATAAATAATTCATGACAATTTCAGGAAGTCCTCTTCACTTATTTTAAAATCATCAGAAAATTGAATATTTACTTTCCCTTCGAGTAATCCAATTGTTCTTTCTTTTTTTTCTGATGAGTCCTTATAAGGAACAATCATTGCTATGGGTTTCTTCTTCTTTCCATAAAGGATCCCAAAGGATTCTCCTGACTTTACCTTTTCCAAGACCTCTGAGAAATGGGCTTTTAACTCTCCAACAGGAAGTGTTTTCACATTTGTAATATAATTATATTGATTTTTATTTGTCAAGTTGTCAAAAAAGAATAAAGCAGTTGTTCTGTGAAATTTATGCTTTATAGATATTAATGATTCTCTCTTTGCCGGGTAATCTATAACTATCAAAATCTCAATCTCAACTTATATTTTTTCTAATTCCCGTTTTTTCTGCTGTTATAACCAGTGTTGCATCTTGAAGAATAACACCCTCTCGAAGAATTCATTTAAGAAAATCCAATTGAAGATTCACGTTAAAGTCCAACTATTGATGAATGATACTTATCGTCTTTATCAAATAATGCGATCAAAGGATCTGTATCAATGAGAATTGAGTTTAGCATTGATCTTATGAGGTTTTTGCAAAAGTCTGTTACTTTTGCAAAAACCTCTTGCAGTATTTTTACATTAGTAAGATATTTTTATACATAATATGGAATAGTAAAAATACTGCATGTACATCTAAGGTTGCTCTTTCAAAACTTCCTGAGTTTTGAAAGAGCCTCCTTATCTCTTATCTTTTCTTTTATGAAGTAGATAGAGAACCATCGCCACTTCAGTTCATAGGAGTCCTTTTCAGCTTCCTCTTTGTAAAACATGTCAATCATATTCAGCTCACACCAAAGCGCGAATCAGCAAAACGGGTTAAAGCGATTGTTAGAGCAATTCTTTGTATATACTTAGAAAATCAATTGGAGAATGGACAGTAATTTCGGAATATTTATAATCATCCTCATTTCTTGTTACTATGAAATCACATTGATTCCGGAGTGCAGCGTAATGTTGCACACTATCTTCAAAATCAGGTATTCTTGAACTTAAAGCATTGAGAATATCAGCATGTTCAACAGGAATAACTGTGAGAAATTTGATGAGACCAGAAATAAACTTCCTGGCATTCTGATCACCACCAGCTTTTCGTAAAATGTAATAGATATTTGTAATCTCATTTGAAGTAATAAATCCTATGGCAATATAGTTCTCAAGTAATGCCAATACAAGTTTACTTGATTCGAGAAAAGGTTTGCGTGCTAAAGCAACATCAAGAATAATATCTGTATCAACAAATACTCGCTTAATCATGAATATTTTTCCGACAAAGCATCTTCTAATTGGCTTTTATAATCCTTCCCATTGTCTTTAAACATTCCGACTAAACTATCAGTAATTGGAGATTTTAACTTATCAGCATAGTCAAATCTTTCATTCCCGGTCGATATATTACGAAGATATTCCTCAACAATACGGGAGACACTTTTATTCTTTTCATGAGCGAAGATTTTTGCCTTTTCTATTATGGCTTTATCAATAGTCAAGGTCAGTTTCGTTAACATAAATCCACCTCATACGTATAATATATTATATATCTACGTGTTTGTAAAGGTATTTAGCTTTATATCAACTTTTTATTTAGATAGGGTACGATGTCTACTATTTTGATGTGTGTTCTAGCGCAAGTCGGATTATAGCAGCACCTTGCAATTATATTGTTTCTATTCCGTAAGAGATTTATGATTATTCTCAGTAATTGCAATAAAACAATAGTGCCCCGCCGTTCCACTGCGGCGGGGCTCTATTTCTAGTCTTAGGGTTTATATATCATCACAAAGGCGTCTGCATCGCCTGCGGAATCACCAAAAAGGTTGCCCCCTGTGTATCCCGCCACCATAATGTTGCCCTCAGCGTCCACCGCAAGGGTATCGGCCCAATCTTCGCTACCCGTGCCAAACTGCCGTGTCCAGAGCTCGTTCCCCTTCGGGTCGTACTTACGAACAAAGGAGTCGTAGTTGCCCGCAGAGGAACCAGAAAGGTTGCCCATGGTGGTTCCTGCTACCACAATGTTGCCCTCAGCGTCAACTGCAAGGGCTTTGGCAAAATCATCTTTAGCAGTTCCAAACTGCCGTGTCCATAGCTCGTTCCCCTTCGGGTTATACTTCCGCACAAAGACGTCGTAGTACCCCGCGGAGGAACCAGAGAGTTTGCCCTCTGTGCCTCCCGCTACGATAATGTTTCCCTCAGCGTCCACCACAAGGGCTGTAGCTTCATCAATAGTAACTGTGCCAAACTGCCGCGTCCAGAGTTCGTTCCCCTTCGGGTCGTACTTCCGTACAAAGGCGTCGCTTTCTCCCGCGAAGGAACCAGAGAGGCTGCCATTTGTGGATCCTGCCATCATAATGTTGCCCCCAGCGTCCACCGCAAGGGCGTTGGCAAAATCATCTTCAGCAGTTCCAAATTGCCAGGCGCTGAGTATGAAATCAGGCAAAGATTGCATCATTGTTACACTCAATACAACCTCTTTATACAGATTGTCTTTTATTGCCTGCACTATAAGACTGTAGTTGCCCTGTGGCACCGAAGCAGATGCAGTAATGGTAAGGGGCTGTGTGATCACTTGAGCGCTATTCACTTTAATGCTTGCGGGGCTCAGGGTAAGCCCTGGTACAACGTTACCGCTGGTATCTAATAGGGATAGGTTCACCGTCCCGGTGAGGCCATTCTGAGGGGTGAGGGTCAAATTTGTGGTACCACTCCTGTTTGGAGAAATAACGATGCTTGCAGGTGCAAGGGAAATGGTAAAATCCGGGGCTGTCTCACCAAAGGCATGAATGATAAAGATTAAGAACAATGCACCAATCAGAACATTTTTTCTGGACCTTGCTGTTTTCCTTGTATCCAATTTTTTCATACATAGCTCCTTCTAAAATGTGTGTAACCATAGACCTGACAGGTCACCGTGTTATTGTGTGATACTGTCGGTATGTACTATTCTTAATAACTGATCTAACTGGACAATACCTATTACGATGGTATATTTGAGTATAAGACTAATGTTTTTCTGCAGTCAATGTTACAGTGAAAGGCGATTGAACAGAGTATGAGCGGTAGGCAGGTACGCTTGTAGTCCCGGATGCTTCAGGTGGCTAGCAAGGCCCCGTAGGGAAGTGCACTATTTGCTTTTCTCCCTCAGGAAGCAATTCGATTCCTCAATATAATGCTCCTATGTAGATCCCGCTCAAGTCAGGGCCTCTTCTTCAGATTAAATATATACAGACCAGTCAAGCTAATCTGAAATCTAACTCAAAAGCGACTATTCCAAATACAAAAAACTCCAAGATGCTACTATAGGTCCAATCGCCTCTATCGATACAACCCGACCCGATATATCCGCATGTAGGCGTTAAAATCCTCGAAGGCTGCGACGATGGCCACACTTGAAAGGAATTGGGTTCTCACGTCTTTTTTGCCGGTGCTTTCGGCTTTGAAGGCGCTCCAGGGGATGCGTATGGTCGAACGGGTGGCGCTGGACTTAAAGGGAGCTCCGTAATAACTCCAGGGAAAGAAATTGTCCTTGGTTCGCAGGAATACATACCAGGACGTTTCGGTCTGTGCGTCAACCTCCAGCTCCACACCGGAATAGGCTGAGGCATCAAACGTTCCCTTTGTATATCGGAGCCGGACCTGAATGAAGCCGCCGCCCTTGGTAATGACCCGGCCCGCCAGTACCAGCGCCTTGCCGCCATCTCCATCAATAATGATGGGGGAAACCAGTTCGGATTTACCACCCATCACCCGGTCTGTGAAGGATTCCCAGATCCAGGATGGAGCTTCCGACGGCGAGGATGATAGATTGGATATGGTATACTCTTCCGCCGAAGCAGTAGCCATTGCTAAGGGCATGGCAAGTAATAACGCGATAGTTTTCATTTATTAAATATACTCATTTTAAGCAGGTTTAGATAAACTATTGAGGTTTTTGCAAAAGTAACAGGCCTTTGCAAAAACCTCAGAGATATATTCAAAAGCTTAGCTTGTGAATGTTTGTACGGTTATTACGAATGGCGTCCATCTGTTGGCAGAAATCGTCCCAAGCTCTATTTAAGAAAAGAAAAGTCCAGAACTGCCGGGGTTTCGGGAATCGAGGGATTCCTCAGTTCTTGAGGGCGATTTTGTTTAATTCACTTTTAACCGCTCCCTCATCTGGGTGTAGGGAAAGAGGCGGTTGAATTCCATGTAACCAGCCAGGGCATTATAGGTCACGGAAATACCGGACTCTTCAAAGACCGCTACGGGGTTAAGTCCGCCGATAACGATAAGGCCACAGCAGCCCTCATGGACCGGTACATTCAGTACATCCCGGGAGGGGCGGCCGATTTTTAAGAAGGCACCAAGGCCGATATCCTGGAGCTGACGGGCTAAATCCATCGCAAGCTGATAGCTCTCTCCCGGTATTTCCCGGAACCCCGCACCGATTCTCCCGTTGCCATCCCGGATAGCTCCGAGGTAATCGGTCATTTTGCCCCGAATAAAAAGCTGCAGGGGATCGATGCTGGTGCCGTCGTAGCTGATAAGTTCCACAAACCGTACGGCCTGTCCCTGTTCCAGCTGTAAAAGACCGCTGAACAAGGATCGGGTCGGGATACCGTATTTTAAGAAGACTCCATTCAGGGTTACCGAACAGACGGTACAAAAACCGATGTGCCCCTCCGGTATCGTATTGGCCCCAATACGTTCACCCTCATCCAAGAGGTTTACCAGGGTCCCCATGGCATAGCCCAGGCTGAACACCTGCTCCACCAGGGGCAGATACTGAATAAAATCATCCTTCTTAATTATTGCCAGATTGATGACCACGGTCCCCTTACGGCGGGGAAGGTCAAAATCCATGGTGTAGGTCATCTGGTCTATCCGGGCAGACATATATCCCACCCGATGGATGAGCCGCTGTTCATCCAGGAGGTTGCGGCCCTTGTCAGTAATTTTACGTCCCTGTTTTCCGATAGACTCAGTCAGGCCCTCTGCATCAAAGCGCTGCAAATAGAGCCTGATGGTCCGCTCACTCATCTCATAGCCCTTGTCTCTGAGCAGGGATTCTATTTCGCCGCTGCTCAGGGCCCGATCCATTTCATCAAGGGTTACCAGGATGGCCAGTTCCTTGGCTTTTTGGGAATCTACTTCCATAGGTCATTACTATAACGGGGAATATGCCTGTATACAATAGAATAAAATTAATTTTTTCTATTGACGGATCTGTCAGGCAGGCTTTAGTATGATTTAATAAACTTTATTGCCAATAATACGGCAATGTATTGCCGCAAAAACGGCATCATAAAGGAGTTTGTATGAGCAGCGCTTTTGTAGATTCTATTATGGCTACCGTAACAAGCCGGAACCCGGCAGAACTGGAGTTTTTACAGGCGGTAAAAGAAGTGGTTGAATCCATTGAGCCGGTTATCCAGAAACGGCCCGAAATGGGGAAGCTTAAAATCGTGGAGCGGATTGTAGAACCGGAACGGCAGATCATGTTCCGGGTACCCTGGATCGATGATCAGGGGAATGTACAAATAAACAGGGGTTTCCGTGTCCAGTTTAACAGTGCCATCGGTCCCTACAAGGGCGGACTACGCTTTCATCCATCGGTTAACCTGGGGATCATCAAATTTCTCGGCTTTGAACAGATTTTTAAGAACGCCCTGACCACCACTCCCATCGGCGGAGGAAAGGGAGGGAGTGACTTTGATCCCAAGGGTAAGAGTGATATGGAAGTGATGCGGTTTTGCCAGTCCTTCATGTCCGAGCTTTTCCGTCACATTGGCCCCGATACGGATGTTCCCGCCGGAGATATCGGTGTGGGGGGCCGGGAGATTGGCTATCTGTACGGCCAGTATAAAAAATTGACCAACAGTTTTACCGGCGTACTAACCGGCAAGGGGATTCCCTACGGCGGCTCCCTGGCCCGGAAGGAAGCGACCGGTTACGGGCTTGTGTACTTTACCACTAAAATGCTGGAAGCGCGGAAGACGGACTGGAAAGGTAAACGGGTGGTTATTTCCGGTTCGGGGAACGTGGCAATCTACGCGGCGGAAAAGGCCATGAGCCTTGGTGCCACCGTGGTGGCCATGTCCGATTCCAACGGCTATATTGTAGATGAAGCCGGGGTGGACCTGAACGCTATTAAACGGATAAAAGAGGTCGAACGGGGACGGATTAAGGAGTATCTGGAGGATCATCCTAAGGCCAGTTATACCGAAGGCTGCGCCGGAATCTGGTCCGTTCCCTGCGCCATCGCTTTACCCTGTGCCACCCAGAATGAATTGGACGGGCAAGCCGCTGCAAAGCTGGTTAAGAACGGTTGTATTGCCGTAGCGGAGGGAGCCAATATGCCCAGTACGCCGGAGGCTGTAAAAACCTTCCTGGATGCGGGGGTTTCCTTTGGTCCCGCCAAGGCCGCCAACGCCGGCGGCGTAGCCACCAGCGCCCTGGAAATGTCCCAGAATTCCATGCGTATGAACTGGTCCTTTGAAGAAGTGGATGAAAAACTCCACACCATCATGAACAATATCTATTTCCAGTGCCGGGATGCCTCGGAAGCCTACGGGCAGAAGGAGAACCTCGTAGCCGGGGCCAACATTGCGGGCTTCCTTAAGGTTGCAGAGGCGATGCTTGCCCAGGGGATTGTGTAACGAGATAGCATATTCCATGCTGGGCTGTGGCATCCGCAAAGAGCCGTAGTTCAGCCTGGTCAGTAGATTCCAGGACTGTCAGAGCGGAAGCCCACAGTTCATTTTCTGGCGGAACGAGATGTAAAAACCGGGATGCGTATTGAATAAAAGCTTCGTTAAACACGTTTTCATTCCGTTCCGGAAAAACCGCGAAGTAAAGCATGTCCATCTCTACCAGGTCATTAAAGAAATGGGTCCCCAGGGACACATCGGGTACCAGTCCTTCGTGCATCAGGGCCAGCTCTACCAGCACCTGGACTTCTTTTATGTCGTTAAAACTAACCGGAACCCCCATAGAGGGGGTGCTGGTTCCCCAGCGGCCGGGCCCCACCAGCATTACGATACCCTCCGGCCGGGAGCTTGATCTGCGGGCCACCTGGCCGATGAACCGTGCCAGGGCGTATTTATCCTGTTCCCCCAGGGCTGTATAAGCCTGGCTCGAGACATACACAAGCCTGCCCACCGGGGCCGCCACACTGCGGCCTACAATAGGGCCATCGCTTTTAAGGAAGAGATGCTCCTGGCGGATCTCCGAAGGCAGGATCCCCAGGGAGCCTGACCCCATCAATTTAACCTGGAAGGGGCGACATTGAACCAGGTTGATGCGGTAATCCTTCAGGGCCCCTGTCTCGGAAATAATGCAGTTTACGGTAAATTCCACATCTACCGGATGCTCATAGGCTTTTTCCAGGGTCTGCAAAAGCTCTGTCATGCGTTCGCAAAAATCAGTTTTCTGGAAGAGCTCGGTAAAATCAACCTGGTAGGCCCTTTGGGGCGGCAGTCCCAATTCCCGGGCCCGCTGAGCCGCGTCCGCATCCTGCTGGCAGAAATAGCTCCGCAACTGCTCCGGAAGCAGCTCCAGGGCTTCCCGGATCGGCAGGGTCTGAAAGCGGTTTTCCTTCAGGTTGATGAGATCCACCTTGCGCTGGGTGTGTTTTTTCGCTTCCCCCTGGTCCTTTTCCGGTCGAGCGAGGGGAACATTCAGGGCTACAATGCGAATATAGTCATCATCCAGCCGGTCTACTGCCCGGGTCCCAAGCCCAAAGGCAAGCCGCAGGACCCCCGCATGGGGATCGATGGATTTTTCCCACACAAAGGGGTTGTAGGAAAAGCCGACCCCTGCGGCGGGGGGAAAGAAACAGTGGCCCCATACATCCCCGGAAACCCGCTGGACGATCAGGGCCATCTGTTCATCCTCATGGAGTAGCCCGTGATGCAGACGGTACAGGAGGGCATCTTCGCTTAAGGAACTGGCATAGACCTGCCGGACCGCATCTAAAAAAGCCGAGAGCCGTTCATCAAGATTACCCTGATTGGCGCAGAAGACACTTTCGTATTTCCCTGAAAAGGCATTCCCATAGCTGTCTTCCTGGATGGAGCTGGAACGGACAATGATGGGCGCTTGTCCAAAGTATTCCAGCATCTCCCTGAACTGGAGGACGATATAATCGAGAAAGGTTCCCCGTAAAATACGTTCCCGGGCGATGCGGGCGTTGGCGAGAATTTCTTCCATGGAGCCCTTTTTACGGCGGAGCCACCAGCAGTCGTTCTGGATCACAAAGGTATAAAACACATCGGACCCGATAAAGAATGAATCGTGGCTTTCCAGTATGGTCGACCAGCGGGGATTGGTTCCTTTGAGTATGAGCTGGGCCAGCAGGATGCCCCTGGCCTTGCCGCCGATAAGCCCCGAACCGATGAGCCGCTTAAGGACGTCAAGGAGGAACGGGAGGGTAAAATATTTACGGGCCAGGGGCAGGAAACTGGTTTGCCTCGTGATAACCATGTGGAGGAGCCGTTCAAACAGGTCCCGCCCTTCCTTTGCTTTGTTTTCCCCCCGGTTCAGCGCTTCGATAATCGCTTCCGCTTCATGGTAGCTTGCGGTCCAGGGCCCAAAGCGCTGGATGGTAAAATTAAGGAGGGGCTGTTTTACCAGGGCCACCACATCGGCGGTACGGGCGCTATTGGTGATTGGTTCCAGCCGGCCATCGTCTTTTAGCTGGTGGAGCATGAAAAGGGTATCTGAAAACCGGTGTTCCACCCGGTGGGGCTGAAGATAAAAGTCCCCCTGATAGTTCCAGACTTCGATGATGATCTGGGCGGTGCTGTACAGGGTATCCGTGGCGTGATTTGAATGATGGTGCTTAAAGAGGGCAAAGTATGCTAGGGCTTCCAGCTTGAGTACCAGGGGACAGACGACGAGAAAAAAGTTTGCCATCATCCGGTCCGAGTACCAGACCTTTGCCAGGGGAGAAAGACAGTCGAACACATACCAGGCCCGGTCAGCCTGGGCTTCTATTTCATCAACAATATCGGAGACAAAATGTTCAAATCCCCTGAGGGGGTTAAGGCTTACCATGCGAAGCCCCTCGGTTGCTTCTATGAGGGGCGGGTCATCAGAAAAGTGAAAATAGATGAGTTCCTTGCCCTGCTGTATGGCTTCCCGTACAAAGGGAGCGAGTACAAATTGATAGTGGGCAAGGGATTCGATCTCCCAGACCAGGTTATCCCCAGGAAGCAGTCCCTGGAGTGTCCTGTCCAGCTCAGGCAGTCCCGTAGAAAAATGTGTCCCTGTCCCCTTCGGTTCCATACCCCCAGTGTAGCATGGAATTGGGGGGAATGGGGGGGCTATTCCCGTTCAAATCCCTGGGTTTTGAATTTTAACGTCCTGGCATTTTCGGTAATAATTCTAATGAGATTTTCATCGGCCCCATCGGGGATTTCTGCCTGAATCTCCAGGGTAACCGTGACATGGGCACCTTTTCTACCAACAAGGTGGGAGACAACCTCGTCGGCGATAATACCCGCGTCACGACCAACCCGCTCCGGATCTAGTTCTACCGTACCATGGAAGCGTTTGGGACGGTTGCTAATGACTTTGAGTGGCTGGTCTGCCACTGCGATAGGGGCTTCCCCGTTAGGAGTGGCAGGCGGTTGGGGGTCAGTTACAGGCTGTTTTTGTTTAGTTTCCTGTTCTAGTTGTCTGAGGGCCACCTCTGGTTTTACCAAAAGTCCGGGGCTATCCGGATTTAGGGCATGAATTGTTTGGCCGTACCGAAGCCCCCGGTAGCGCTGAGTCTGATCATCCCAGGAATCGGCCCAGGCAAAGGAATCCCGCTCCCAACTTGGTAAGGATAGCCCACTCTGGATACATGCTATGAGGGTTTCGGCCCCTATAAGCCTTGTAAGGTAGAGATAGCAGGCATAATCTTCGCAGAGCTGTCGTACCGACACATGGTCCCCACGCCAGAGGGGAATAGTATCCATATCCCTTCTTAGGATGCTAGGCCCAAAACTGGTGACCAGTAAATCGCCTTGGCGCAATTTTTTAGAAGCCCGTAGTGCGAGGGGTTCGGACCCAGTAAGTTTAATTACCTCCCATGTTATCTGATCGGACGGAGTATGCTGGACCGGTACCAACACCCATTGGTATGTTTCGGGGATACGGGCGTTCACGGTGGTATCCATAGATGCAAGTTGTTGTTCAGCCTGGGTCGCCTGGAAGGGGCTCAGGTTAAGCTGATTCTTTTCATTAACAATCGACTTCCATGCCAGATAGTTTCGGACCGCTTCATCCAGATCCTGGAGCCGGTTGGCATCGGCGGCAAGAAACACAAGGGTATTCCGATATAGTCTTGGCGCTGGGCCACGAAATTCCAGAATTCGTCTGGCTTCCTGAAGGGCCTCACAAGTAGTGCTCTTTGTATAGGTGTGGGCTGTATCCAGGACCACAAGCCGGG
>Ga0208461_1003663_pt1 | contig 11333 bp, 9 predicted proteins | sample AD_JPNTR4_MetaG_FD_184448 | JGI IMG/M metagenome (GOLD analysis project Ga0208461, IMG submission 184448) | Active sludge microbial communities of municipal wastewater-treating anaerobic digesters from Japan - AD_JPNTR4_MetaG (SPAdes) (version 2) | ecosystem: Engineered > Bioreactor > Anaerobic >... | reverse complement strand
CGGCGGCGAGAGCACGCTGGCGGTGGCGCTCGGCGAGGCGCGCGTGGCGAAGCCGGTGATGCTGAAGCCTGGCGCGAATCGCGTCTCGGCGACGGTGGTGGTCGTGCGGCCGAAGCTGTGGTGGCCGAATGGCGCGGGGGATCAGCACCTCTATGACCTCAAGGTGACGGTCGGCGCGGATACGTTGACGCGGCGGCTGGGATTGCGGACGATCGAGGTGATCAATCAACCCGACCCCGGTGACAAGTCGGCGCGGCCGGGCATGAGCATGACGTTCCGCGTGAACGGGGTGGACCTCTTCTGCAAAGGGGCGAATTGGATACCGTGCGACGCCCTGCCCGAACGCCAGACGCCTGAGCGCTACCGCGACCTGCTGGAGTCGGCGCGCGATGCGAACATGAACATGATCCGCCTGTGGGGCGGCGGTCAATTTGAGGACGACGATTTCTATGAGATTTGCGATGAACTGGGGTTGATGGTGTGGCACGACTTCATGTTCTCGTGTGCGCTGTACCCCGCAGACCGTGCGTTTCTGGACGAAGTGCGCGCGGAACTTTCCCATCAGTTGCGCCGTCTGCGTGACCACACCTGCATCGCGCTCTGGTGCGGCGACAACGAGTGCATCGGCGCGCTTACTTGGTTTGAGCCGAGCCGTAAAAACCGCGATCGTTATCTGATCAACTACGACCGCCTCAGCCGCGTGCTGGCCGAGACGGTGGAGACATACGACCCCAACCGCACCTTCTGGCCCTCTTCGCCTTGCTCGGGGCCTGGCGACTTCGGCGATGCGTGGCACGATGACAGCCGCGGCGATATGCACAACTGGACCGTGTGGCACGAGAATAAGGATTTCTCCGCGTATTACACCTACAGGCCGCGTTTCTGTTCGGAGTTCGGGTATCAGTCCTTCTCTTCGCCGGAAGTGGCGAAAACCTTTGTCGGGCCGGATCAGATGAATCCGACGGCACCTGATTTTGAGCATCACCAGAAAAATCGCGGCGGCAACGCGCGTATGCTGGAGACCATGGCGCGTTATTTCCGCTTCCCTGCGGGCTTTGATAACGTGCTCTACCTTTCACAGGTGCAACAGGCACTGGCGATCAAGACGGCGGTCGAGGCGTGGCGTCGGTTGCAACCGCGTTGCATGGGCACGCTCTATTGGCAGCTTAACGACAACTGGCCGGTGGCCTCGTGGTCAAGCCTCGAGTACGGCGGCAAGTGGAAGCACCTGCACTATCACGCCCGGCGTTTTTACGCGCCGTTGGCTGTGATGACCATTCCGGTCGATCAGGGCTCGAACCTTGAATTCTGGGCGATAAACGACAACGCCGAGACTGTCTCCGCCACTGCGACGGTCGAGGTATGGGGATTCGATGGAAAACGCTTCGACGGGGTAGAGTTACCGGCCGAACTGGCACCGCACTCCGCCAAAATGCTCGGCAAATTCCCGGTGTCGCAATTCGGTGATGACACGGAACGTATCGACCGTTTTCTCGAAATCGTGCTGCGCGGCGATGTTGCCGGGAACACGGTGACGCACCGGAACGAGTGGTTCTTCCACGCCTACAAGCGCCATGCGCTGGGCGATGCGCTGGTGGATGCGATTCCCGCCGACCGGCAGGGACAGTGGACCATTACACTGACGACCGATAAGCCGGCCTTCTACGTTTGGGTGAATGCGGAGGGTATCCGCGGGGAGTTTAGTGATAACAGCTTCGCGCTCTTTCCGGGACGTCCGATCACCCTGACCTTTACGCCCAAAGATGCGAATGTGACGTTCGACGATTTCGTGCAGTCGCTGACCGTCAAACACCTGCGCCAGACTTACTGAGCCCTTCGAGACATACGGAAGCGGCGCCTAGCAGGGCTGCCTCGTATCCCAAGCTTGTCGGCGTGACGCGCAGCGCTTGACACTGCGGGATCGCTTCTTTGAGCAGGGTTTGCTGGATGGTCGGCAACATCAGGTCGAGCGCCTTCGATGCGCCGCCGCCGATAAACGCCTGCGCGGGATTCAACAGGTTCGCGGCGACAGCCAGCGCGCGCCCGAGGTAGACGCCGGTTTGCGCGTAGACTGCTTGCGCGGTGGCGTTCCCTTGGCGCGCCAACTCTTCGCAACGCTTGGCGTCCGTGTCGGCGGGCAGGCCCGCCTCGACGGCGCGCCGCGCGATGGCGACGCCCGATGCGTGCGCCTCCAAACAACCGCGCCCGCCGCATCCGCAGGGATAGGGCGCGTCATACTCGACTTTGACGTGCCCGAATTCACCGGCGCAGCCGCCGCTGCCGCGCACCAGACGGCCGTTCGCCACGACCGCGCCGCCGTTGCCGGTGCTGATCGTGATCCAGACAAAGTCATCGCCCGCATTGCCGAAGCGTTGCTCCGCCAGTGCACAGGCGTTGATGTCGTTTTCAAAGAAAAGACGCTCGCTCGGCAACGCCAGCATATCGGCCAGCAAGGGGCGCGCGTGAAACGTGCCCCAGCCGGCCGAGGGCGATCCCAGCACATGCCCGTCAGGCGTCACCATGCCGGGGATGTTCATGCCCACGCCGTCCAATGCCTGCACCGTCACGCCAGCCTCTTGTGCGCAGGCTTCGAGCAACTCCGCGCACCTTTTGAAATAGGCCGGAACATCGGCTGTCGGCACGGCGTCCTGCCGCCGCGCCACGATGGCACCGGTCTCTGTCATCACTGCGGTGAGCACCTTGGTGCCGCCGCCGTCTATCGCCCCAATCAACATGCCCAACTCCTAAATCCTAACTCCTAAATCCTAAATTCTCCGCAAGCGCGGGGCGCATCGCGCAAACAAGGTTGTGGAAGTAGATCAGGTGCAAGTCCTCCAGCAGTTCCATCGAATCGGTGGGAGCGATGAGCACGAGGTCGCAGAGCGCCTTCATCTGGCCGCCGTCGCGTCCGCCGAAACCGATGGTGGTGAGTCCCATCGCGCGCGCCGCGGTCAATCCGTTGAGGATGTTCGGCGAGTTGCCGCTGCCGCTGAACGCGATCACGATATCACCCGCCTGCGCGTAAGTCTGCAACAGAATCGCGTAGATATCGGCGTAGCAAAAATCATTCGCCAGACAGGTCACCAGCGCATTGGAGTCGCTCAGACAAAACGCGCGGAATCCCGGCGTGTCGCCGACCCTGCACCCTTTGACCAGATCATTGGTCACATGCGAAGCCGTTGCGGCGCTGCCGCCGTTGCCGATCAGAAAGATCGTCCGGTTTTCAGCCTTCGCACGTAACAACACGTCGCCGATCTCTGCCAGTTTGCTGAAATCGGTCAACATCAGCTTTGCAGCGGCATCCGCCGCGTAAGACTCTAGAGCCTTCGTTAAATCTGTTTTCACGGATTATCCCTTCACACTAACGACCTAAAGTGACCAGCCGTCGCGGTATTTACGCATGACAAACGCCTGCGCGTCGCTGTCGTTTGTGATTTTCATTGCCTCGCCGTCCCACAGTAGGCGGCGGTAAGGGAAGCGTACCGCGAGATTGCCAAGCAACACCATTTCAGCAAAGGGACCGGCATAGTCGAAGCCCGAAATCGCCTGCTTGCCTTCCCGAATGGCCTGCAACCAGTTTTTCTCGTGTCCGCCTTCGCCTCCGGGGACACGCTCAATCGTTTGAGGCGGCCGCTTGAAGGCCTTCATCGATGACTCAGGAATCAGCCGCGGACTGCGCCCGTAGCAACCGCACATCAGCTTGCCCTTGTCGCCGATAAACAGCACGCCGCCATCCGAGTCACCCATCTCGCGCCCCTCTTCAAGCTCGGCGGGACGCGGCGGCTGAAGTCCGCCGTCCCACCACGTCAGGTCCAGCGCGGGCAACCCTTCGCGCTCGGGGAACGTATACCGCACGATCGACGAGCGCGGGAACTGCTCGTTCTTTGGCTCGGTCTTTTTCCAGAAGCCTTCCCAGTATGTGGAGATGTTGGCCTCAACGCTGGTGGGGTACTTGAGTTTTAGCGCCCAATACACGCAGTCCATCACATGGCAACCGAGGTCTCCCAGCGATCCTGTGCCGAAGTCGCACCACGCGCGCCAACTGTTGGGGTGATAGCAGGGATGGTAGGGGCGCATCGGTGCCGGGCCGATCCATTTGTCCCAGTCAAAGCCAGCCGGAACAGGCGGGGTCTCTTTCGGACGCTCGATCTCGATGCCTTGCGGCCAGACCGGGCGGTTGGTCCATGCGTGGACTTCGCGTATCGTGCCGATCGCACCGGCCCAGATCCATTCGCAGACCATGCGCACGCCGTCGCCGGAGCGTCCTTGATTGCCCATCTGCGTGATCACCTTGTACTTGCGTGCTGCCTCGGTCATTGCGCGCGCTTCGCCGACCGAATACGCCATCGGCTTCTGGACGTAGACATGCTTGCCCGCGCGCATGCACGCCATCGCAATCGGCGCGTGCGTATGGTCCGGCGTGGCCACCACGACGGCGTCGATGTCCTTCTGCTTGTCCAGCATCTCACGGTAATCGGTGTAGGTCTTCGCGTTGGGATGCGCCTTGAACGTTTTCGCGGCGTAGTTGACGTCGACGTCACACAAGGCGACGATGTTTGCAACCTCCGAACACACTTTGATGTTGTGGCCGCCCATGCCGCCGACGCCGACACCGGCGACATTCAGTCTGTTACTCGGCGGTGTCTGGCCGTTGAGTCCGAGCACATGGCCGGGGATGACCTGAAAGGCAGCCGTCGCAACGGCTGCGCGCTTGGCGAAAGCCCTGCGTGTGAGGGTGGATGATGGTGTCGTCATGGTTTTGGTCTCCTTGTTGTTATGCGAGTTCGTGATAGAGCGCTACGAGAAATGCGCGGTTGTCCGCGCTGGTGTAAGTCATACGTCCGCCCATGCGCGAAAAGGTTTTGCAAAAGCGCAGATAGTAGGCGGGATTATCCTGCGGCGGTTCTCCGTCGTGCGCCCAGTCCCACGTTGCGGGCGCGAGGTCAACCACATGGATCGTAAAGTTTTCAATCGCTTGGCCCCGCTGCCGCGCCACATTACGCGACATCGACAACGCCTTCTCGAAAATCATCGGCGACATGACCGCGGACCCGACCGACAGGTAGACGCCCTGTTCGAGTCTGCTGACCGAGTCCACGAAGCTCAGGAAATCGCGGTCGGCCGTGCGCCCGATCGGTGCGCCGCGATTCAGCGGGTGCGTGTAGATGATGTCGTGTCCGAACATGGGATGTGCCGTCGACGGCGTACCGGCCAGATAGGCCGCCGCTTGCAGGCTGTCCGTCTTGAAGGGGTGCGGCACATGCAAGAAACCCGGATCAGCCGGAATGTGGCGCATGATCGCTTTCAGGTCGGCCGCAGCCGCAGCACGCGCCAGCGTCACTTCATCCGCATCCGCTGCGGCTCCTGCCGCGATCGCGGCATCCAGATCGCTGGGCGCAGGGATCGTCAAACCCTCATCTGTGATAAACGCACCGACCGCCTCGCCGTAGCCGCGTCCCTCGTAGGCGCCGACCGTCAGGGCCAGATTCAGATACAGGCCGGTTTCCTCCCAAAGACCGAACTGACCTTCGGCGACATAGCGCTGCACGTCTTCTCCGGAGAACCCTTGGAAGGCGAACTCCCAATCGTGAATCACGCCGGCGCCGTTGGTCGCGAAGTGGGTGATCCAACCGTCCTGCATGAGACCGGTCAACACCGGAGCAAGTCCGTTCTTGATGGAATGCGCACCGAACGCCATCACGACCGATGCACCGCAGTCACGGGCGGCGCGTATCTCGCAGGCGAGTTGCCGAACGGTTTCGCGCGCATCGTCCGTAAGTTGCGGCACGTAGGTTTTGGGATCGATCTGAGTACGTGCGAAATCAATTTTATTGCGGCGCTCGGCGAGCGGACGCGGGGCGAGGGAACGCCGGTCGAAGAGTTGCTTCATGACTGCTGTTCCCTCCAGAGCGCGAGTGCGGCGGCGAGGTCGGACGGCGAAGCGGTACCTGTCGTGCCGAGTTGACGGATGGTGACCGACGCGGCGAGATTGCCCATCAAGGCCGCTTCCGAATGCGTGGCGCCGGCGGCCAGAGCTGCCGCAGCACTGGCTGAGAAGGCGTCGCCCGCGCCTGTGGGGTCGATCGGCCCCGTCACGCGAACCGGCGGAACGGTGGCCGAGAGAGGCCCCGCGATGCGGACGCCGCGTGCTTCCGCCGTGACAAAGACCGGCGCGCCGACTAGGGCTGCGAACTCGTCGGCCGCACGCGCCAACGTTTCATCTGGCACACTGGTGCCGGGCAACGGCTCCGTCACACCTGCAATTTCAAACTGGTTGGCTTTAAGCGTGATGTTGCGGTAGCGGCGGATCCTGCGGCGCGAATCGGCCCAGAACAGCGTTTGCGGATGACGCTTGGCGCGTTCGGATAGGGCATCGATCACAGCTAGCGACATGACGCCGCACCCCTCTTCGGGAACTTGATCCATCACGAGCAGGGCATCAAGAGTGGGCAGAAGCCGGTCGACCGCTGCGAGCAATGCTTCGCCGACACGCTCGGGCAAGGGCGAGCGGTTTTTGATGTCGAAGCGATCCCGCTCCCCATCGAGCCCCGGAAGTGTGCGGTCGCGGATTTTGAGATAAGTCGGGGTTACGCAGGCGGCGTCGGTAAGCAGGTGCGTGAGATCACAGCCTAATGCCGTCAGGTCGCGTCGCAGCGCCCAGCCGTTGCCGTCGTCTCCCGTGATGCCCAGCACGGCGATTGGTCTTATGCCGAGCGCGGCCAGATTGTTGACCACCGTGCCCGCCGCGCCCGGCGCATGGCGAATGGCTGTCACCTGATGCGCCTGCCGACCGGTTTCCACCGAGGTCTCCACGCATGCGGGATCGATCTCAAAATATTGGTCCAAAAAGAAATCGCCCAACACCGCCACGCGCAGCCCTTCAAAGCGGGTGAGTAGCGCATGCAGCCTTGCTGCGTCGAATGTGTCGACAAGCCTCTTCATGCCTCACCGCCCCAGAGGTAATCGAGCAGCGCGGCGCTTTCCCGGTAGTCCGGGATGACGATGTCCGCGCCAGCACCGATCAGGCGCTCGCGCTTCCAGGCGTCGCAGCGTCCAGAGCGATTAGCCTCGTCGCTCGCGACCGCCACGGCAAAGCCGCCGACGGCTTTACAGTCTGCGATTTCAACATATCCGTCACCGAAAGCCACCAGATCGGTGCCTTCCACACGGTTCTCCGTAAGGATGTTTTGAATGACCTGCTCTTTGGAGAAAGAGGCGTAGTCGGCCTGTGCGCCGTAGATCCGTCCGGACATAAAAGTGTCCAGCCCCAAGAGCCGCGCCTCTTCGAGCACGTATGCTTCATCTGTACCAGAGGCGATATACAGGGCAACGCCGCGCTCGTGCAGTCCAGCGAGGATATCCAGCGAGCCGGGCACCAGCAGAGCGTCGCGGAACAACGTTCCGTCGGCCAGTCCACGGCGTCTTGCGTCAATACGAGCCATGAGCAAGTCATGATATTCGGCTTTATAGTCGAGCGGCGCGAGAGGCGTCCCGCCGCGCAGGCGGATCTCCTCGGCCAGCCGGATCATCTGATAGATGGTCTGCTTGCCCGTCAGCGTCGTGACGAAATCACGCACCAGCGCAGTGATGCTGTCTTCGGTTTCCCCCGGCTGCGCATACGGCAACAGGTGCCGGGTCAGCATCGGGATCATGATCTCCATCCACCCTTCACGGATCAGGCTCAGCGTACCGTCGAAGTCGAACAACGCATGGGCGGGGGGGCGTGCCGGCCTGTCCGTGCGCACGATCTCAATCGCCGTTCCGGGCAGGTAACTCGGAACGGCCGGAACCGCATGAGTTTGCTGGTAGTCGCGTTCAATCATGAACGGTCACTGCTTCAGGTAGGCGTTAAACCAGTCTACACAGGCACGGACATTCTTTTCGGTGAGCTCATCCCACTGTTCGTATTCGAGCGTGACGACGACCGGATCGCCCTTGGCCTTGAGGGTGTCGAGGATCTCCGCGATACCGCCGACACCGGTGCCGTACGGCACCGGCCTGCCCGCCGCATTGACGTCCACGAGGTGCAGTGCGAAAATACGCGAAGCCGCGAGTTGTCGGATACCCTCAGCGGGCTTGATCCCGGCGGGCACCCAATGTCCGGTGTCTGCTCCGGCACCGATCCACTCGCTGCAAGCTGCAACCTTTGAGGCCATAAACGCAGGGTCCCACCACGGATTGGTGCGTGCATGATTGTGGATATGTACCCGTATTTTGTATTCTTGCGCCAGCCGATCAATCAGCGGCAACTGGCCGGGTGGCGGCTCGGTGAGCAACATCCCTATGCCGAGATCGCGCACGAACTCGAACTGCTTGCGCCAACCGGCCTCATCCGGGGCGTTGACGACGCCATAACTGAGCGCCTTCACCCCGCAGTTGGCCAAGTAGGCGCGCACAGCCGCGCGCGTCTCCGGCGACATACCGGCGTGGGTACACGTCCCTGTGAAGGTCCCGCCCAGTTTCTGGACGGGCGTGAGTTCGATGGCACTGAACCCCAGACGTTTGGCCACCTCGATGGTCTCGACCATCGTGCGGTCTTTGAAGGTATAGGCCTGGAGCGCCAGCGTGAGCGGCGATTTTTCCGCCGCCATGCAGGCAAATGCCGCCAGAAATCCAACCGTTGCGATGAGTTTTTTCATCATCAATACTCCCATCCGGCCCGGATATAGGGCTTGATCAGAGCATTCGCCTGCGCGTTGTCGGATATGCACTTGGACGCATCCCATTTGATCTTGCCAGGGATGCGCTGCGCCAAGCAACCGACCAGCATGCTCTCGACGAGCGGTATGGAGTGGTCGATATCCGACGACGCGCGCGTCTTTCCGAAACAGGCATCAACAAATTCGCGCCGCTGGTTCTGCTCCTTCGCGCGCGGCAGCGTGATCGGGATCGCCTCGCACGCCTCGTGCTTGGTGATGGACTTCATCTTGTCCTCGCCCTTGAGCGCGATGTAACTGTGCTCGCCGTAGTCATCGGTGTTGACCATCACACCCTTGTCGCCCATGATGAAGCAGCCGGTCGTCGGCACCTGGCCGAGCGTGGCGATCACTTGCGGCATGATCTCGGCCGACGGTTTGCGGTAGCCGTCATACCAGTAGAGATCGACCGGCGGTTTTTTACCGCGCGCCGCGTAGGTGAGCCGCACCTTGCTGTACAGCGGATAGGTGTCATCGAAACGCTCCGAGATTTCCACCGCTTCGCCCGCGGTCACCTCGCCCAGATCCAATCCGCGGAACGCCAGATTCATCGTGTGGCAGGCCATGTCGCCGAACGCTCCGGTGCCGAAATCATAGAACGCGCGCCACATGATGCGGTGGTACACGCCCTTCTTGAACGGACGGGCCGGCGAAGTGCCCAGCCAGAGATCCCAACTCAGCTCCGGCGGGATCGGATCCTCGCCTTCCGGCCGCTTCAACGGCTGTTTCCAGCCCCACTTGTTGCCGGGGGAGATTTCAGGGCGATTCGTCCAGACATGCACTTCGGTCACATTGCCCAGCAAACCGGAGCGCAGGATCTCGACGCCGCGGCGTGTGCCGTCGCGCGCGCTGCCGTGGTTGCCCATTTGCGTGATGACGCCATACTCTTTGGCGACCTTCTCAAAGTAACGTGCTTCCCAGATGGTGCGCACCAGCGGTTTCTCGACGTAAGCATGGCAACCGCGCTTCATTGCCTGAATGGCAGCCGGCGCGTGGGTGTGGTCGGGCGTTGCCACCAAAACCGCATCCAGTTCCCGCTCGCTTTCCAGCAGCTTGCGGTAGTCCGCGTAGGTATTGAAATCCGCCTTGAGCCCCTTTTCGCGGTACCAGCCTTTGGCGTTTTCCAGCATCGTCGCATCGGTGTCGCACATCGCCACCACACGCACGTTGCCGCACTCTAACATCTGCGTCCAGTTGGTCACACCCTGTCCGCCGGCCCCGATCACGCCCAGGCGCAGCATCTCGCCCGGTTTGCGGAAACGCGCCACCTTGCGTGTGGACAGGCATCCGCCCATTGCGGCCGCCCCCGCTGTCAATGCCGTTCCCTTCAGAAATGTCCGCCGTGAAAAATCAGCCTGTGTCCTCATCATCAAACCTTTCCTTTGTGATCGTTCGCAGCGGCCATTCCGGCATCCCACCCCGGCATCCGGCAAACCGCCCGCCATACTTACGCCAACCACAATACGCTTTCGTGCCCGTTTTTTCAATAGGACAGTTGCGCAACTTTTGTAGTACTTTTGCGCAACTCAATGGTCTGCCGGATCACTGCTCGTGCCGATCCCACCGACAAAGAGCGTCCCTTGCGATTCGAAAAGGCGCAGGCGGCCTTGGCGCGCGAGCGGTTCAACGAAAGCGCGCAGGTCGCTTTCGCTGTGTCCGAAGGTCGTTGCGAGAGCGCTAAGCGCCATCGGATGGCGTTCGATCAGCGCGATCAGCGCTTCACCACTCAACTCGCCGGCGGCGCGTGTGGGCACGGTGCCACTTTCGCGCACGGCGGTGCCGAAGAGCGCGTTGAGCGCGCGCAGGCGTTCAGGCGGGCAGGCGGTGACCGTGCTGTCGGCGGGCGGACGGACAGCCGTGTTGAGCGTGATGGTATCCGGCGCGAAGCTACGCGCCAGCGCGGCGATGCGCTGGGCCTGGTCGTCGCGGTCGTTAATGCCGGGGATGATGAAGACCTCGAGGTCGAGCCGGCCGACGAAGCTCTGGCGGAAGGCGCGGTAGCCGTCGAGGATCGCGTCAAAACGGAGCAAGGGATGCGGGCGCGAGATGCGTTCGAACGAGGCCTGATCCCAAGCATGCAGCGAGAGCTTGACGACATCCGCCAGTGCGGCATCGCGCCGGACTTCGGGCAGATAGAAGAGCGAGCCGTTGCTGAGCAGCAGCGAGCGGCCGGGCATCTCGGCGCGCGCGAAGCGAAAGAGGTCGCCGAAGCGCAGGTGCAGCGTCGGTTCGCCTGAACCCGCCGCCGTGACAAAGTCGAGCCTTTCTTTTTTTTCCGTTTCCGTTCGCGCCAGCCAGTGCCTTAACTCTGCGAGAATCGCGTCCATCGGCGGCGAGTCGGTGCGTGTGAGCGTGGTGCGCGGGGTGGCACCAAGCTGACAGAAGATGCAGTCGAGGGTACAGGTTTTCGGCGCGGCGAGGTCCACGCCGAGCGAAAGGCCGTAACGGCGTGAGGGCACCGGCCCGAACAGGTGGTTATAGGTCTTCATAGACATGTCCCAGTAAAGAGAACAGCGTAGCGCAATCTGTCGGCCGATGGCGAATGAAAAAGGAAAGATCGTCCACGGCGTAGAGCGTGTACCAGATGCCGCTTTGGGCGTTGACGATCTTGATGGCAATGCCGCGTCGTCGAAGACG
>Ga0208461_1003643_pt1 | contig 11380 bp, 8 predicted proteins | sample AD_JPNTR4_MetaG_FD_184448 | JGI IMG/M metagenome (GOLD analysis project Ga0208461, IMG submission 184448) | Active sludge microbial communities of municipal wastewater-treating anaerobic digesters from Japan - AD_JPNTR4_MetaG (SPAdes) (version 2) | ecosystem: Engineered > Bioreactor > Anaerobic >... | reverse complement strand
TTATTAATAATGTATTTGTATGAATAAAAATATTAAAGTAGAAGCAGAAGGTGGGGAGTTAATACTCCGTAATGAACATGGGGATTATGCTATTATCCCAAGAAAGTATCGACTGGAAGCATTAGGCATGATTAGAGAAGGGTGCCACGCGTGTTTGGACGATTTGATTAGTAAACTTCCTAGAATGGAAAACTATGCGGACGATGGAACCGTAATACCAAACGACAAAAATGGTAAAAATAACGATAAGAAAAGTGACGAAAATGGTAGCAATGTAGAGAAAGAAACATACACCGTATATTCGCTAGATGAATACGGAGAGGAGTTCAGTGGATATAAGATTGTGGTGACCAACAAAAAGGATATTCGAAGAGAACCAAAAACATTTTACGTGGATGCAGAAAACGCAAAGGGGCTAACAAAAGAAAGGTTGGCTGCTGATGCGATAGGAATGCTTGGTTACGGACCCCATGAGATTATGAAGAATACAGCTAGGTATAGTTACTACGGTCGAGTCATTGAACCATTGTTACAAAACAGTCCTGATAGTGAGTTTAGAAAGGCTTACCAAGAGATGCAGAAGGAAAAGTTTATTAGTAAACGTACTCCCATTACTCAGCAATACTTATCTAGTGGCAACAATTTTAGCATTCCTTTATCCGATGTAAGGAGCCAATATAATTCGGACGAAGAGTACAATAGATTCATATCATCACGTGATGTGTTAAGCAGGTATTATGAGATTGGCGTTGCAGGAACCAATGTATATGCTGATAACTACGGCATACGAAACTCATCCCTACTTAACCTGAACCAAGAATTGCGCACAGGGTTAACAGGGATAAATAAGGAACTTGATACTCCAAAAAAAGATAACGTTTTAGTGAAGGGTTATTTTGAGTATTCCCCGGAAATTGACGATATTTATTTCATAATGAACTATGAAAACAAGGTTTATGACCCACGGGATACTAAAAGGGAGATAAAATCAGCCGTTGATTACTATAAGAGTAGAGCGACGCAATGGGAACCAAAACTCAAACAACTACAGAAGTAGAGGAAATCTAATAAAGTATAAATAGCATTAAGTATGAATTGTTTACCAACGTATAAAGGTCATCGCTTCAAGAGTGAAGCACAGTTAAAAAAATACTTAGAGAGCAAAATATCTGTCAATCAGTTCAATTCGATGCCATCATCAGAGCTGAGGATTCAGTTAGATGTTGAACGCGATACCGAGGCACAAAATAAAAAGCTCTCAACCCAGATTATCAATATAATCGGTGTTATGAACTCTGTTAGCAATGCGTTTGAGAAGGTGCATACTGCCATGTCTAAGTTGTTAGATGCATACGTAAACAGGGTGATGACCGATAATGGTAAACCATCAAAAAGTTTTATTAATGACTTAAAGGTACAACTACGTAAACACGGAGCGAGTGAACGTTTAGCCACACAAAAATTTGCAAACTACAATAAGATAGGCTTAAACTTTCAGAAGAAGAAACTACTGTCAAGCATTGTATCTCGGTTAAATAAAAAAGTGATGCCTGAACTACCGGGTAACTCGTATGCACAGGCAACTATTCAGCCCGATATATACGAGTATGATGATGGAACCATTAGTGTTGGTTACAAGAAAGAAGGAAAGCAATTAAAAAAGGTACGGGGTCTTAACCCTATGTATATTACCTATGAAGGAAAGGTGCTTGAGGCAATAGAGCGTGATGGTAAAATTATTTCTCCTATGCAGCAGTACGAGGAACTGATGAAGGACGAAAGCAATAGGGGTAAAATAGAGATAAAGCACGGAGAGGTTATGATGGCCTATCCGTACAGGAAGCAATTTGGGTTGCCACCAAATACTACACTTGAAGAGAGCAGAGAGTTTTTAAGGAAACATAATCCTGAACTGTTGCTGGAGTTTGAGAAATCACTTGAAATTGTTTCGCTTCGTATCCCTATGTCAAACGGCTCACTGGGCGGGAAGTACAAGATTGTTGAGTTCATAGAGGACAGTGGAAATACAATTTTTATCCCTGAGAAAAAAAATATACTTGATGGTTCGGACCAAGATATTGATATGCAGCATGTGTTTTTTCATACGGTAAACGTCAATAGGAATGAAAACACTGCTGACAGTCTAGATGAAATAGTTGATAAGAACATTCAAATTGAGGATGAAACCGCAAAAGACGAAGAGAATATTGAGGGTATTGACAAGCAATCGGAGAAGGAGTTAAAGCAACAAATTTTTGATGGCTTGCTTGACTTTTATAGTAACCCTGAAAACATACCTTTGATAATGTCACCTGTTTCAATGGATATACTGAAAGAGGAAGCGGAAAAGGTATCGGAAGAGAATAAAAGAGATGGTAAGTTGGAATGGGAAGCCATGCCCGATACCGATATGGAAATGCATAAACAAAATCAAGACGGTAAGCAGGTTGGTTATTTTGCCAATATGAACTCATTTTTTGCCCGATTAATGTCATTGCGAAATACTGCGAAGGATATTGTTCATTCAAATATCATAAAGTTATTCAAGGTAAGTAATGCCATTGCATCAAGTATCATGGATTTCACCAACTCATTGGTAAACTCGGCAACTGACAACGCTAAGAATAACTTTAATGGTCGATTAAACATCAATGATGACACTTCTGCTCTGATAGCAGGCATGATTGCAATGGGGTATGTTGACAATACTGCGGAAAGTCAGCGTGACGCTATCAGGTTACTAAGAACTCCACCATTGATGGATGCAGTAAAAAGAAATAATGATTCCATTTCGATACTCGAAAGTAGTCCAAACGTCTATAAGAAAAGGTTGAGCGAGTATTTTCTTTCGCGTGTTGGCGTGGAGAACATGACAAAAAAGGCACAGGTGTATAACGAGCTTGACGAGGAAATAAAGAAAAAGTATGGATTGCCAGCTACAGTGTCGAATGATGAAGATTTTATGCAGACGGCATATAATGTCGTAAAACTTCTTAGGGAGAACAAAGATATTAGTGACACTGAAAAGGTTGGTTTGAATAAGATTGCAAACATATTCCTTGCTGAGGTATCATTAATCGGAGATAAGATTGTAGCTTACGGTATGGTCACCTCGGTAGTGAATGAAATACCCGGTACCATAGGCGAAATAAATGAATACGTGTATCGTTTTGAAAGGTATGTCGGTATGAGTATGCAGGACTTTATCAATGGCGTTGATAAAAGTATTGAAGAAAAGGTGCAGTACGTTATGAACCTCGAAAGGAGTCGACGTTACATTTCAGATTCGGAAGAGGAAACACTTGAGTATGTGCTTACTAGACACTTTGACTCGGAACAATCATTTGATGATAACACCATATTAAATAACCATCCGAATTTTGTTTCGACTATAAATGCTATTAACAATCTTGTCAATGTTGTTATTCCGCAAATGCATTTCAGCCAGACTCTTTTTAACAATGGTTTCAAATATAAGCTAAAGAAAACTAGCAGTGATGCGTTAAACAGGTTTGACGAGGCAGCAGACAGGTACATTGTTGGTAAGTATCTAACCAATGTGATTGGGAAAAATGCTACCTTTAATGGCAAAACCTACGATATGGCCAACATATCAGAACGGGTAAAGTTTGTAACCGATTTCTACAACTTCATGGATAACCTATCATCGAATTTCGATTTAGGTTTCAGTGAGTCTGAATTTATTAACAGGGTTGTATTTGAAACATCATTTGAAACAGGAATGCCCGTGTTACAGTTAAACGTGAAGTATCAGGAGGACCCTTCAATCATTGCTAGCCTTGAGAGAGATGTTCAGAAAATAGATACCAAATACAAAGGATTTAAAGAAGCATTGGGTTTATACAATCTTATCGTTTACGGAGATAGTTCGGGTAAAGGTAATTTTTTGGATATAGTGATTGATACAAACGTGCATACCGGTCTAAGCGATTATATTAAATCGGTAAATGAAAAAATCATGTCAGGAGAGATGCAGATTGATGAAGAAGATGTAAAGACGAATATATCGTTAATGTACCCGGATTTGTTACTTAATAAGTTTTCAAAGCGTTCCGAAAATAAAGGATTAACCTATGAGTATGTAGTTAAGAATAAAAAGAATAAGAGCGTTCGCAGTACACTAGATTACAGATTAAGAGAAAATGGAAAGATTGTTTCTCCTGTAATTGGTAAGGATATTAATATTTATGGTACAAAGAACGTATTGCTCATAGATTCATACACTCAGGTTCAGCTTGATAACAAAGCACACGATGAACTTATCAGGAAGGGAGTGGTGAATGTCAGTGGTTCAAGGAACTTCTTAATCCCGTATACTGCAAATAAAACGCCGGAAGGCGGGCAGTTCAATGGGTACACATTTTACGGAGAAAGGGTATCTGTTAAGTATAAGCCATCGGACGTCAAGGGTAGTATGTTCAAAGAGTACGAAGTAACCCTACTTGAAGAAGTAAGTCAACAGTTTCAGGATGAAGTAAACTCACTGAAAAAAGAGGAAGATGTTAAATCATGTAATTTACTATAATTATGAAATGTGAAAACGGTTCTAGCAGAATTGAAGTACAAGTTAATGGTAAACCATCGAAACAGTTTGCAAAACTGCAATCAATATATGACAATGCTGATGTTGCATACGATATGTATAAGCGTTCTGAGTATGCAGGAAAGATTATCGAAGGTGCAAAACTGTTACAGAGTGAAGATAAGAAAACTCTTGACTTGACGTACGACGAAAATGCTGAACCTAGAGTATTTTTTGCCAAGGCTAAATCCCTTGAGAGTGATTTTCTGGAAAATGGTAGAACTATTCTGTATGAAAATAAGTTCCCCAAGAATGAGCTACTAATACCTGTAGTAATAACTCCGCGCAATTCAATAGTTAGTGATAGCAGAAAGGTATCAGGCAATGATATTCATATCACTAAAGATGGTGTACTCATCGCATTCAATCGTGATATTATCATTCCAATAGGTGAACAGGTAAAGAAACTGTTTACTATTAAAAAGGAGAGTGTATCAGTCTATAATTCCGGGAATACATTGCTTGAAACAATTGAAAGGAATATACGCAATAATATACCAAGTGTTAAGATTAACTATATTGAGGATGGCAACCATTACGTACAAAATGGACAGGTGTATATCAATCGGAATAAGTTAAGCGCAAATGCGTATGTTCATGAGTATGCACATATTTTTTCAATGGTGTGGAAGCACTCAAATCAAATTGAATTTTCAAATACTATTAAGGAGCTAAAGGCTCAATTAGAGGGTACTGAATACTACAATAATCTACGTAAACGTTACAGCGATTTATCGGAAAGCGATTTTGAGATGGAGCTGATTGCTCAAGTCATGGAAGATTATACCATGAATAAGTTTTTTGATAAGGAAATGTCGCTCAAGACAAAGAATGGACTGATAGAGCAAGTACGGAATTTAATACAAAAAATAGTTCGTGCTTTTAACAACCTATTTGGAGCAAGAGTAATAACACGATTTGAAGGAATGACATTTGCTCAACTCGAAGAGAGCTTATTCAATGTGATGAATGGAACTGCGAGGGTTCGATTTACTACGCAGGAAATAGACGCGATGAACTACTTCCAAAAATATGAAAAAAGGGAAGATACCGATAGGGTGGTGCATGTAAAGAATGCAAGGGGGTTGGTTGATGCCATCATTACTGACGAGCAAATTGTATCAGAGCTACCCATTGATAGGCAGGTCGAGATGCATTATGCTCGTGTAAAAAAGTATGGTGAACTATACTCTGTAATGGTAAATGGGAAACAGCTTAACTTTGAAACCAATGACCCTGCTACTATTAAAATGGGTATTAGGGAGCACTTGGAGAAGGGTAAGAATGAATCGGATAACGTACTTAAAACGCATTTGGTAAACATTGCTGAGAAATTTGGTTCAAGCCATGAGGAGAATAGGGTTATACTGAAAAAAGAGTTAGAAGTTCTAGGATATAAGTTTTCTGCAAATAGCGTAAAGCAATTATACAACATCATATCACCTAATGTAGGAACGAAAATTGTTCGTTTGAGTAAGTTAGAAGGCGAGCTTACCAAGTTAGGATTTAAGTTCAAGGAAAGCATTGATGAGTCCCTTTATGGTTACGACCCGATAGTATCAATCGAATTTGTTTACAATCAGGATGGCGTTACGGTTCCCGTGGTATCAGTACTTGATATAACTCCTGAATCGTTGAGGTTTAGTGATAGTATTATTGGTAGGGGGCATATACTCAAAAGGTATACACGCAACAATGTCGATGGGCTTACGCTTAACAACACGAAGGAGAGTGTAAGGAAGTTGATGCTCGGAATGATAAGCAATGCTCTATCCCGAAATGGAATAAATGTTAATCGTGCAATGGTAGTTGGAGCGTATCAGAGTGAGTACGGAAGAGATACGATAAGACCATCACTTGTGGACCAAGTTGAGGTAAACGCGAATATGCGAGCCATGGCAGGCGTAAAACAGTTTATCGAAAAAGTTAACCCAAATCTAAAAAAAGAGTTTGATGCTTCGAGTCATATCGATAAGCAAATGGGGTATTTAGATGCATTGGTTGAATACTGGAAATCTGCTAGTGATACATTCTTTGACTATGGTATCGAAATGAATGACATCCGGGAGCATAAATCCGATTTAGAACGATTAATTGCATTGCGAATAAAATCGTATGAGAAGAACAAAAAGATTAGTAGCTACGAGTATCACCTACTGACTAATGCACTAATCGAGCTTAATTCACTACCATCTGTCAATGGTCATTACAACTATAAAACACATTTGTCATCAATATCTAAACTGATTAAACCGGGTTATGCTGTAACAAATGATATTATACAAACTGTTAGGCATACATTACAACGAATATCTGACAAGCTTGTAAATAAGGTGAAGGAGTGGGATAAAACATTTGAATCTATCCTTGATGCGTACAGGAATGAGTATCCCAGTAACGCGTTGGAGTATGTCAAGGCAATGGGAAGCAAAATATTTGAGAAGTCGTTTGCTACCATTGATGCGAAAGATGCTAACGGCATGAAGCATAAGGTAAGGATAAACTACCTACTCTGGACGACTGATACTAAACAGGACCCGATATTTGCGGAACAGGCAAAGAAACTTGATAAAAAAATACTTGAAGCAAACAAGAAGATAGTTGACATGGTGTATAATACCATGATTGATGTTGTTTACCATGAGCATGTGAATAGTGTTGGGTACTATAAGAAGGATGGCGAGAAATACTCACGAGAAGATGCAGAACGAGAGTTGGTTGAAAAGCATGGGTACAAGAAAGGGTTTATGCCTATACTCTCAAAGACAACCGGAGAAATGGTTGGCGAAACATCAGTTAGTGATATTGTACGCTCCTTTATAGATAGACAGAGAAATGCTGAGTTACTATACGAAAATGCATCAAAGGAAGAACTGCTTGAAACGGTACAACAGGAACTAAACTTTCAACTGTATAATGACTTGAGAGGTGGATTGGCAGGTAACTTCGGAACATCAAAAAGTTTAAACAAGATAGGTTTGCGATACGATATGGAAACCGGAGAAATCGTGGTGGCCGATAAAAACCTCAACGATATGATGTCGACAAACCTTGAACTCATAACTAAGTACACGGTGATTTCTGCAAACAGAAAGATTGAAATGGAGCAGCATGTAGTTCCACTGGCCAATGCAGCAATGCAGGTTATGCGGGAAGATTACAATAATGGTATAATGAATAAGGAAGAGATTGAGTACCTAAAGATGTTTATTGAGGGAAAGATATATAACAAGGGACGCGTTACCACTGGGAAGATACTTGGGCAGAACGTGGAACCGGTTGTGGGAGCAGCAATGAAAATACTTGGAACTACATCACTTGCGCTTAACGTGAATGTTGCTGCAACATCAATGCTGTGGAATGCTAGTAACATTGTTTCCGAGGCGATTGGTAACTCATTTGCTAAACTGTTGGGAGAGGAGAAAGATATAGATTTTACTACGTCCGATGTGACTAAATCGGTAGGCATGTTGCTTTCTAATCCGAAGTTGATGTTAGCCATCGCTCACAGGATGAATATGATAAATGAAAACGAAAGCGACATCATCAACCATTGGGTTAATATTAAAACGAAGAAGTCGTTATTTAATGAGCACATTGCTCACATTGGAAACTGGGCAACTGACGTAGTGGCTAAAGTGGTATGTATGGGGGCACAACTATCTCATAATGGTTCACTTGAAGCATACTCAATAAACGAAAAAGGTGAATTAGTGTATGATGAAAAAAAGGATAAATACTTTGAAGGGAAAGAAGGGCAACTGATTAAGAAGCATATAAAGAAGCTGTTTGTTGAAAACGGAGATATGGAGAATGAGAACGATAAGCTTCCTTTTGGGCTAGATTATTACAGCATAAGAAAGATTAAAACGGTGGCATCAAAGTATGTTTTGGGTCCTTACGAAACCAATGAGCGTGCAATGCTAAACCACTTTCTATTAGGTAGAATGTTTGGACAGTTCAGACAGTTCATGTTTTCGCGTATCGATAATGCGTTCTCATCTGGCGGTTACATTGAGGATATAGGTTCATGGAAAGTGGTTAAGGATGTTGATGGAAAAGAAATGGTCGTATGGGAGAAGAGATTTGCCGAAGGATACCTTATCAGCGTTATGAATGCAGCAAAACAGTTATACAACTATGTGCGTACTGGTGAGAAAGTTAATCTTAACAACGTACAGAAACAGAACCTGATGAGAGCAGCTGCAAGGGTTGCTGTATTCCTAATGCTCTACATGCTGTATAATGGTATTACCGATGAAGATGATGATGACGATGATATAGGTGTAATCGGAGAACGTCGTTTCATAAAGAATATAAAGTTTGCATACCAAGAGTTTCTGATTGTATCACCTACCCTGTGGATTAGGACAGCAAGTTCACCATTTGCAGTTACATCAATTATAGCGAGGGCGTTTGACGATAGGTTCAAGAGTTCGCCTGTAAATAACTTTGCCAAGGTTCTCGTTCCCGGATATAGTACGGTAACTACAATGATGGAGTTAACAAAGAGCGATAAAACGCTAAAACAGGAAAGAAGTCAAAAAATAAAACAGGGTATCAAAGAGGCAAAGGAAAGAAAGTTGGCGAAACAAGCACAAAATAAACAATGAGAAAAAAAAAGGGAGCAGTAACGCTCCCTTTAATCTTCATGCTCTTCTGCGTTTGGACTAAGAATATTGATGATTTTTTCAAATATTCTAGGTAACATGACTTCATTTATTGTTTCATACCAACCATTAACCTCTTTCGAAAAGTCGATGTCTTTTACAGTAGATATATTACATCCAGGAACTGGTTTCTTATGACAGTATCCTGCTATATCTTTTAACAGGTAAAATTGTTTAAATAGTTCAGACAACATCCAGCCATCTTTTTCACTAAACGTTGTTTTAGTTAGCCTTGGTGAATCGTATATGTTCTGTACGTATTTGTCTTCGAAATAACCGATGAAGGAGCCATCTATATGTTCATGTGAAATAATGTCTTTTGACCTTTCAGGATGATTATTGTTAGTAAATGCATGAACATAACCAAATCCCCAATACCAATCATTATCCCATGATGGATGGCACAGCCAGTACTTTATACCACATTTGTCTTCTCCTAGTAAGTAGTATTTACTCTTGAATACACTTACTGTTTGCTTCTTTAAGGTATTTTTCATGTTTAGTTGATTAAACGGTTAATGGATTTTATGCAATCTTCATCAACGTTGATGTTAAAATCTTCGGTTAATAGATAGATATTAGTTACCAATATCGAATCAAGTTCAAGGTACTCTTCTTTCGATATGCCACTTATCGTATGGTGAATTTCTACCTTTTTGTAAGATGGCAAAATTTCTATCACTAACATTTCACCATTCTCGAAATGGTAGTCCAAAGTAAGTAGCCTATTTTCGAAATTCTTTTTGTTGAAGGAAATAAAATTAGCAATGTCTTTTATTTCCTGTTCAGATAACATTATTACCATATTTCTATTATTTTATTTTTATTCTGAAACCAAAACGGTGAACGGCTAGCCAGCGATTACCGTATTTATCTGTCCATTTATATACTTTCTCATTGGTTACTTTGTCAACAAAAGCAAATTCGGTTTGACGCATTGTAATTCTAGAAATAAATCTCCTTAAAATTTTCATGGTTATAGTATTTTTCGGTTAAGTAACAGTTGTAAAGTTTTTCGTAAATATCACTGACAAGCAGGATGGCATCATCGAAAAGGCGTATGCAAATAAAACATACGCCTTACACACAAGTAATGCCACATTACTCACTAGCCTTGCTTAAAAACTTAGGAGCAATGTAGTAATTTGAAATGATAGGATATTTCCTTTTCTCACCATATTTTCTCACAATTTTTTCTATCATCTCACCATGTTTTAAACTGAAAACAGTTGTATATGGATAATCTCCTTCTGTTCTAAGCATTACGTCAAGGGTTCCGATGATATTAAAGAAATCATCTTTTGTCACTTCGGTTAAATTGGCTTGATAGTTTTCTGATTGCATAGCAAGCGTTTTTATACGTTGATATAATTCTCATAAATGAAATCTGCTGTCATGTACCATAAGTCTTTCTTAAAATTCTTTAGAAAGTTTCTGAAACGCAAATTATCTGATGAGTGTTTTAGGCTTGCATACTGTAAATTCTTCGGGTAATTCTCCTGCACGAAACCATAAGCTTCCTTGGAGTTCTGAATTGAAAAGAACAAAACCTTGTTAGAATTGATGACGCAGAAATGGGATAAATTAGGATTGGTATAAATAGAGTCAAAGAGGTCGTTAAAGTTTTCGTAAAATGTTAGTCCGTAAGGAATTTCATCATCAATGATTTCAATCTTATTGACTCTTACGTTAACCCTGTCGCTTATGAAAATTGCATTGTTAATATTTCTAACCAGAATATTATCAAGATAGATTCCAACCCAGTCGTCACCTTCTTGATTGTATGGGAATGGATGGGTGACTACCCCAGTGAGTCCATTAAGAACACTGCTAAACTCGTCAGTAATATTTTTAATTTTAACTTTTGTACCGACTTTAATGTTTGTTTTTCCTGCATACATAACTGTAAATTTAATCATTAATACTCCTTTGGAGCAGATAATGAATACTTTCTTTAGTATTTTGCAACACTACTAACGAATCTCTGTTGGCTCCATCCCATAACCCCACCAATCCAAACTTTTTGCTGAATAGTGGGGTTAGAGGTGATGAAGGGTCAATGATTTCACAGAGTTCGCTATATACCATGCTCTCGATATCCTCGGAA
>Ga0208461_1003634_pt1 | contig 11403 bp, 7 predicted proteins | sample AD_JPNTR4_MetaG_FD_184448 | JGI IMG/M metagenome (GOLD analysis project Ga0208461, IMG submission 184448) | Active sludge microbial communities of municipal wastewater-treating anaerobic digesters from Japan - AD_JPNTR4_MetaG (SPAdes) (version 2) | ecosystem: Engineered > Bioreactor > Anaerobic >... | reverse complement strand
GCGAATAAACTCACAAAAATTGAAGATAAGCCTAAAACTAGAGCGATTGCTGCACCTACTGATGCACCAGAACTAACGCCAAGTAAATCAGGTGATGTTAATTTGTTTTGAAACACTTCTTGATAAAGAAGACCAGAGATTGATAAAGCTATACCTGTTAAGCCAGCCACTATCGTTCTAGGCAATCTCAAATTAACAATTATGCTTCTTTGAGTATCAAATGCTTCTTCGCTAGTAAAAACCGCATTAAAGAAATCGCTAATTGACATGTTATATTTGCCAACCATTAGGGCAACAGCAAAAATAACCACAAAGCAAAAAACGGAAACTAATAAAGAAATTATGGTTCTTTTATTCATTAGTATAAATTTCCACCAGTTGGACTGAGGCCATTAAGCATATAACCAACTTGTGTATCAGTTAAATCAGTTCCGAAATATTGTTTGACTGAACTCTTTAGCATTGAGCTAATATCGTAGTTAAAAATCGTTGGATATAATCTATTAGCTTGGTCATAGAAGAATTCAGGAGAAAGAGCATTGAGTTGCTCCATTTGAGTTAATCCCATTGGGATAGTATAAATTCTATTATTCTTTACAGCATCGAGAGTTGTGTATGGCTCAGTAGTTTTAATTTCTTGTACATGTTTGTTTTGGTAAATGCCGCCCATTACAAACAAATCAGGATTCCACTCGCACAAAGCTTCGGCAGAGACCTCGTTAGCATAACTATCTAAAGTTGAACTCATACAATTAAATCCAAGAGTTCTGTATGCGTATTCTGCAAAGCAGCCTTTTGTATCGGTATATCCGATGCCTTTATCCTTATCCCCTCTTACATAGAAGAGTTTTTCCTTTGGAAGAGTGTGTTTTTTTAATTCTGTTGTAACATCACTTACCGCCTTATCAAATTTGTTATTCCACTCTACTGCTTTGGCTTTGATGTCTTCATCTGGCCATATTTGTGCAATCAAATTTGAGAAAGTATGAACGCAATCGTCAAACGTTGGAGTTCCGTATAATTTCACTGTGATTGCATTGATTCCGTGCTCACGTAAATCATCAGTAATTCTTTTCTCAGGACTAAAAACGAGGTCAACTCCTCTAGACAAATATAATTCATAGCTATTCTCATACTCATAAGAGTAATGCTTTGATGAATCTGGATAGAAGACTGATGTCCAAGGGTTAGCTAACACCTTTTTATCAACTCCATCGATTTTGTCACCTAGTCCGTAGGCGATGAGCAAGTCATATGTAGATCTACTGCATGCGACTTTTTTAGGATTTTTGTTAATTGTAATGGATGTACCATCCATATCAACGACAGTGACTTTATCGCCACTATCTTTGTTTCCACATCCGGCTAGGCCTCCTAAACAGCCTATTGATAAGGATGCGAAAAATAATGTTTTTAAGATACTTTTCATAGCATCTACCTCCTTCTTTGATATCAGTTAATCCAGTCATCAGATTACAATGCAGATGCGAAACATGAGGTTCTGTAACCGTCTGTCATCATTTTCCATTACTAATATCAAGTTGATTATATCAAATAAATGTAGTGTTTTGAAAGGTTTACTGCGGCAACAAAAAAATCCCTGCTACTAGGATTTCTCCGTTCACAGGGATATTTCAATTCTTCAATTTGTAAATGCCATTAAAACAAGCTTTATTAAGATAAATCATTCGTGCTGCTTTTTTATACAGCGGCATCACTTTAAATGCTTCAGATTGGTCCAATCCTCTAATATACATGAAGTATTCTTCGGAATGATTTTTTTCATGCATTTCAAGTTCCTTTTTTAGGAGCTCAAAATTCTTCTTACTTTGTAAACATTTATAAACAGAAAGTAGTTCGCCATTTAAATCATTAATGAAAGCCTTTTGAGGTTGGACTTTAAACAATAAAGCACCACCACCAATAAACGGTTCATAATAATCATTGAATTTTTTTGGCATTTGTTTTACCAATTCATCAAGCAATTGTGTCTTGCCACCAGCCCATTTTACAAACGGATGAATACGATATTTCTTTTGCTGGGTAAAAAGCTCCGAAACATCCAATTCAAGGGCCGATGCTATTTGGGCGATTGTTTCTGCTCTAGGATTAACTAATCCTTTTTCTATTCTGGATATTTGGCTTCTTTCAACACCTGATAACGAGGACAATTCATCTTGTGAATAACCCTTTTCGATTCTTTTAGTTTTAATGTTTTCACTTAAAATGTTTGTGATATTTTCCATAATTCTGCTTGTGTTTAATAATACACAAAATATTTCAAAAGTTAAAGAGTAAACATAGTTTAATGGTTATTTTGTGCTTTTCTTTTTAAGTAGAGCAAGGTTGTTTCTAAATAGCGCAAGGTTGTTATAAATAGAGCAAGGTTAATAGCATGCCCTTAAAAATAGGCAAAATATGGGTCAATATCTAACACACATTATGGGACAATATCGCAAAAAGTATCGATGTAATCAAAGAAAAAGGACTGATACGCTTTGTATCAATCCTGTACATCGATTATGGTGCCCCCTGCCAGAATCGAACTAGCGACTGATCCTTACCATGGATCTGTTATGCCATTTAACTAAGGGGGCGTCGAATTGAATTATAGTACATAACGCTAAATATTACAATAAATGTAATACATTTAATGAATGAATAGCCTCTTTTTGCATAAAGAAAACGGCGAGAATGACTCACCGTTTAATTAGTGCATTAATTATTTCTAATAAATATCCGCACAAAGTTTGCGGGTAGCGCGATTAGTGTTACCCCAAATATAGCACGATAAATTACGATTATCGATAAATGGGTTACGAATCTTTTGATATTGTTCAATCCCTTTTTGCCGTTGACCGTCGCGTTCAATAGTCGGAGCCCATTCTTGGTCCCAGCGAATCATATCAGCAATTTGGAAGTTTTCACTAATGCTACAACGATCTGGGTACATTAGTACCATATATAATTGCGCTCTAGCAATTTCACCACGCACAATTGGCGTTGGTGAGTAGCCGTAGTGCACAATCGCGTCCACGAGCTGTCCAGCGGTATTGCGTGATAAGTATGGGAACCAACGCTCTGGATCTTCGGCGTAATTCCATTCAATATAAGAGTGATTGCTCTTATGTTCATTTAAAGCAGCATCACAGGCGAATAAATTAGCGATGTCACTTGAAATATTTTTAGTATTACCACTAGCGCGTAAACTATCATCACCATCTGCTAGTTTGGATTGCGGGAAAACGTGCTCACGATTCCATTTACCGTAGTTATACCCAGCGTGCGGATGACTACGTAAGTCATACAATGATAATACATTACCTGTTTTATTTGGATCAGCGTCCATTACTCTTATTGCGTCATAAGCAACATTGTATGTAACTCTATTATCTAAAACACCTGGCACATAAAACTTCGACCACATGTAATCGGCAAGTGCTTGACGAAGCTCTTCACCGCGGAGTGTAAAGTCAATCGTGTTCCAAAAATTACCAGTGTAAGCAGGTAGTGGTCTAAAATTCCAATTTTCAGCTGGTTTTAATACTGGTTCAGGTTCAACCCATTCAGAATACTCCTCAACACTTGATTCTTCAACACTCGTAACTTCTTCAGTTGTAGATGTTTCACTGACGATACTTGGTGTATCACTAATGTCACTAACGCTTGGAATTTCACTCTCAGGTACTTCAATACTCTGTGATGTAGGTGGTTCACACGACGCTAAAAGCGTAACTCCGATCAGCGCTAATAATAATCGACGTATTTTCATAATTAAAAGACCTCTTTTCTTATGTGATTTAATTATAACAAAGAGGCCTTTTTTTGTAAATTAAAGTTAGGCAAAGGGCGAAATACTAACTTCGTTATTTGTTACCGTTAAGCGATAAGTAATACTGCTATCGATATTGCCCTGAACAACTTGTTCAGCGATAAATGTTTCTAAACTCTTTTGGATAAAGCGTTTTAATGGTCGCGCCCCAAATTCTGGAGCGTAAGCATTATCAAGCACAAAGTCGACAATCTTTTCGTCATATATTAACTTGAAGTTATTTTTGGCAACATGAGCCATTAGTTCATCAAGCATCTTGCGCGTGATTTGTCGTTGTGTGTCTTTACTAAGCGGTAAGAAATACACAATTTCATCAATCCGATTTAAGAATTCGGGTTTAAAAGTCGCTTTCACTAAGTCATCAATCTTTGATGTTTGATTTTTAAGGAAGAATTCACTACCTAAGTTACTCGTCATAATAATGACAGTATTTTTAAAGTTTACAACCCTTCCTTGAGAATCAGTTAAGCGGCCATCATCTAGTAGTTGTAAGAGTAAATTAAAGACTTCAGGATGCGCCTTTTCGATTTCATCAAATAATATAATTGAATAAGGACTACGCCGCACTGCTTCGGTTAATTGCCCGCCCTCATCATAACCAACGTATCCCGGTGGGGCACCAATAAGACGCGAGACACTAAATTTTTCCATATATTCACTCATATCAATCCGGACAATATGGCGTTCGTCGTCAAAAAGAGCGTAGGCTAAGCTTTTGGCTACTTCGGTCTTACCAACCCCTGTTGGGCCTAGGAATAAGAAACTACCAATTGGGCGATTTGGGTTATTAAGTCCTGCGCGTTGCCGTAAAATGGCATCACTAACAAGCCGCAGGGCTACATCTTGCCCTAATACGCGTTTTTTTAGTTCATCATAAAGCGATAAAATCTTTTCTTTTTGGCTTTCCATAATTCGTTTTAACGGAATCCCTGTTGCGCGTGAGACGACCGCAGCAATTTCATTTTCCGTTACTGTTTCTTTTAATACTTTATTATCTTTAGTTTCTTTTGTTAAAGTTTCGATCTTTGCTTCAAGTTCAGGAATTACTTTATATTGTAATGTTGAAGCTTCTTCGTAATTACCGCTATTAAAGGCCACACTTAAGTTAAAGCGTGCTTGCTCTAATTCTTTTTTAGCCTTACCAAGCACATTAAGTTCATCTAATTCATGTTGCCATTCTTTACTAAAGGCTTCATCTTCTTTTTTAAGATTTTCCAGTTCTTCATTTACTTTTTGTAAACGAACTTTACTTAAGTCATCATTTTCTTTACTAAGTGCAACTCGTTCAATTTCAAGTTGCCGCATCTTCCGGCGAATTTCATCGAGTTCGGCGGGTAAACTTTCAACTTCAACACGAATTAATGCACAAGCTTCGTCCACTAAGTCAAGCGCCTTGTCGGGTAAAAAGCGTTCGGTAATATAACGGTCACTAAGTACTGCTGCACTCACAAGTGCATTATCGCTTATCTTAACGCCGTGATGGGCTTCGTAACGCGCTTTTAGTCCGCGTAATATCGAAATTGTATCTTCAAGCGTCGGTTCTTGGACAATAAGCGGTTGGAATCTTCTTTCAAGCGCTCGGTCTTTTTCAATGTAAGTGCGATATTCGTCAAGTGTCGTCGCCCCAATCGTATGAATTTCACCGCGCGCTAACATTGGTTTAAGCATATTACCAGCGTCAATGGCTCCTTCGGCTTTACCAGCGCCGACGATTAAATGAATCTCATCAATAAATAAAATGATTTGATGATTACTTTCTTTAATTTTCTTTAAAATGGCTTTGAGCCGCTCTTCAAATTCACCGCGGAACTTCGCACCAGCCACTAGTGCGCCCATATCTAATTCATAGATTCTTTTATCTGCTAAATTCTTTGGCACATCACCAGCAACGATTCGTTGCGCTAGTCCTTCAATAATAGCGGTCTTACCGACCCCTGGTTCACCAAGTAAAATAACATTATTTTTTTGCTTTCTCGCTAAAATTTCAATAATGCGTCTAATTTCACTATCACGCCCAATTACTGGGTCACTTTTATTTAGTTTAGCGTCTTCATCTAAAAAGCGTCCAAACTTCTCTAAGATTTTTTCATCTTGTTCATAATTTGGAAAAGGATTAAAATTCATAATATAACACCTCCTTAGCACTTTAAATGTCTGAGTGCTAAGTCTATTATATACTAAAATTGGCACTTGTCAACACCGAGTGCCATTTTTTGTAATATTTTTAATATTATTAGTCTAAATTAAGTTTACTTGCTTTTAAAATGCGCATTATCTTATCATCATTTGGACGGAAAATAACATACTGTGTCGCATAACGAATAGCATCAACATAATTACCTTTTGTATAATGATTAATAATTAGTGGTCTAATCGTATCAAATGCTATTTCACTAGGATACGGTTTAAATTTTGAATACGCAAAAAGTTTTTTAATTTGTGCCCGGCTTAATTCGTATGGGGCATCTTTTTTCAAGGCAGTTAATACACTTGTAATTTCTTCATTAAAACGTGCTGGTGTTTCACCATCTTGATACACGATTGCTTGGTAATAAAAGGCATAAGCTTCGGCGAACTTACCATCAAGATAAAGCGCATATCCTGCATAACGCAATGCCGCACTAATGTTTGGGGCGCTATAAGTAATTTGCAAGTACCACATTGAAAGCCGTAATAAATCTTGAGCGCGACCATCATACTTTAAACCTTCAAGGATTTTAAGAATTGGTTTAGGATTAAACGGATTCCATTGATGAGCTTTTGAATACATCACAAATGCTTTCGTGTAATCGGCCATTGCTTCGTAAATCAAGCCTTGCGTATAATAAATACGGTAAAAAGGGAATGTCACCAAAATATCTTCAACATTTGAATTAGCCATCTTCGTGTATAACGCTTTTTCGTATTCAAGCGTAAAGTTATAAAGTGGTTTGCGTGTCGCTTTATCATCAATCTTCCGCGCATGTGCGTCGGTGTACTTAAGCAAAGCATTACCAATTTCATTACGCCGTGATAGCGCAATTTTTTCTTCACTCATTAAATATAAACATACAGGGACAAGTACTTCAGGGTTAACACGAATTTCATTAAAAATCGTTTTTGTGTCTTTACCTAAAAAAGTCGCCGCTAATACTAAAATCTCCGCTTCAGTTTTATCTTTGGTGAAGTTTTCAATAATATAATTAAAAATATTATGACGATCAAGATCGTTATCACCAGTTAAGTTAATCCCTAAGTTAAATTTACTGTTTGTTCCCATAACTCAATGTTAACAAAAAAGTGGCATTGTCGCCACTTTTAACACTTTAATTCGTGCAATTCTTTATTAAAGTTGTAAAAACTTAATAAAGGCGTCTTGTCCAGCTTCATCATTTTTAAAGCATGCGGTATTTTGTAAAATGTTTTCACAGACATTAGTCATATAATCACGCGCATACTTTTCAAATTCAGTTGGTTTAATTTTACTGAGCATTAATTCTTTAATAAAAGTAGCGTGTTTAGCAATACTTGGGTGTTCACTAATCATTTCGGCACCAGTAACACCTTTTTTATATAATTCTTCAATTAAACCAAATTCATTCTTTAGTCGCGCTGGTAAAATAAAGGTTCCCATTTGTTCAATTAGGCCAATCCCTTCTTTTTTAATGTTATGGTATTCGGGATGAGCGTGGAATATACCGGTTGGATACTTCTCATCAGTGCGATTATTACGTAAAATTAAGTACATAATGTATTTATGTTTTTCTTTAACAACAATTGGTGTGACCGCGGCGTGGCGTTCACCGCTAGTTGCGGGAATAATCCCTAATTCTTCATTCGTGTATTCTAACCAATTACCAGTAATTTCCGCGGCTTTTGCTAAAAGAAGGCTCTTTGTTCTTGATTCTAATTTAATGACATTACTATCCCATTCAAGAATGCTAATCTTAAGTTTACGGTCATGTTTATGTTTTAAGACAAACCGATCTTTTGCACTAAACATTGGCATCACTTTCGCGCCACCTTGGAAGTGTTCATGATTAAGAATTGAACCACCAACAATCGGAATATCACTATTACTACCAATAAATAAATCCGGGAATTGATCGACAAAAGCCACGAGTTTTGAAAAGATACGTGGGGTAATTGTCATCGGATTATGATCTTTACTAATAACGATGATATGGTCTTTATAATACACAAATGGTGAAAATTGTAAGTACCATTCTTCTTTATCTAAAGTAAGTGGCACTGCTCTTAAATTTTGCCGTGGTGGGGTTGACTCATTACCACCAAAGCCAACATTTTCTAAACAAAGCGGACAACTTGGATACTTATCATCTTGTTTTTCTTTTAATAATTTTGCTGTTTCTTTATTATCTATTTCTGGTTTTGCTAAGTTAATCGTCATTTCAAAATATTTATCACTTAACTCTGCTCTCCAGCGAATATTTTCCGCCACTTTAGCTTCTTGAATATAGTTATTAGCGATACTTAAATCATATAAATACTTAATTGCTTTATTACTATCTTTCTTATGAATTTCCGCAAAGCGTTGACTAACAACACTCGGGATTGGTGTCATCATCCCTAACACATCAATAATTACTTCTTCAGGGTCTGCAAAACTTAAATGTGCTGGTAATCCTTTTGTTTCAATTAAATGTTGCATTTCATCAATTAACATTTGTGGGTTATTCATACTTTGAATTTCACTAACATTAATGACACCTTTATATGGTTTTTTTAGACCAAATTTATTTAAGAGTACATTGCGGTAATAATTGATATCTTCGCTATTAAGAGCGAGTTTAAGTTCCGCATACGCTAAGAGTTTTTCCACTAAAATTTCTACCATAGTAAATACCTCGATTCCTTCCTATTATCGCAAATATTAATCTTTTTTGGTAATGAAGTATAAGACGCTCGTAAAGTCACGCGTCATTCTTGTTGTTGATGAGAACCCACTTGCCGTCCATTCAGGATAAAGCGTTAGTGCCCCAGCGCGCAATGCTTTTCCGCTTACAGTGTAGCGTTCTATTACTTCGACTTTCACTAATTCTTCTGCACTACTTCGTTTATCAAGGTACTTGATAACTGCCCCGTCATGCTTAATAAACTTTGGTAATACCATATTAAGCAGTGAACCAAAAGTTGAGATATCTGTACTTTGCGGCAAGGCAAATACTTCGTAAGTTAAGTCTTGCTTCACGGGAATAGACGGAAACTTTAAAACTTCCGGCATCGGTGAATGAATGCCGCTACTAATTAAGAGGAGTGCATTATCGCTAGCTTCACTTAGTAGTGCGTACGCCTTTTTATCTTTAGCGCTACTAAGTGTTAACTCGTAATACTTCCCGTCCATAATAACACTGCGGAATGCTTTAGCAATTTCGTTATATGCTTTAATTTCTTTTTTGTCTTTTGGCGTTAAATTATTCACATCTAATTCATAGCCAAAACCACCAGACATAAAGGCATTATTAAAGCGTGTTTGCAGTGGTAAATCACGTAGTAACTGATGATTAGGGGCAGCACTAACATGCCCAGACATGACACTAAGCGGATAAGCTTTCGCGAGATTGGTATGCATTCTAATCCGTTCATAAGCATCACTACAGTCACTCACCCAAATTTGATCAAAGAACGATAAAATTCCTAAATCAAAACGATTACCGCCACTTGCACAACCTTCCCATAAAATCGTTGGAAATTCTTTGGTTAACCGCTGCATAATCGCATATAAGCCAAGCGTATAATCATAAAAGAATGTGCCATATTCACCCGATGGTGAATAGTAATCACTTAAGTTACGATTATAATCCCACTTAACATATTTGATATCGGCACTCTTTAATACTTTACTCACATTTTCGACAATATAGGCTTGGACTTCTTTGAGCGTTAAATTAAGGGAATACTGATGGCGTCCAGTACTAGGTTTAACACCAGGAATTTTAACAACCCATTCAGGGTGTTCGGTAAATATCGGGTGATCAGCACTAACCATTTCTGGTTCAAACCATAAACCAAAGGACATTCCTAATTTCGTTGCGTAGTCACTTAGGCCTTTTAAGCCGCGTGGTAACTTCTTCTTATTTACTTCGTAATTACCTAATCCGCCAAAGTCATCATCACGATTGATAAACCATCCGTCATCTAAAACCATTAGTTCAATCCCTAATTTACTTGCTTCACGCATTAGTTTTTTAATTTTTGCTTCATCAAATGTAAGATAAGTTGCTTCCCAGTTATTAAGTAAGATTGGACGCGGTTTCCGCGCATATTCATAACGCACGACATGGTCTATAACAAAGCGATGGAAGTTTTGACTAAGGCCATTTTCGCCTTTATCACTAAATGTAAGGGCGGCAAACGGGGTAATAAAAGGCTTTCCATCAAGTTCTTTACTAAATGTTTCATCATTTATGCCGTGCTGAAGCCTGACCCTATTATCGAAAGTTAATTCTACCGAAGCTTTAAATGGTCCGCTATAAATTAAATTAACACCATAACCTATCCCTTTATGTAAATCAGTTTTCTCGTTCAAAAGTAAAATAAACGGATTATGACGATTGCTACTTGGGCCAACACTTGTCGTCACTTCAAAGAGACCAGGCACTAACTTATTACGCGAAGCATGGACTTCATTTGCCCATGTGCCATAAGTTGAAAACACATCAAAATGATCATTATTTAAATCCAAGTTTAAACTTGCTGCTTTTGTTAATTTACCTTTTCCGCTGAGGACAACAAGACGCCGAGCGATCACATTAGCGCGCTTAAAAATTAAGTAATCTAATTGTACTTTTACTTTACTAATGTTGTCTTCAAGGATGACATAAAAGTATTCATCATAGCCATGCGGAATTGGTAAATCATTTACTAAAAGTACTTCTCTTCCGGCAAAACCGTGCTTTTTTACGACAAAATCACTCGCAAATCCTAGTTCATGTTCAAGTAAAATACTTGGTCGCCGGTAATCACCTTTGCCAATCGTCCCTAATTCTAAATTAACAAAATCTAAGGAATAAGTGTCATGCGGTTCTCCGCTATAAACAGTTGTCGTCCCTTGCATATTAGTTTGTTTATTAACTAAAATGCTTAAATCTTCATTTAGCGCTAACTTTGCGCCATAGTAAAGGTTTTCTAAATGGCCATATTTATTAATGGCAAGCACATATGATGTGTCATTTGTTTTAAGGTGTATATATTTGTATTCCATAGATTAATTTTAACATACATACGCTATTTTTAATATTTACTAAGTAATTATCATTTAATGTTAAAATATGTATGTATGAAACACGCACTGAACTATAATTGGTCATTCATCCCAAAATTTAATGATGAATATATTAAGTCTATCCCGCAAGGGGTAATTAGTGTTGACCTCCCGCATAATATGGTCGACTTTCCTTTTAATTACTTTGATGAAAAGGATTTTGATAGTGTTGGTACTTACTTCCGTGAAATCGTTTTTAGCAAGGTACTTGAAAGTGATAAATTTGTCTTACGCTTCGGTGGCGTAAATAATTCTTTTACATTGTATGTAAATTCGCAATTGGTCGGTACATTTACTAGACCATATA
>Ga0208461_1003628_pt1 | contig 11416 bp, 6 predicted proteins | sample AD_JPNTR4_MetaG_FD_184448 | JGI IMG/M metagenome (GOLD analysis project Ga0208461, IMG submission 184448) | Active sludge microbial communities of municipal wastewater-treating anaerobic digesters from Japan - AD_JPNTR4_MetaG (SPAdes) (version 2) | ecosystem: Engineered > Bioreactor > Anaerobic >... | reverse complement strand
CGGCGAGCCTCGCCTTCTGAACCATCGCACCAATAAATATTTCGCGGTTGAAGAAGCTCAGCCTGCTTTTCTACCCATTTCTCGACAGCTGTCGCCATATTGCCCTCTCTCAGATTTTTCTTAAAAATTTTTAATAACACAGAGCCATTTTTTTGTCAAAAGCTGTTGAGCTGAAGAAAAAGCACCCTGTACTTCAGAATTCATTAAACACCGACACTTTTGAATCGGTGATCCCGCTGGAACCCGGTGATTATACCTGCCGTCTGGTGATTCGCGATCTTGCTACCGGGCTGAGCGCGGTGAGTTCGGCTAAGGCCCTGGTGCCAGCGGCAACAAAATCCAGCTTAACCCTGGGCACCCCCTTTCTCCTTCGGGAGGAAGGCGATTGTACTTATATAGAGACCAAATCTGATCACAATCGTCTGTCCAGGTTATTTTCTGCGATGTACTTCTTTGATCAAAAAGTTTATGTGCCTCTGGTGGGACAGATCTCCAGGCAGACGAGACGTCTGCGGGCACTGGTTCCTTTTAATGTAGCTGAAGAAAGCGAAGCAGAAGTAGCGCTGGCTGTCCGGCTTATTGAGGCCACGACAGGGCAGGCCAGGCCAGTTGAGGCCAGGCTGGTGGAAACTGTAAAACACAGCGGGGGTGAAACAGCTGTTCTGGACATCACTCTCCCTGAGCTATTGCCTGGCGATTACTTTCTTTATGTTAATGTTGTAGATCGTACCTCTAAGGCACAAGCTTATAAGCAGGTATCTTTCTCTGTCCTGGCAAGATAGGTCAGATCCGCCCCCATTATCCGCAGGCAGAAAAGAGAACTCATATTTATTCTTTATTTCTCTGACCATACCATAAATAGAAGAGTCAAAGACAGAGGGAGCTGGCGCCAGAAAGCTGACAATAACCTGCTCGCCGGTTTGATTCCTCCGGCTTCTCTTCTCAAGAGTGAGATAGACGGGCCTGAATAAGAGTTCATATCCAATCGACTTCAAACTTTTTTAGACAAACAATGGATGTTGTATAAAAAAGACAGAAAATAAGGTAGACTTGAATTAGTTTTAAGGCGAGGTTTAGCGCTATGAAGAAAAACGGATTAACTTTACTTCTGGCTGGTTTGATCTTGACAGTAGGCTGCGCTCCAGCCCGCCAGACTGAAACCAGAAAATTGCCTGATTTTCCTGTGGAACCGGTAAATTACTGGCAGGTCAAAGTTACTGATAATTTCTGGGCACCCCGGATGGAAATCAATCGCCTGGTGACCATTCCTTATCTTTTCCGGATGAATGAGGAAAGCGGTCGGGTAGATAATTTCAGGATTGCCGCTGGCCTTAAAACTGGAAAGCACACCGGAAAAAGGTACAATGATTCTGACGTTTACAAGGCAATTGAGGCCGCTGCCTACACTTTAAAGACCAATCCAGATCCTGAGCTGAAAAAGCAGATTGATGAGCTGGTGGATCTTATCAGGCAAGCTCAGGAACCGGATGGCTATCTTTTTACAGCCAGGACAATTGACCCCAAGAATCCGGCTCCAGGATCCGGTCAGGAGAGGTGGTCAAATTTAAGAGTCAGCCACGAACTTTATAATCTCGGCCATCTCTACGAAGCAGCTGTCGCCTATTATCAGGCTACAGGCGAAAAGAATCTTTTAGATCTAGCTACCAGAAGTGCCGATCTGCTGGTCAAGACCTTTGGTCCGGATAAACGTCGGGCTTTCCCGGGCCATCAGGAAGTCGAAATCGGTCTGGTCAAGCTGTACCGGGTGACTGGCCAGGAGGATTATCTAAAGCTGGCTAAATTTTTCCTGGACGAGCGCGGGCATTATCATGGAGGAGAAGTTTTTCCTGAAAGCTCGCCCTTTTATATCTACAATTCTGAAGAATATCTGCAGAACCACCGGCCAGTGCTGGAGCAAACTGAAGCCGTTGGCCATGCGGTCAGGGCCTCTTATATGTACAGCGCCATGCTGGAGGTGGCAGCTCTTGGCAGCTGGCCGGAGTATGCCCGGGCCAGTACAAACCTCTGGGAAAATGTAGTCAACAAAAAACTCTACTTAACCGGGGGCATTGGCTCGACTGGGGAATATGAAGCCTTTGGAGCTGATTATGAATTGCCTAATGAACAGGCCTATGCCGAGACCTGTGCTGCTGTCGGTAATGCTTTCTGGAACCAGCGTCTGTTTCAATACGAAGGGGATGGGAAATATATTGATGTACTGGAGAGGATTATTTATAACGGTTTACTGTCAGGAGTGGGTTTGTCCGGTGACAAATTTTTCTACCAGAATCCTTTAGCTTCAAAAGGAAAATATGAACGAAGCAGCTGGTTTGAAGTAGCCTGCTGTCCGGCCAATGCCGCCCGTTTCCTGGCTACTTTTCCCGGCTATATTTATGCCCATTCAGAGGAAGAAGTCTTCATTAACCTATTTGTTAAATCAACTGCCAATTTTGAATTCAAAGGGACTGAATTAGAGATAGTCCAGGAAACAAGATATCCCTGGTTCGGCTCAGTTAAGATTGGTATTAATCCCAATCGAGTTAGAGAATTTACCGTCTGTCTCAGGATACCAGGCTGGGCACAGAATAAGCCTCTGCCTGGGAATCTTTATAGTTATCTGGAAGGAACCAGCGGCCAGATTGTAGTGAGACTGAACAGGAAGCTGGTACCAGTTGAAGTTGATCATGGCTATTTGCGTTTGAAGAGAAAATGGACAAGGGGAGATGCCATAGAAGTCCTGCTGCCGCTTGAAATCAAAAGAGTCATTGCCCATGAAAAAGTAAAAGAAGATCGCGGGAAAGTAGCGGTAGAAAGAGGTCCAGTTGTTTATTGTGCCGAGGGGCTGGACAACGGAGGAACAGCTCTCAGTCTGGTTTTGCCTGATTCTAGCAGGCTCCAGGCCTGGTACCGTGACGATCTCCTGGGCGGAGTAGAAGTAATAACGGGAAGTGGCCTGGCCCTGGACGAACAAGGACAGGCCAGCCGGAAGCAAAATCTTTTCCTTATTCCGTACGCCACCTGGGCTAACCGCGGCCCCTGGGAAATGGCTGTCTGGTTGATCAGAAAGACTTCCTGATATCAGTCTACCTCAACTTCGTTCCGAGAATTATTTTTGAGGATATCCAATTGACTGAGCCAGCATAATGTGTTGCTCAGGTCGAAGCTTCATCGCCTTAGCCAGTTCTTCTTTGTTGATCATAGCCCTGACCACCGTCGACAACCCCTCAGAAGCGCAAAAAAGATAAACATTCTGGGAAATGTAACCGGCGTGGTTAGCCGAGTAAAAGAGTTTATCTTCATCTGAACCGCGCGGAATTTTAGCGTAGTCAGCAACATAAACTAAATTAACAGGTGCCGTTTTAACAAAATCCTGTGACCCGGTTAAGGCTCTTATATCTTCCTTGAGAATTTGAATCAGAGCCTGTTCCTTAGCATCATAGAGAAAAAGTCCATCGGCAGTAGCTACATAAACATCGATATTCTGCCAGTTGACAGCGGTAGGAGCAGTCCTTTTCCCCGACTCGGGGCGGTTAATGCCATTAGCTGCCCAGAGGAGGTTGGATAGAGTTTGCAGAGACAGTTTTTGCTGGCTGTAGGAACGGTTACTTTGCCTGAGTTTAAGGCAGTCCAGCAAAGGTTTGCCACCTGAGGTTTGAGGAGCGGGTAACTTGATAATCTGAGCTGGCTCTGTCTGACCAGCCGCTACCTGCCCGGAATAAGGATAAAAACCAAGGTTAAAAGCTGCCAACCAGAGAATTAATAACAATCTCATCTTAACCTCCTTTCCTTTTCTAGCAAATTAAACTTGCCTTCCGGCTTCATACCTTGAGTTTATTATAAATCTATTTCTGCGACTGTAAATAACTATCTGGCGCAGGCACCCAATGTATTAAATCAATCAGTCAAATTACTGTGCTGAAAGCAATATGATGCAATACGAATTAGCTCAGGTGTCTTCTCACCTGTGCGGTGAAGAGCATTGTTGATCGCGCTTTTCATGACCAGCCCCCAACCGTCTTTCTTCCTTTCAGCCACAATCATTTCCTTCGGATTAATATTAACCACAAAAAACTGTCCTGGTTCCGGATCCTGCTGTCCAGAACCAACACACCAGGTGTTAATTCCTTTCCAGCTTATAAATTGTGAAAGATGGGAATGTCCCCAGAAAATGGCGATGACATTATAATTCTTTATCGCCTTATAAAAAAGCACTCTCTCGTTTTCAGACCACCAACCTTTACTCCAGTCATCGAAGCCATAGTGCTGAATAATAACCACAGGCCGGCCGCTCTTCCCAACATTTTTATCCAGATCATCAATCAGGAATTCCAGACTGTGCTCCGGATATTTCCAGGAACCCTCAAAGTATGTCCCCCAGGGATTGATAATATCTTCTCCACCTGATCCTGGATAAAGGTTAAGATGGACGAAATGCACGTTTTCCCAGTCCCAGGAATAATGCAAGCCAGTCGTATATATTCCGGCCTGCCTCTTACGCTGTAGATTCCTTCCCCTGACCTGCCAGCGAATGTAATCTTCTTGACCGCCATCATGATTGCCGACCCCTTCGTACACCGGGAAGGCCAGCCGTCCCTCACCATTCAGACCATAATCAGCCACAAATTGCTGCCAGAAATGGGGTGCATCTTCGGCCCCACCCTCATCCACTAAGTCGCCCAGCACCAGCACGCCACGCGGCGTCCGAACCAAACCTCCTCCTGCTTCTGCTGGAAATTTTGTTCCGGGAAGACCATTCATAATATCAATCGTAGTCTGATTGGCACTATTGATAGTCAGGCTGGCACCATAATGGGTATCTGAAACCAGATAAAATGTCAGGTCATCTTTGACTTCTCGATCTTCAACCCTGAAACTCCAGATCTTTCCCCTGGCTGAGGGCAGACTACCATTGTCCGTCTCAACACGCCAGTAATAAGTCACTCCATATTCAAGCGGTAAAGGTAGGTGGCAGCAGCTAATCTCTGGCCCCAGTTTTGAAATCCGCGAGGTTTCTCCCGCTTCAACTTTTGCCAGAGAGGTATCAAAATAAATATTCTGACTTACTGCCCACTCACCGGGTACCCATTTAAGCTCAATTAAGCTCTTTTTAACCCCGGCCATTTGATGGCGAGGAAACGGGCAAGTAGCTTCACCGGCATCAACCCCAAAGCTCCAGACTTCGCCCCGATGTTTGACTTTTCCAGCCGAATCGAGCTCATCAACTTTCCAGAAATATGTTCGGCCCGGCAGGACTTTAACTGGCCCAAAAAAATTTTCGCCGGAAGTTGTCAGCCCTTTATAGGAAGACAGGTCCTTTCTACTCTGCTGGATGCTGTCTTTGTCTTCTCCAAAATAAACCGCAAAAGAGGCAATATTGTCGTCTCCCTTCTCCCATTTCAGGCAAGGCTCAAGTGTTTTTATTGTTTCTTTATTTCTAGGAGATGGATCAAAGGTGGAAAAGAAGCCAAGAGCATGACGAATTTCAGGAGCAGACAAAACCCGATCATAAATATCTACTTCAGCGATGGAGCCGAGGAATAAATTATAGAAAGAGTTTCTTTCAGCCCTAAAGCCTCCTCCCAGATAAATCTCTTGTTCTTCGCCAGTCTTGAGCTGCATGGTCTTCTCGGTATTTAATTCACCGTCAACATAGACTCTTAGCCTGATTCCGTCATAGGTAAAAGTTAGATGATGCCAGGTAGCTGAAGAAGGAATCCCTCCTTCATATCCTAGTCTTCTGGCCGTATTCTGACTGAAGGCACCATCATAGGCTCTGCCTAGTGCAAAAGCAGTATCAGTCCCGGATGAAGAAGGCCAGCATAAAATAATCATTTTTCTATCAATTTCAGGGGCGAATACCCACAGAGAAACTGAAAAGGCATTTCGGGTAGTTATGGCCCCTGCAGCATTAAGTTTCAATTTAAGGATCTGGTCCTTCCCATTAAAATTCACCGCTCGGCGGCCGGCCACAACCTCGGTTTTGAGGTACCCAGAAAAACAGATGAATTTGCCTCCCAGGCGACCCTGATTAAGCCATTCCCCCGTCTCGCCCGCAGGAAGGAGGCTGGCCTTCAATTCTATAAGGGGTGTCTCTGCATAACTAAAATTTGCCAAACAAGCAAGGATGAGAATCAAAGAAAAATAAAATATTCTGTCTTTCTTCATCACCTATAATCCTCATAATTTAAAAATTAAAAAATCTAGCCGCCAATTTCTAGCTTTACCGGAGAACGGGCAGGAAGCAAAAGGAGATATCTTCCCTCCGCTGGTTTTGCTTCCCTAATCATTGCCCTACCTTCTTTAATAGACACTAAAGAGGCTTTGACGCCAATTTTCAGATCTATTTGCTGTTTTATTTTCGATTCGAGGACAACAACTAAACCTTGTGGATTCCATTCAAGACTTTTGACCAGTACCTGACCTCGACAAGGAATGCCCTCAATTTTACCTGAAGGCCAGGCCTCGGGCAAAGCAGGTAAAAGCTCAATGCAACCTGGTCGAGAAGAAACTAACATCCTGATAATGATCGCAGGCAACCCTCCGCAAAGGTCGACATTAAAAGTGGTTTGTGGGTCGTGAGTAGTCGTAAGCGAGGTAGGGCACCAGAACCTATTAGCAAGCCAGTCGATGATCTCATACGACATCTCAGCATCTCGGAGACTAGCCGTAGCCAGCCCAAGTTGAACAAGACCAAAGGCCATTACCCCCCCATTTTCTTCACGCCTTTTCTGCATTCTCAGCTCAATCGCCTTTTTAAAAGCTTGTTGCAGTTCATGATTGTCGGCAATCTCTTCCGGCAAGCCGTTAAAAAGGGGATAAAGGTGCGAACAATGTCGATGAGCATAGTTATCCTTAAGAAGAGGAGTAGTCCATTCTTTCAGAGCACCATCTTCATTGATCATATAAGCTGGCATTTTGGCCAGCATCTGTTTCCAGCGTTTCCGAGACTCCTTTTCAATATTAAATTCTTGGCAGACTGCAATGAGATTGGTCAAAAGTTCCTTAACGACAGCTATATCCATGGTGGCATTTGCGCATGCCTGTGATTCGCTATTGCCTGGATTGTTTTCGGGAGAATACGACGGATTAAAAATATATTTTCCGTCTTTATCCTCAATCAAAAAATCTTCATAAAAGGCTACCGCCTCTTTCATAAACGGAAGTACTTTATTGAAAAGAAAGTCTTTATCGCCAGTATAAAGATAATAATCATAAAAAAAAGAAGCATTCCAGCCAGCGCCTGCTGTCCAGAAAGTCATCGGCCAGGTGCGATCAAAATGGTTATTCAAACCATGGCTACTGGTGCGAGAGGCAATGTCAATTCCGCGACAACCATATAACCACTTGGCGTTTAGACGATAGTCATTCATCTGAGAATCCATATAGTTAAAAAAAGAGAAAAGACACTCGGCCATATTACCTGAAAGCATGCTCGCCATAGCACATTGAAGATTGCCATTTTGAGTGTAATCACTCGACCAGGGTGGACTCCAGGTGCCGCCCCATATTCCTTGAAGGGTTGGTGGGTAATCGCCGCTCGAGCACAGAATGGAATATCTGCAAGCATCAAATTCCTTTTCGAGAAGTGCTTTTGACAAGTGCCCGACATTTGATCTACTGTAAAGTTCTTCAGCTGTGAGTTTTCTATCTCCTCCTCCACCAATATCGAATCTGACCCGATTAAAAATCTCTCCGTGTATCCTATAATGACGTCCGAGGAGTAGGTCATAATCAGCAGGGATTTTTTTAAGAGCTCTTTTAATATCGGGTATCATTGATTTAGAGAAATTTTTAGTCGGTTCTATCCTTACAAAAACAAGCACTTCATCTGCATTACTTATCTGAATAGAATTATTTTCAACTTTTGTTACTCCATGTTTTACAATAATCCGACCGGCTCCCTCATAGCCTTGTAAGCTACCCGGCCATCTCCTTTTAAAGCTACTTCGATAAGTAAGCCATTCATTTCCGGCCGAAATAGACACATCTCTTATACCATTTTTAAACATTTCTTCTGGCCACCACCCACCCTGCCCTTCAGTTGGTCGCTGGGCAAATCTAATACTGCAATTTATTTTAACTTTATCTTTAGAAATTATAGAGAGAACTACAATGTTATCGGTCCTGGAGACAAAAAGTCTTCGGCAAAATTGTCCGCCGAGATCTTTCCATTCGACTGAAACCTCCCCCGTTTCAAAATTAACAGCGCGATGGTAGTTTTCAATTGTGCCTCTTGCTGGCATGATTACCAATAAATCAAAGGCAGGTATAAACGGATCGGTCCATCTCTTTTCTCCCCAGCCCTCCTTTTTGGCTAATTCGACAACAAAATCGGCTGCCATTTGATAGTGGCCATTACTAATTAGTTCTCTAATCTTGGCAAGATGGTCGGCCGTATTAACTGGTAGCAGCGGTTCATGCAGAGGCATAAACAAGCCTGCACGGTTAAGGATAATAGTTTCCTCTAGGGGCTTACCATAAACCATTGCTCCCATCTTTCCATTGCCAGTAATTAACGACTGTTCCCAGTTATTTGCGGGAGTGGTGCTAACGAAGCCCCGTTCCGGGATCATTTTTGGAAGTAAATTATCATTTGGCCGGGCATAAACGCAGATAGTAAAGACTAAAAGAAAAATGACAAAAAATTTTTTCTTTGGTAAATACATCAAACAAAACTCTTTTTTAAGCTTTTTAGCTTGATTGCATAATCTTTATGCATTTTTGTTTAAAACCATTGGCAAAGCCAGGGAAAAAAATTTTTTTACCTCTCAATTAAAATCTTTAATCTGCCTCCTCCCAGGGAGAAGATTATTGTCTCATGGCCTTCTAATCGCTTTTCAGTTCGTAAAGAGTGATGCTCAGGGATGGCACGGTCAGTCGGCCGGGTCGAAATTCCTCTTTAACTTCTTCTATCTTAACTTCTGGCTCCTGCCCGGGCACATTTTTAGCTTTTTCGTTGGCTCCGGTGATTCTAAAAACTTTATCCGTTCTGAAACCAGCCAGCCCTTTAAGGCTCACGGCCAGTGTCTGCGTCTCAGCGGTGGGATTAATCACGGCTACAGTCAAAGTCTTCCTGTCTTCTTTCCAGGCAGCCATGATGTCCAGTGGCTCACTCTGCCCGCTTATTTTTACCGGTAAGGTGCCGAATTCATTTCGATAGAGCTGGAGAACCAGACCGGTCGTATCAAAAACAGCCTCAGTCTTGGAAGTTTTAATCGCCCCGATGACATTGACCGTCTGGGCATAATTAGCCATATAGATAAGATCAGCCTGGCGGTAATACTCGTGCAGGCCCGCCGCTATGCCCAATGCATCCTTTAAAAAATACTGAGTACCCAGCTCGCCGTAAATATGTGGGCCATACCAGTAATTCCATTCATCCAGAGCAATTTTGATGTCTTTGCCTTTGAGTTCAGGTATAGTTTTCCGATAAGCACGATGGGCCTCGGCTATTCTTTTTATCGCCCTTGGCACCTGATAAACATGGCTTAAGAGCCCGGGCTGTTCTTGGACGTAAAAGTGCTCGCTGATCAAATCCATATAATCAGCACAGTTCTCGAGCATGCCCTGGCTCCACTCACCAACAGCTCCCACTCCGACAATTTTTATTGTTGGATCTTTGGCCTTCATCGCCTGGGCGAATCGATTATGCTTTAAAACATAGTCTTTAAGCGGCATATGACCGAGCTGCCAGTCTCCATACATTTCATTGCCAATTGACCAGAACTTACAGTTAAAAGGTTCGGGGTGTCCATTTTTTGCTCTGAGCTGCCCCAGTGGAGTGGTGGCCGGACCATTGACGTATTCAACTTCTTCCGCCGCCAGGGTCTCATTGCCCTGGCCGCTATTAACCGTGATATAAGGCTCGGTTCCAACCAGTCGGCAGAAGGTCATAAATTCATGGATCCCCACATCGTTGAGCTCAATCCCTTCCCAGGCTGGATTCTTGCGGGGCGGACGCCGGTCAGGATCACCGATTCCATCTTTCCAGTTATAACCTGAGACAAAGTTACCGCCCGGCCAACGATAAACAGGTGAATTTAACTCGCGCAAAAGTTTAATAACTTCTGGTCGAAAGCCATTGAGATTATCAGCTGGCATAAGAGAAACAGCTGCCAGCCTGAACGCTTCCCGACCACGGCTCAGGATTTCCAGGCGGCCCTGATCGCTTGTGAGGCTGGAAGTAAAGGAGAAATAATATTTCTCAAAGTCGGGAGTTATCTTATCAATGATAATCGGCTCCCCAATCGTTTGACCGTTTTCTCCATTGACCAGCCTGATTTCGATGGGCAGGACACCAGGGTCACCGGCCAGAACCACCCTGCCTGTATATTTCTTACCAGCCCGGAGAGCCAGCTCACCCTGAGCCAGTCCGGCCGCCTGACCGTCGCCTTTAAGCCTTATCTCCGGGACGGGCACACCGGTATAAGTCAGAAGGGGATTCATATGAACAGAGTGGGGTTCACCGTAAATTTTCCAGGGGGAGGGGGCTTCCCCCACCGCGAAATAGAACTTCCGGTCTTCCAGCATCTCGGCCCAGAGGCCCTGATAGATGCAGCGGCCAAGATGTTCAATAAACTGACCATAAATATATTTGGAAACAGGTGCCAGATTTTGATTAGCATAAATCGTGGCCTGCGGCTTTAAAGCCCGCCCGGAAATATATTCAAGTTGAATATCATCGAACCAGGCTTCTCCGCTCACCTTTCCCCAGCCACCAAACAGGCAGTTAATCTGCAAGGCATCATTCAAACCGCTATCAAAAATCAGTTCAATTCTGGTCCAGTCATTAGTCCCGGTCAGGGCTCTGGTCTCCATCCCCGGCTGCTGATGGATGTTGAGCAGGACACCTTTTCCCCCGGCTGACTTAATATCCCTGGTTTTTATCCAGCCGCTTAACCTGTATCTGGAATACGGTTTGACTTTGACGATGGTTGACCAGGAAGCGTCGGCACCGCCGGTTGAGCTGATTTTGACACTTCGCTCCCCGCTTCTGCCCGGACTATCAACTTCAAAAACCGCTTCTGGCTGATAGGTCTGCGGCCACCAGCCCAGTGGCTTTCCATCTTTGAGCTCTTCAAAAGAGGAATTGACTATCAACTGCTTCTGAACTTCCTGCGCAGACAGCACAATGAAAGAAGTAAAAAAGAGAAAAAGGACAAGGAAAAAGCTACTCCCGGCGATGATTCTTTTCACCCGCCCTGAAGGGGCACCATTTTCTTTTTTTAGATTTTCAAACCGCCACTGAGCTGACATCAAAACCTCCTCTTTATTCTTGCCGTCCAATCCGAATCTGCCTAATTGACTTTCCATTCCTGAAGACCGGCCGAAAAATCTTTCTGCATTTTCAGCTCCAGTTTCAGGGCTGTCGTCGTCACCGGCGAAAACTTAACCACATTGTATTTATCCTTTTCCA
>Ga0208461_1003624_pt1 | contig 11423 bp, 9 predicted proteins | sample AD_JPNTR4_MetaG_FD_184448 | JGI IMG/M metagenome (GOLD analysis project Ga0208461, IMG submission 184448) | Active sludge microbial communities of municipal wastewater-treating anaerobic digesters from Japan - AD_JPNTR4_MetaG (SPAdes) (version 2) | ecosystem: Engineered > Bioreactor > Anaerobic >... | reverse complement strand
GAAGTTTCTCGCCGCGCGGGCCAGAGCGGTGATTGGCTCGACCAAAGTGTCTTACGGGACCGTCGCGCCGCCGCTGATCGGCGCGGACCTCCTGGCCCGCTATTTCTGGAAAGGGCTGTTGGCCCATCTGACAATCGGCGAAGCCCTCAAATACGCCAAGGTCAGCCTGGCGCGCGAGATGCAAGAGCGGCAGGGCTATCTGGACAGCGAGGATCAGAAGACGCTGCTCAGCTTCGTGCTCTACGGCGACCCGGCGCTGCCGGGGCTCCCCGACGGCAACATCGAGCTCGTGAGCAAGGCACTCTGCCCGCCGCTCGTCTATCAACGGCAGGCGCGCGACCAGAAGAACCTGCTTTCCGAAAGCCTGGTCGCCGCGGTCAAAGGCCGCATCGAGGCCAGCCTTCCCTATCTGGCGGAAGCGCGCGTCCAGGCCGTGCCGGTCATCCTGAGCGAGAGCGAGCCGGAAATGTCACGCGCCAAGTCGCGCGGATCGCGCCGGCCCGTCGCCAGGTGGGCCTTCACCCTGGAGAAGGATTTCCCCGTCGAGGGCGACGGCGCCCATCGGCAGGTGGTCACGGTCACCGTGGACGAACACGGCGCCATTCTCAAAGCCGTCATGTCGAAATGAGATATGAGGAAGTATGAGAATGAAGCGCAAGAATCAAGCGTCAGGATGAACCATGTTTCTCGGTGAACTCCATTGCACAGCGGACTGCCGGGGCGAACTCGTCCTGCCGGAAGAGCTGCGGACGGCGCTCAGCGCCGGGCTCACACTCACGCGGGGCCTGGAGCGCTGCCTGGTGATCTACCCTGCCGAGGCCTGGCAGCAGCTGGCAGAGAAAATCCACACGCGACTTCAACTCACGCGGGCAGGAGATCGCGCCCTGGCCCGCCTGCTGTTTTCGGGAGCCGTGAACTGCGCACCCGACGCGGAAGGCCGCATTCCCTTGCCGGACGCCCTGCGGCGCTACGCCGGCATCGAAGGCGACACCGTCATCGTGGGGGTGTACAGTCATCTGGAGCTGTGGGATGCGCGGCGGTGGGCCGAAGTGACGGCGCACATGGAGGCGCAGGCAGCCGCTGCGGCGATTGACGCGCCATATCCGCTCGTATGAACATGGGCACGTGTACACACGTTCACACGTGTCCATGCAAGCGTTTCAGGGGGTGATCCAGGATGGAAACAGAACGGTTAGATAAAGCCCGCATCAAAGTAATCGGCGTAGGGGGCGCTGGCTGCAACGCGGTGGATCGCATGATCCAGATCGGCATCCCCGGCGTCTCCTTCATCGCCGCCAATACCGACGCGCAGGCGTTGCTGCAATCCGAGGCGCCTTGCAAGATTCGCCTGGGTCCGGGATTGACCCATGGCCTGGGCGCCGGCGGCGATCCCGAAATCGGACGGCGCGCGGCGCAGGAAAGCCAGCGGCTGCTCAGCGAGATCGTCCAGGACGCCGAGATGATCTTCATCACCGGAGGAATGGGCGGGGGGACCGGCACCGGCGCGGCCCCCGTGATCGCCCATCTGGCGCGGGAAGCCCATGCGCTGGTCATCGGCATCGTCACCAAGCCCTTCCTGTTCGAAGGGCCGCGCCGCCTCGCTGCCGCGCAGGAAGGGATTGCCCAGCTTCAAGAAGAAGTGGACGCGCTGATCGTCGTCGCCAACGACCGGCTCCTGGAAGTGGTGAACCATCGCCTCCCGCTGGGGATTGCCTTTCGCGTGGCGGATGAGGTTTTGCGGCAGGGGGTGCAAGGCGTCGCCGAGCTGGTCACCCATCCCGGCCTGATCAACCTCGACTTCGCCGATGTCAAATCCGTAATCAGCAATGCCGGGCGGACGTTGATGTCCATCGGGCACGCCGAGGGCAAAGACAAGGCACTCGAGGCGGCCCGCGTCGCACTCGAAAACCCGCTCATGGACATCGAGACGGTGCAGGAGGCCGAGGGGTTGCTGGTGAACTTCAGCGGCGGTGAGGACCTCACGCTGGCTGAGGTGAGCGAGGCGATGGACACCCTCGCGCAGACGGCAAAACCCGACGCTCCCATCTTTTTCGGGGTGACCCTTGACCCCGAACTGCGAGGGCGCGTACAGATCACGCTCATCGCCACGGGGTTGAGGGAGCCGAGCGCTTCCCCGGTCTCCCGTCACGCCGCAGTGACGTCCGCCCGGCGACACACGCTGGCGGAGCTGCTGGGGGACTTCCATTTCGCGGAGCCCGTCGCAGCGCCAGCGTCGCTTCGATCGGAGGCGCTGCGCGTTGGCTGAGCTCAATCCCCGTTACCTCGCGGCGGTCAAACGGCAGGTCTGGGCGCAGTTTCCCGAGCTGCAGGGCGCAGAACCGGAGGTCGCCTCGCGGCCGGCGCCGGGAGCTGCGGGAGAGCTCCTCATCCTGACGTTTCAACGACAGCTGCCGTTGCCCGGAGGGGGGAGCCTCAGACGCCTGGTCCGTGCGACCGTCACCCCGAGCGGGGAGATCGTCAAAATCACCTCATCCAGGTGAGAAAGCACCGCAGGAAATAGAACCCGTGCGAACGTGTCCACGTGCCGACGTGCGAAGGTGTCCACGTGTCCACGTGCAAACGTGTGAACGTGTGAACGTGTGAACGCAGGTGATTCGCTGACTCGCTGACTCGCTTTTTCGCCAACTCGCTGAGGAGCAAAACCATGACGCAGATTGCCACGCCTCATTTGCAACGGACTTACCACGCAGTCGGTCCGGTCGCACGACCGGCCGGCGCGGCGGCCCAAATCCCGGTCATTCCCCCAAAACTGGGCCTGGAGGTGCCGGAGGCCACTTCCGATCTGCCGAAGCTCCTCGCTGCCCGCCCCACGCTCCTTAAATTCTCCGCCGCCTGGGAGGCCGCCAGAAATGTCCCCGTCGGGACGCTGGTGATCGGCCTGGCCCCCCACCGGGGGCCCGACCCGCAGTTGCAACGCCGCCTGGGACTCAGTCCCGAGCAGGCCGCCTTGCAATTTGTCGCGGCGCAGCGCCAGCTCTATCAGGTGCATCCCTACATTCCCTATTGGGAAGGTCCCGCCGAGACAGTCTGGAGCTCCGCCGACGCCATGCGCTGGTATGCGGAATTCGAGATCGCCCGCATGGCCCTGATGCAGACGTTGGGATTCAAGTGCGTCATCGGCAACTTCGCGGCGGGAACACCGGCGCTGCCCTTGTGGGGCGCTTTCCTGCCCGCCATCGCAGCCGGCATGCGCCAGGCGGCGCTGCTGGGGGTGCGCGAGTATTGCTGGCCCCAGAATTGGCAACTGACCGGCAAATATCAGATGGCACCGGACACAGAGGGAACCGAGGGCTGGAGCACGCTGCGCTATCGGCAGGCCTATCAGCAATACCTGCTCCCCAACGGGCTGCAGCTGCCCCTCGTCATCACCGCCTCCAGCCTCGATCCGGGGAACGACGCCGTCTTGCCCCTCCTGCTCACGGAAGACCTGCCGACCGGGGAATACGATCCCACGGCTTTTTTCGCCCGGCAACTGGCCTGGTATGAGACCGAATTGAACGCCGACGCCTACGTCGTCGGGATGGTGTTCTCGGGCAGGAGACGCTCCCGCGCGCACCCCGCAGGCAAGGAGCTCACGAGCGACACGCCGGCGGACGCCCCCTCGTCGCCGCGCGTTGAGCCCCATGCCGACGCGGGCACAGAGCCTCAGCCCGACTACGTGCCGCCGCGGATTCCCTACCGCCGCACCTACATCCTGCTGCCACAGCTCGCCGACACCGTCGCGTGCGCTGAGTGGCGGATGGCGGCCGCGATCGGCGCGACGATGAACCTGCGCACCGTGGGGCATTCCGCCGATGACGCCGGCGTCGGCCCCGAAGAACGGGAAATCCTGGCCGTGAACCCCCAGGCCTGGAGCGACGATCTGGAAGCGTGGTATGAGCAGCACTATCCCGGCGTTACCTTTCGCGCCATCGAGACGTCCAGCCCGTGGGAAATGGGCGTGAGGCTCATGCCGCCCCTCGAAGACGACATCGCCCTGGCGCAGACCGATCCGCGCTGGGCCGATTACAACTTCGGCGAATCGCCGCTGGATTCCGAAACTATCGGGCAGTACGGCTGCTTCCTCACCGGCCTGGCGATCATCCTCCGCAAGCACCTGCAGCGAGACGTCACCCCACCCCTCCTCGACAAGCTCCTCGTCGCCGCCCGCGCCGCCTACGTTCAGGACAATCTCCTGATGTGGCAGCAAACGATTCCGCTGTTCCCCTGCTTCGACCAGAGCATCAAAGACGATGTCCAACGCACGGCGAGCCAGCTCGCAGATCTGCTCCGGGAAGGCTGGGAGATCATCCTGCGGCGGGCAGATGGCGCGCACTTCGTTTATCTGGAAAAAGTGGAGGGCGAGACCCTGCACATCATTGACACCTGGGACGGTCGCCGCAAGAAGAAGACCGCCGCAGATTTCCGGGGCCTTCGAGCCGCCCGCCTGCGCCAGGGGCCGCCGCCCCAGCTGACCTTTCCGGAGCGCGCGGACCTCAGCAGCGTGCCGCCCCGCAGCCCCTATCCCCGCACCTACGTGCTGCTCCCGCAGGCGCAGAATCCCGTGGAGCAGGTCGCCTGGCGCATCGCCGCCGCCATCGGCGCCACCGACCGGCGTTACACGGTGGGACATTCCGCGGATGACGCAGGAATCGGCCCGCAAGAGCGGGAGATCCTCGCCGTCAATCCGGAAACGTGGGGCAGCGATCTGCAGGCCTGGTACGATCGGCATTACCCCAACGCGCAGTATCGCGCGATCGAGACCGACAGCCCCTGGGAGATGGCGGTGCACCTCATGCCGCCCCTGGAGGGCGACATCGCCCTGGCGCAAAAGAATCCCCGCTGGGCCGCGTATGATTTCGGCGCAGAGCCGGACCCGCCCTCCAGCCAGGAGACCATCGGACGCTACGGCTGTTTCCTCACCGGCTTTGCCATCATCCTGCGCAAGATTTACGGGCGGGAGGTGACGCCGCCGCTGCTCGACAAGCTGCTCGTCGCGGCGGGGACGGGCTACGTGAACGACAACTTCATGGCGTGGGAGACCGCCGTGCCGCTCTTCCCGGCCTTCGATGGGCAGTTGAAAGACAACCTCGGCCGTTCAGCGCGCGAGTTGCAGCGCCTGCTGGAAGACGGTTGGGAGATCATCCTGCGGCGGGCGGACGGAGGACATTTCGTCTATCTGGAGCGCGTCGAGGACAACACGCTTCACATCATTGACACGTGGGACGGCAAACGCAAAATGCACGCGGCGAGCGCTTACCGTGGCGTCCGCGCGGCGCACGTCAGAGCGCACCGCTGAGCCCTCGTGAGGCCCCCGGTTTTTCACTGCGGCAGGGTGCGGAAGCGCTGCGCGATCTCCTCGTCGAGCCCCTCCCGCATACACGCCAGCGGCACCCGTTCGATGATGGGACGCAGAAAGCCCTGCACCAGCAATTGCTCCGCGTCGGGGCGGGCAATGCCGCGCGCTTGTAAATAGAAGAGCTGTTCCTCGTCCAGCCGCGAGACCGTGGCCCCGTGACTGCACTGCACGTCGTTGGCCGCGATCTCCAGCCCCGGGATGGCGTGCGCCCGCCCTTCCCCCAAGAGCAGGTTGTGGTTGGCCTGATACCCCTGTGTCCCCTGCGCGCCCGGCTCCACCCGGATCATGCCGTAGAAGACCGTCTTCGCCTGATCGCGCAACACATTGCGGAACAGCAAATCGCTGAAGGTGTGAGGCGCGCCGTGCAGCTGATACGTGCTCTGATCAACCAACTGCTCGCCCATGGCGAAGGTGAAGCCCTGCATCAAGCCGCGCGCGCCCGGAGCCAGCAAATCGGTGCGCAGGAAATCCTTCGTCATCGAGCCGCCCAGGGCGATGTTCACCCACAGCAGATTGGCGTCCCGCGCCACGCGCGCGTTCTGCACGCTGACGCTGTAACGCTGCTCGCCCCAATGTTGGAGGCTCACGTAGCGCACCCACGCCCCTTCTTCGGCGTAGATTTCGACGACCTCGGCGTTGAGCTCCGGCAGGAATTCCCGCGAGCGACGATCCTGAATCAACGTGAGCCGCGCCCCCTTCTCGACCACAATCAGGGTGTGATGGATACCGGTGCTGCCCTGATCGTCATAGCCCACCATTGCCTGGAGGGGGCGGAGCGGACGCGCGCCTGCCGGCAGATAGACAAAAGTGCCGCCGTGCCAGAGCGCCGCGTTCAACGCGGTGAATTTGTTGAAGTCGGGACGCGCCGTCATTCCCTGCATCCAGTACCGCCGGATCAGGTCCTCGTGCGTGTGCAGCGCCGCGTGCAGGTCGGTCAACACGACGCCCTGTTTGGCGGCGTGAGCCTCGAGGTCCTGATACGCCATCGCGCCGTTCTGATGCACCACAATTCCCGACGCCTGGGTCTGCGGTGCCAGTGGGGAGAGCCAACACGCCGGCAGGGCGCGCAGCGCCTGCACCGGGTTCGGCGCGATCGCCAGACGCCGTTCCGTGAGGGGATAGCGCGTCAGCGGGAGCCGGCGCCAGGCTTCCTCCCTGGCATGGGGCCAGTCCAGCCGCTCATACAGCGTCCAGGCTTCCCGCCGCGCCGCGCGCATCCATTCCGGCTCGTTGTAGTAGTCGCTGACCGCCTCCACCGCTGCGGCGTTGATGTCGAGCGTCAACATTTCCCCGCGCGCCGCGCCGCCGTTGCCGTTTCCACCGGCCCCCTTGCCCCGCTGATCTACCGACTCGCCCATGCTCATCCCACCGTGCCTTCCATCTGCAGCGCAATCAGCCGGTTCAATTCCACCGCATATTCCATCGGCAATTCCTTGACAAAGGGCTCCAGAAAGCCGTTGACGATCATCGCCGAGGCTTCCTTCTCGCTCAGGCCCCGGCTCATCAGGTAGAAGAGCTGGTCCTCGCTGATCTTGCTCACCGTCGCCTCGTGCTCAATCCGCGCCTCGTCCTCGCTCACGTCAATGTAGGGGTAGGTGTCGGAGCGGGATTCGGGGTCGAGCAGCAGCGCATCACAGGTGACCTTCGACTGCGCGCCGATCGCGCCGGGGACCACGCGCACCAATCCCCGGAAGCCGGAGCGTCCCAAGCCCTTGCTGATGGACTTGGAGGTGATGAGGGACGTGGTGTGCGGCGCCAGATGAATCGCCTTCGCGCCGGCGTCGTAGTGCTGGCCGTCACCGGCGAAAGCGATGGAGAGCACCTCGCCCCGCGCGCGCGGCCCGCACAACACCACGGCCGGGTACTTCATCGTGATACCACTGCCCAAATTCCCGTCCACCCAGGTCATCGAGCCATCCTCTTCTACCACGGCGCGTTGCGTGACGAGGTTGTAGACGTTGCGCGACCAGTTTTGAATGGTGGTGTACCGCGCGTGCGCGCCTTTCTTCACAAAGATCTCGATCACACCGGTGTGCAAGGCCCAGGTACTGTATTGAGGTGCTGTGCAACCCTCAATATAATGTACATTGCTGCCATTATCGGCAATTATGATTGTGCGCTCGAATTGCCCCAGGTTCTGCGCGTTGATGCGAAAATATGCCTGCAAAGGGATTTCCACATTCACCCCCTGCGGCACATAGACGAAGCTCCCTCCCGACCAGAAGGCGCTGTTCAACGCCGCAAACTTGTTATCGCCGATGGGCACGACGGTGCTGATGTGCTCGCGCACCAGGTCCGGATACTCGCGGACGGCGGTGTCCATGTCCACAAAGATGATGCCGTGCTGCTCCCATTCCGCCTTGAGCGAGCTGTACACGGCCTCCGAATCCATCTGCGTCTCCACGCCGGCCAGGTAACGGCGCTCCGCCTCGGGAATGCCCAACCGCTCGAAGGTGTCCTTGATGGCGCCGGGAACTTCCTCCCAGGTGCGCGCTTTGCGCTCGGTGGACCGCATGAAGTAATAGAATTCCTCGAAATTCAGGAGCCCAAGGTCCGCCCCCCACGTCGGCATGGGCAGCTTCATGAAAGTGTCCAGCGCTTTGAGGCGAAAATCCAACATCCATTGAGGCTCGCCCTTGACCGCCGAGATTTCGCGCACGATGTCCTCGCCTAGCCCGCGCCGGGTCTGATAGGCGTAATCAATCTCAGTGGTAAAATCCCCCTGAGCCTGATCCTTGAGCTGCCGCAGATCGTCGTACTCGTTCGCCATCGCTCAAACCCCAAATTCAGCCTGAACCCAATCGTAGCCCTCGGCTTCCAGCTTCTCCACCAGCTCGGGACCGGCAGAGTGCACGACCCGCCCGTCGTAGAAAATGTGGACGAACTGCGGATGAATGTAATTGAGGAGGCGCTGATAATGCGTGATGACCAGCAAGCCCATCCCCAGCTCTGCTTGCAGACGATTGACGCCTTCGGAGACGATGCGCAGCGCGTCAATGTCCAGGCCAGAATCCGTCTCATCCAGAACGGCGATGCGAGGCTTGAGCAACGCCATCTGCAGGATCTCCGCACGCTTCTTCTCGCCGCCGGAGAAGCCCTCGTTGAGATAGCGGTTGAGGAACGCCGGATCCATCTTGAGCCGGGCGAGCTCGGCGGTCACTTCCTGCCGGAACTCGCGCGCCGGAATCAAATGCGCCTGGAAGCGCGGATCCCCGCTGCGCCGCGCGGCGTCGCCGTACCCCCGCATCGCGCTGGTCGCCGCACGCAGAAAAGTGTAGAGAGTGACGCCAGGCACGGACACGGGATACTGCAGCGCCAGGAACAGGCCACGTCGGGCCCGCGCGTCAGGGGATAACGGCAGCAGGCTCTCGCCGTCGAGCAGAATGTCGCCGCCGATGACCTCGTATTTGGGATGCCCCATCAACGTGTATGACAGCGTGCTTTTGCCAGACCCGTTTGGCCCCATCAAGGCGTGCGTCTCGCCAGGGCCGACCGTCAACGTCACCCCCTTGAGGATTTCCTTGCCTTCAACGCGCACGCGCAAATCCTGAATTTCTAACGTTTTTGCCAACGCCTGCTCCATCCACACCTCCGTCGTCGTCACTGCCTCACGGACGAAATCAGTATAGCCGAAGGCCCCTTTTTGTCAAGAATCTTCTTTTTTATTACGCAAACTGGCGGCGGGAAACACTCCGCCGCCAGTTTGAGATCCGTTAGACGCGAGAGCGCCGGGACGTTCAGCCTCCCAGCAGACCGGGCAGCGCCCCAGTAGCCAGCGCGCCAATGCCCAGAACCGAGCCAAGCACCCAGTTGAGGATGAAAATCAGCAGCCAGCCCAGTCCTACCGTCAACAAGGTCTTGCCGGTATCCAGATCCAGCCCTTCACGGATGGCGAAGAAGCTGGCGATCAGCGACCAGATGGTGCCAATGATGCCGCCCACACACGGGATGATGCTCAGCAGTTGCGGCGCGTAGGCAAAGCCGATCACCCGCAGCATCTCCTGCAAGGTCGCCTCGCCCCCGAAGAGTTTGGTGCCGATCAAGAAGGTCGCCGCAGACCACACCACCCAGCCGACGAAGGCCCAAACCAGGGGAAAGAAAACATTCCCGAGAAGATTGCCGCCACCCCCGCCACTTATGAGGTAGGTGATGAGCCCGCCAATAGCACTGAGCCCGGCTACCAGCGCCACAATGATCGCAGCCTGGGAGGTAGCGCTCGCATCCTGCTCGATTTCCTTAAACACCTGCTTGTCCAGTTTGAAAACACCAAGAATGCGCTGAAACATGAGTCTGGCTCCTTTCCTGAGAATATGTTGCCGAAACACTTCTATTTGGACTTTGGACAAATCCATAGTTCCCTTAACAATTGACAAATCTATGCGATACTTAGAGGTATGGACAAACAAAATGCAATTTCTAAACTTCAGCGGTTTCGTGAAGAGCTGCTGCAGCTCTTTGAAGCGCGCGCCGACGCGCTGGTGGATCTACTGGATGCCCTCGCCAGCAGTCCCCATGCCCGCTCAGTGGTAGAACTGAGCCTGAGTCCGTTGTTCCGCCGCCAGTACTCCAGCATCAGCGACGCCATTGCCCAGCTCTTTCACGCCAGGACCCCGGCGCAAGCGGCGGAAGAGCGACGGAGTTGGGAACAGAAAGTGGCACGACTCATTGGGCGTTATTTGCCCGCGCCGCATCAGCGGAAGTTCTGGCTCTTCGGGACCGATGTGGTACCGGTGTCCCGCCCCTTCGCCGCCACGTTGGAGGATCGCCCGTTTGTGTACCAGCCGAACGCGGTGGGTGGCAACCGGCCGGTCACCCTCGGCCATCAGTACTCCGTCACGGCCTGCCTGCCGGAAAAGGCGCATCCTGACGAGCCGGCGTGGGTCGTGCCGCTGGTAGTGCGGCGGGTGCAGAGCACCGAGAAGGCCACCGTGGTAGGTGCAGACCAACTCACGGCGCTGCTGAAGGACGAAACTCAGCCGTTCCAGGGCCAGTTGTGCGTCCATGTCGCCGACAGCGCCTACAGCGCGGTGGCGCATCTGGGACGGCTGGGAGCGCAACCCAACCTGGTAAGCGTGACGCGCGCCCCTGAGCATCGGGTGTTCTATCAGCAGTTTGAGGTGCCGCGCGAAGAGGAGAGAAAGCGCGGTCATCCTCACTGGTACGGGGCGCCTTTCGTCTTGAAGGATAGCGCTACCTGGGGCCCGCCGGATGAGACGACCGAAGCTACCTTCACCTCCCAGAAGGGGCGTACCTATCAGGTGCAGTTGCAAGCCTGGCATAACTTGCTGATGCACGGGAAACGCGGCCTGCCCATGCACCGTTATCCGTTCACCCTTATCCGCGCCGTGGTGGTGGATGCTCAAGGACGCCAGGTCTTCAAGCGGGCTCTCTGGTTGATCGTCCTGGGGACACGGCGGGGGGAACTGGCGGCGGTGGAAGCCTGGGAGGCTTATGCCCAGCGCTATGATCTGGAGCATTACTTCCGCTTCGGCAAGCAACACCTGCTGCTGGCCGCCTATCAGACCCCCGACGTGGAGCACGAGGAGAACTGGCTCACGCTGGTGCAACTGGCCACGGTGCAGCTCTGGTTGGCTCGCGAGTTGAGCGAGAGCCAGCGCCGTCCCTGGGAGCGCTATCTGCCGCTGCGTCCCACCGCCGTCGCCTCGCCGAGCGAGGTGCAGCGGGACTGGGAGCGCATTATTCGGCAGATTGGGACCCCGGCCCGCTCGCCCAAACCGCGGGGTAAATCGTCGGGCCGGGCTGCAGGGACGCGCCCAGGACGCCGTCAACGCTATCCGGTGGTCAAGAAACCATCCCCGGGCCGTAAAACGTCCCGTCCCCCAGCGTAAAACAGCGTGTTAAGGAACACTCAAGCGATTTTTAACCCAGGTGACTCACACCTGGTCAGACCCTTTTGTCCAAAGTCCAATTCTATTATAACTTTTGGTGCTAGTTCTAGAGGCTGAAGGGAGCCAGATGAAAATGAACCGCACCGTCTGCGTCAATCTCCAGCCCATCCCATTGCACCAACACATTGAACATGGCCATCGTGTAGGCCAAGCGA